>Ga0209828_1001061_pt1 | contig 25527 bp, 18 predicted proteins | sample MaitaG_FD_187429 | JGI IMG/M metagenome (GOLD analysis project Ga0209828, IMG submission 187429) | Marine algal microbial communities from Maine, USA - Maine_Asex2 metaG (SPAdes) (version 2) | ecosystem: Host-associated > Algae > Red algae > Unclassified | place: Maine, USA | collected 2015-01-05
CTTTTGTACGCGAACCTACAATTACTAAATCATCCATTAAAATTGCCGCATCGGCTTCTAAACTTACATTCCAAATTTCATCGTCGCCTTCATCAAATGTAAATTCTCTAACTTGTGTAGCAGCGCCAATATAACTAACTGCTATTGTGTAAGTACCCGGTTTTACTTTAAGTGTGTAGTTACCATCTAAATCTGTTACTACACCAAAAGCACCAGGGTTAGCTACAATGTTGGCGCCAATTGCGGGCCCATCTATTGTGCTAACGTTACCACTTAGCGTTTGTGCATTAACACAAAGTGGCAATAATACTGCTAAGCAGCATAATAAAGTAAAAATTTTTTTCATAAACATTTTTTAAATTTAAAAATATAACTTGGTTTAGTTAAAGCTAACAAATGTATAAAAAAATAGTTAGGCAAAACCAACATATACTGTTAAATGCATATTTTTTTATCAGTTTCATTTGTTTAGAATATGACAAATGTACTTAATAGTTGAAAAATTACCTGCATTAAGACATTAAAAATATAATACAAAATATTTATTAAATTTTAAATTGTAATAAAAACTCAACATTATTTATTAATAGCCTGCTTCTATTTTTCAGTAGTTAAAAAATATAAACATTAAGATGTTTAAATGTAATATTTTATAATCCTGAATTTCTTTATTGTGAAAAATTAAAAATGTTACCTAATGTTCATTGTATTTATTGATGATTAGAAAATTAAAAACCCTTACTTTTGTGTCGTTTAAATTTTAAATAAAATGACAAAGTTAGCGCAACGTGTATTAAATATGGCGGAGTCGGCCACCATTGCAATGTCTGCCAAAAGCCGGGCTATGAAACAGCAAGGTATTGATGTAATAAACCTAAGTTTAGGTGAGCCAGATTTTAAAACACCTGAACACGTTCAAAAGGCTGCCAAACAAGCTATTGATGATGCTTTTTTCTATTACACTCCCGTACCTGGTTTTTTAAGTTTACAAGAAGCTATTTCTGAAAAATTTAAACGTGACAATAATTTAGATTATAAACCAGCACAAATTGTTACCTCAACCGGGGCCAAGCAAACCTTAGTTAATTTAATGATGGCTTTAATAAACCCGGGCGATGAGGTAATTATACCAGCACCATTTTGGGTATCGTATGCAGGGCAGGTAGAATTAATGGAAGGCAAAGTAGTAGCAGTTTCGGCAGGTATTGAAACTAATTTTAAAATTACTGCTGAACAATTAGAAGCTGCCATAACGCCAAAAAGTAAAGCTTTTGTGTTTTCATCACCTTGCAACCCAACTGGTTCGGTATACAGCAAAACGGAGTTAGCCGCTTTAGCAGAAGTGTTTGCCAGGCATCCACAAATAACTATAATTGCCGATGAAATTTATGAACTAATTAATTACACCGGAAAACATTGCAGCATTGGTGAGTTTGACAGCCTGAAAGATAGAGTTGTAACCGTAAATGGCGTATCAAAAGGTTTTGCTATGACGGGTTGGCGATTGGGCTACATGGGCGCACCATTAGAAATTGCTAAAGCCTGTGTTAAAATACAAGGCCAATATACTTCAGGCACCAATGCCATAACGCAACAGGCAACTATAGCTGCTTTAAAAGGTGATTATGCACCAAGTTATGCTATGCGTGAAGCCTTTTTAAACAGACGTAATATAGTAGGCAAATTACTTAATGAAATTGATGGCTTAAAAGCTAATGTACCTGATGGAGCTTTTTACTTTTTTCCAGACGTAAGTTCATTTTATGGTAAAGGTGATGGAACACAAATTATTAACAACAATAACGATTTAAGTATTTATTTGTTAGAAAAAGCACACGTTGCTACCGTAAGTGGCGCGGCTTTTGGTAATAACAATTGTATTCGCCTTTCGTATGCTTCTGCCGAACCTACTTTAATTGAAGCAGTAAGCAGAATAAAGAATGCTTTATCAAAACTTTCATAAAATGGGAATTTGCCAATAATTAACAAAGCGGCCAAAGCACAATACGGGCAATTTACCAATCAACACATTTTGGTTATTGGTGATGCTATGTTAGATCATTATTTAAGCGGGGCTGCCAACCGTATTTCACCAGAAGCACCCGTGCCTGTGGTATTAGTAAATAAATCGGAACATAAATTAGGGGGCGCAGCTAATGTTGCTGCCAACTTACAAAAGTTGGGCGCAACTACATACTTGGCAGCTATTTGTGGTGATGATAAATCGGGCGCCATCTTAAAAAGAAAATTGAACCAAGCAGGTATTGACAATAAAGATACCTTAATAATTAAAGGCCGAAAAACTACAGTTAAAACCAGGGTGCTTTCTAAAAAACAACAATTGTTGCGTTTTGATGTAGAAGATGCCGTAGAGATTAATAACAAATTAGCTAAAAGCATTACCGAAAACATTACCGCTTTATTAAATACCAAACCCATTACTGCGGTGGTATTGCAAGACTATAACAAAGGTCTCTTAATTCCTTTTTTAATAGAAAATGTAATTGAGTTATGTGCTCAAAAAAATATTCCTATTTTGGTAGATCCTAAGTTTCAACATTTTTTTGCTTTTCAAAATTGTACCTTATTTAAACCCAACTTAAAAGAAATTGCAGCACATTTAAATTTTACGGTAAACCCTAACAACAAGAATCATTTAGACAAAGCGGCCAATTTAATTTTTGAGCAGCTCAACAATCAAATAACGGTAATCACGCTTTCTGAATACGGCATTTATTACAATGTTAAAAATGGACCAAGTGGCATTATTAAACCGCAAAGTTTAGATGTTGCCGATGTTTCGGGTGCGGGTGATACCGTTATTGCTGCCTTAACACTTGGTTTAGCTACTAATATGAGTATTGAAGAAAACGTTGCTATTGCCAATGCCGCTGCGGGCATCGTTTGTCAAATGGCTATGGTAGAACCGGTTACTAAGGTTTTGTTAGATGAGGTTTTGGAGGTGCTGTAAGTGTAGGTTTAAATGGAGCCAACAATATTGTAAACAGCAGAGTTCCTACTAAAAAAACGAGTAGCGTCTCTTTGGCAGAAATTATTTATAAAGAAATTATGAAATGTATGTGGAACAAATTGAGATTTATAGAAGTGCGGCAATGCAAAAAGCCGCTGTCATAACATTTCATACTGCAACAGAAACAAATTGTGTTTTTTATAAAGATTGGGATTGCGGTGATCTAGTATCATTGACCTATTTATAGAGTTGGAATATAGACATAAAGATGCTAACAACACAATTACATATCATGCGGAAAAAATTTCATTTGATACAAACGGAAATGGAGGCAAGAACTTTAGTATTTTTTTAACTACCAATCGCTAGAAAGGTTATAAAGTAAAAGTATATGCATTGTAAAAAATTATTATGTATTGTTGTAGTTGGTTTTGGCTTTTATAGCATTTATGCACAATCACTAATGCTTGAGAAAATAATCAATATAGAAACAAGTGAAATTTACACTAAAATAAAACAGGTTAGTCCTTTACCAGACAATTTAACTGCTATTTGGTTAAATACAAGTAATTCTAATTTATTTTATGAATTTGAAAACCTAAGCATTGTAAAAGATGATTCCGTAATACAAATTTTTCAACATTATTATTATCCTTATGAGGTAAAATTTATCAAGTTAAGTAATGATAAAAAATATTTGCTTGCACTAAAATTAAATATAGAAGATAGCAGAGATGTTTGGTTGCACCGATACAATTTAAAAACCAAAGAAAAGGATAGCTTAAACGTGCCTGTAAAGCGCAGTTATAAAGATATTGTTTTAACAGAGAATGAGTTGAGTTTTTTTAGAGGTCCTCAGTATAGCAATGACTCGATGTTATTAGAACAAGTTTTTGATATTGATACAAGAAAAAAGAGAGAAATATGGCAAGTGGACCTGTAAAAAAATCTTTTAATAGAGGCAATAGAACTAAAGAGACATCTTATTATACGCTTAGTAGTGAAGCTATTGGTGCATATACACCCGAAAGAACACCTAGTTACTTATTGATAAAAACTTCATCAAACTTTAAACAAATTGAGTTTTATAGTAGCAATGAAGCACATAATTATTTTACTCCTTATGCTTATATAGATTACAACCCAATATTTCCAATAAATGACTCTATTCTATATGTAATTTATGAGGCTCGCAAACAAGTTAGCTGGAATTTTACACATCGTAATTTTATATTAGCTTCTTTTAATACTATTAGAGATACAGTTAACTGGCAATACCATGGCTTAGAGAATTACATTTTTAGCTACGTAAAGCCAACACCCAATGGAATACACGTGTTTTATGATGGTGAATCAAGGCAATCTTATTATCAATTTATTAATACAACTGGGGAGTTAGAATTTGAAGATAATAATAGTGGGGAAGTGCGTTACTGCACAGCCAATGATGAATGTTTTATTTACAGTAACGATACCATATTTTTAAAAAAGTTTGATGAAATATTGGCCTATTATGTCTTTGAAAATTTAGAAGAATACAATTTGAATACCTTTCATCCTAATGATGAGCATCATTACGTAACTTTAGAGCAAAAAGGCACTAACATTATAAATATTTACCAGCTTCGTTTAGATACTATGGTTAATATTATTGAATCAACCAACAGCATAGAAAGCTTTGAAATTTACCCAAATCCGGCAACTACTATTGTTAATTTAAGTTTACCAACTTATCAGCATTATACAATTGAAATTCATCCATTAAATGGTAAAGCTGTCGCCAAATATAATTTTACTGGAAAGGCATTGCAGTTGACTAATTTAAACCTTGCAACTGGTACTTATTTTATTAAGGTCAAAGGCCGACTTAATGAAAAGCAGTATTTTTCTAAGCTGTTTTGGTTGGGTAATTAGTTGTTTTATTAACAAAAGATCAACTACATTAAGTCCTTACAAGGCTCACCAAAGTAATTAAAATAGTCCCGGCTGCAACGGAAAACCAAAAACCGCAGCATAATGGCGAGTATTTGGGTTAAGATGATTAAAATTGGCTCATATTGCTATATTTTTGGCTCATATTGGCTCTTTTTATTACTTTTATATGATGAAAGACAAAGTGTATAGCTTTTCATTAGAACTTAATTGGAGTCATCTTGAAATGTTAAGACAGATTGGCAAATTTGAACTTACCTGGTCAAATTATGTAAAGAGAGAACATTCAAGTTTAATTCAGCTTAAAACACTTGCAACAATTCAAAGCATTGGGTCTTCAACAAGAATTGAAGGATCACAACTTTCAGATAAGCAGGTTAAAACACTTCTTGAAAAAATAGAAATTAATCAAATTGAAGATAGAGATTCGCAAGAAGTTGTTGGTTATTATAATGTTCTTGACATTATTACGGCCTCGCCAATAGAACTAAGCGTTACAGAATCGACAATTAAAAACCTGCATAATGTGCTACTCAAATTAAGTGATAAAGATGATTGGCATAAAGGTCAATACAAAAAACATTCAAATGCCGTTCAAGCCACATTTCCAGATGGATCAACTCAAATAATTTTTAAAACTACCAAACCGGGTTATGCTACTGAAGATGCAATGAAAACTTTAGTAAAATGGTTGAAATTAAAGGATAGCATTAATCCAATTATAAAGACGGCAGCGTTTGTATATGAATTTTTGAGCATTCATCCATTTCAAGATGGCAATGGAAGGTTAAGTAGATTGTTAACAACATTACTTTTGTTACAAAACGGATATACATGGATTGAATATGTTAGTTTTGAACACGAAATTGAAAAAAGGAAAAAGCAATATTACAAAGCACTTAGAAATTGCCAGGCAAAAAGACCAAATGAAGATATTAGCGAATGGGTTGAGTTCTTTTTAATATCACTAAAAAATTTGATTATGAAACTCAATAAAAAATTAGATTTAAGCAAATCTGACTTAACACCGAAACAAAAAAGCGTTTATATTTATATTTGTAATAATCCTGAAGCTAAGATGAATAGAATAATTGATGGAACAGAAATACCAAGAGCTACGCTAAAAAGGATTATAAATGTTTTAATTGAGCGAGAATTAATTGAAAAAAATGGCAAAGGAGCAGGCACATATTATATAATGAAAGCCGGCACATAAACTTACATGGCTCACCAAAGTAGTTAAAATAGCCCCGGCTGCAACGGAAAACCCACAGCCCGCAGCATAAGGGCGAGGATTTGGAGAGAAAGACGGGACTGCCCTTAATGCAAGCCTTAAAGTTTCGCTTCAAAAAAAACTTGTTACCAAGTTCATGCATTTTGTTTAACTTGTAGTTTAATTAATGCATCAGCTATGAACAAATCAACCGTTACCTTTAGGTACAAAACCAAACCAATATTGTTAGAAGTTGAAAGTGGATATTCAACTTTGGGTTCTTTTTTTATTTATGCCTTGCACGGCAGCTCTTACATAGAGTTGTTTATGGAGCGCAACAAAAATATTCATCAAGATGATTTTGTACACATATTTTTGTTGCCTTTTGATACAGAAAAACTGAGTAAAACAAAATTATATATTTTTGGAAAATATGGGCCTGCCCCACGGCACAATCAAGTTTTTGTAGAGTATAATTTTTTGCAAGATGATAAGGAATTAGAGGTAGATAAGAAAAAGAGCAACCTAATTGAAGCTACTTTAGGTGCCAGCAGCCAACGCTTTTTTAATGTGTTTGAATTTGAATTTAAAAAATAAACTACTCATGCGTTTTACATTTTTAGTACTGCTTTTTTGCAGTTGCATTGTTTCAATTACTGCTCAGGTAATTAGTAGCGAGTTGGAAGACATTAATTTTACAATGCCCAGTTCGCCAGCTTTTGATTTGCTGGGCGTTTCACCATCTAACATTCATAAGCCGGGTTTGCCCAGAGATATACAAATAAATTGGCTTATACACGGAGGTGGTTTGGCGCCTAACTTAGCTATTGAAGCAGAACCGATTTGGTTATTTTTTAATAGAAATAAAAGTTTAACCGAATACCAAAATGCCGGCTGGTGGTTTCAAACAGCTTCTTCTTTAAATTTTTCTGTTGGTACAGCAAAGGTTGACAATCAACAATCGCTGGCTTATGGTTTAAAACTAAATTTGTTTAATGCAGCAGATCCTTTATTGGATAAAGATTTGATTGAGCAACTTGCGCCTAAGTTTTCTGCCGAAGAAACTGCTTGTAATCAACTAATTTTAGATATACAGATTACTACCGATGAAGTTGTAAAAGACTCGTTAAACAATGTACTGGCAACTCTGAAAACAATTATTGCTACAGATTCTGTTAGAAATATGAAAATGGCAAAAGATGCATTAAGCAATTGGGAAGGTGAAAATTGGAACGCTACGATGCTTGATATAGGCATTGGCCAGGTTTTTAACTACAACCTGCCTACTGTTTTTGAATTGACAGATACTACCATTAATGTTGTTGATTCTATAGAGTTTAGCAGCAGAACTTATGCTATATGGCTTAGCGGCATTATTGGTTTGGGTAATAATGGCATGGTAAACGGCATGGTAAAATATACGCGGGATAACGATGGCACTGGTGGTTTAAAAGCCGGTTTAAATGCCCGCTATGGCAACCAAAAAGTAAACATATATGCAGAATATGTTTACAACACTATAAGCAAGCTAAGAAATAACATTGCTTATGGCGTTGATTACCGGTTAGAAAACGGCCTGGTAATACAAGCTAGTTTAAACACTATGTTTAACAACGAGTTTGAGTTGAAACAATTAGTTCCAACAGTTAATTTTGCTTATCAACCCAATATGAAAAAAAGCAATTAGCTTATTTACCCTCGCTTTCCTTACGTTTTTTCTCAAATTCCTGAATAATCTCCTCTGGAGATTTGCCCAAATTATCTAATGAAAATTGAACATCATCAGCTAATTCATGTTGCGGAAAACGCTGTAAAAATTCTTCATAACTACCCTTTGCTTGCGGTAAGTTTTTCAAATCATTTTCGTGGCTAAAACCTTTCAAAAATAAACTGTGCGGCACCTTGTCAAAATTAGGATAATCGCTTACAATTTTGCTATACACAGAAACTGCTTCGTTGAATTTTTTTAAACTACGTAACACCTCTGCAGTTTTAAACAAATAACCGGCACTTTGTGGATCATCTGCAAACCTGTTGGTAAATACATTGTAGGTGTTTACCAAGTTTTGCGCTTTGTCTTTGTCAAACTCTAAATTGCTTTTATCACCATACAGGTCTTGTTCTGCTGCATTAATGGCATCTACTACTTCTGCTTTCGATTTGTTGGCAAACGCTTTTGTTAAATCGTTTGTAGTAGCTTTAGATGCTTGCGCCTTAGTATTTGTTGTATTACTTTTATCTGCATCTCCAGAAACACATCCTGAAATTAAAACAACAGCTATTAAAACACAAACAATACTTGTAAGTTTTTTATGGTACATACTTAATAATTTATAATTACCTTAACGCAAAGATATTAAACTCATTATTTTTTATGCAAACAAATGCAAAAGTTATTTACACACTTATTTTAGCTTTGGTTTTAGCTGTTAGTGCATGTTTTGTCACAAAGCCCGTTGTTTATGCAACCTTAAGTGATTTTGTGGTTAAAAATCAGGCAAAAGTATACCAATCTCCTTGTAAAAATTTTTTAGAATATGCGCCTGATAATGAAAACTTAAACTGGTATAACCCATATTACATTAAAGTAAATTTTCATTTTATTGATCATCCGGAAAATAATATTAACTTTAATGAAGCAGAAGGGAGGCAATATGTTAAAGATTTAATACACCACGCCAACAAACATTTTAACAATAATAAAAAAATGCACTTACCAGTTGGCAATAATACAGCAGTTTTACCCATAAATTTACAATACGTATTAACTCCCGATCCATCTGTAACTGGTGATGATGGTATTCATTTTCATAAAGATTCGGTGCTTTGGTACATTAACAAAAAAGATAAAAGAGGTATTTACGGTTTATATTCTGATGCACTCTATAATAAATATGGTGTTCAAAAAGAAGAGGTATTAAATGTGTTTATGTTAGAGCACCATCCAGATAGTATTGCATCATCTACTTATAAAGTGGCATCAAACGGAATTGGTAAACCTTATTACACCAAAGTAACTAATAGCTATTTTAACTATAAAGAAACCAAAACTGGTAAAACTAGCAAAGGTAGTTGGTTTGCTGCTCCATTACTTAACCACGAAATTGGCCATACCTTTGGTTTACTGCATAGTTGGACTAGAAATGATGGTTGCGAGGATACTCCACCTAATGATAACTGCTGGAATAATAATGGCTCACCACCTTGCGATGTAGACGTAATTTCAAACAACTTGATGGATTATAATGCTTATTGCAATGCCCTCACACCGTGTCAAATTGCTAAAATGCATTATAAAATTAGCAAAAACAATAGCAGCCAACGTAAATTAGTTAGAGCGGATTGGTGTAATTACCAAGCCGATAAAGCTATTTTTATAAAAGATGGCGAGCAAATAGAATGGACTTCGGCTATGTTTGTTTATGGTGATATAATTATACAAGATGGTGGTCAACTTACCCTACATTGCCTTACTGCCATGCCAGCGGGTAGCACAATAAAAATTGAATCGGGAGGTAGTTTAGTTTTAAATAATGGCAAATTATATAATGCTTGCAACGAAAAGTGGAATGGTATAGAACTGGTAAAAACTATAAATAAACAAAAAGGCAACGTTATTTTAATTGGTGATGCATCAATTGAAAATACGAAGTATAATGATGATTTTAGCAGCATAAAGCAGTTTCAACAACAGCAATAATAGCAGTTTAACTTAAAGAAGTTAGTTAAATGGATGTAATTAAAAATTTCAATACTAAGTTAAGTGGCGAAGATCTGCTGCCAGATTTTTAATTTGGATTTAAATTTGTTAAAAACAACAGATCTGTAAATATTCAATCCATTAAAAATCATTTTTTAGTTTCTTTTATAAAAAAAGCGCATTACTACCAATATAGTATTTGCTTACACGTTTATTTAGCGCAATAAATTTAGTTATCTTTGTAGCTTTTAAATTAATTCAACACTTATATTTGTAAATTCATAATTTTTAATAGAATTGAACTTAAAAAATATTATACCTCTAATAGCAGCACTTTGCTTTTTAATGCCAACGGCAATAGCACAAAATACACCAAACAACAACGATGCCTTGTTCGAAAACACATCGCGCGACAGGTTAATTATTGAACTCGGCCACGGCAACTTAGGTAACAAACCTGTTGGTATGAATATCAGGTGGTTTTCTAGAGTTATTAATGTGTACTTAATGTATGATATAGCAATATCAAAAAACGAAAACTTTAGCTTTGCCCCAGGTATTGGTTTAGGTACAAACGTATATGTGCACAATACTGTTTTTGGGCAAAATGATGATGGCATCACTTTTTTTGAAGAAATACCCGATGCTATTGACTATACTCGTAATAACTTATCAACTAATTTTGTTGATATTCCATTAGAGTTTCGTTTTAGAACTAACCCCGATAAATTTGGGAAGCGCTTTAAAATAGCCGCAGGTTTTAAAGGTGGTTATTTAATAAATGGACATACAAAATGGGTAGGTAATATATATGGCGACGTGCCGCTTAACGATTATAAAAATCGTAATATTCCAAACCTAAACAATATACGTTATGGCTATACTTTGCGTATTGGTTATAGCAACTTTAATATAATAGGCTTTTATTCCGCAGCACCATTGTTTCAAATAGGTCAAAGCACGGTAAATGGTGGCATAAAGCCATTTTATATAGGCTTTAGTTTTAATTCTTTATAAAATTTATTTCATTTGTTGCTTAATTTTAATCTATTTAAAATCTATCCAACTACATTTGTTGTGTTTTGTCATCTAATTTAAAATTAACCAAGCAAGATTTTTATAATCTATTATTAACCCAGGGTAATCGGGTAATACAAAATAAAGCGGAGTATTTATTTAACAATAATCACGTTGCATTAATAAATATTAAAGAAAATGGCGATACTGTTAAACTACAAGTTAAAAGCCAAGCCAGCAATAGAAAATACGATGTTTTATTAACAAAAGGAAGCAATGGTTTGTTAAACCTATGCACCTGCCCTTATAATGGTGTAGGTATCTGTAAACACATTACTGCTGCATTAATGTTTTTAATCAATTCAAAAAATGGAGATAGCCCTGAAAAAACCAGGCAGTATCAATTATTTAATTTATACGATGCCTATTCTGGTTATTTTAAATTTCAATTTATTAAAGAAGAATATTTAACACAACTAAATCAATTATATGGCAACTTAGTTGATTTTGCTTTAAATGAAAAATTGACAAACATAATTGAAGCCAGCAATAAAAATATTAGAGCAACATTTGTTGATAAAGCGGTACGGTATGAGTTGCATTTTTTCATATTTCAAAAAAAAATTGGAGCTAACTGTAATTGTAGTTCTAACAAAAAGAAGCCTTGCCTGCACAAAGTAGTTTTATTAAATTTAATATTTCAACGCTATGGCGAAAGGGGTTTGTTAGAGCTGTTTGATAAAGAAAAAGTATATAATCAGTTACTTAAACCTTATGGATTTACTTACGAAGACTACCCAGAAAGTATATTTTCATTTGATTGGAAAGGTGATAAAGTTGTTTTGAAAACCTCCGTAACAAATCTTTTAAACAAAACCCACGTAAATGATATTAGTAAAAATTTAAATACTGTTGACAATCAAAACCAATTAGCGGCTATAATAAATGTTAGCGATGAAATTGAAGAAATTGATTTTAAAATTGGCCACGAATGGCATCGGTTAAATCATTGCGCTGTTTCATTAAAGGCTTTTATTGGTAAAACCACAAAAGATGGTAGCCGTTTTAAAAGCAACTTTAACTATAAGCTAGAAGCCTTAATGCCTGGCATTGATAACAACGAAACCATTGCTATACAAGATTTGGTTAATAAGTTGGATAATATTACTGCAGATTTTGGTTTTGAACACGTGTTTAGAGAAGTTGAAAAAACAAATAAAGTTTGGTTAGAATATTTAAACCACGCCTACCCAATTGTACAGCAACTATTTAAAAAACTAAGTAATGCCTATACCGGGTATTTTAATGATGATGACTACCCTACTTCTTTTAAAAACTACAACCCTCTTAGTATAAGCCATAAAAATGTAGATCTGTTAATTGAAGTACATCAAAAAGAAGGTTTTTACCATATAACTGCAAAACCTTTAATTAATGAAAATTTTTACACCTTTAAAGAATTAAATACAAGCCTCTCTCCATTTTTTGTTATTAAAGATGGTGTTGCTTATCTACATAAAAACAGCGCAGCAATTTCAATATTTAATACTTTTAATGGTAATGATGATTTTCATTTAATTAAAAAAGACTTTCTTACCTATTATAAAAATGTATTGGCCTTAGCTGAAAAATATTTTACGGTCAATCTAAATTTTACTTTTGATGCAAATGAAGTTAATGAAATTGCAACACCACAAATTTATTTAAAAGAACTCAATAACTTTTTACTATTGCAGCCTTTTGTAAGCTACAAAAAATTTCAAGTCCCCCTGTTTAGTAAAGAAGCAATATTGTACGAAGATGAAAACGGCAGTTTGCAAAACTTAGAGCGAGATGAGCTAACAGAACTTCAATTTAAAAATAACCTTTTTGATTTGCACCCCAAATTTGAAGAACAAACCAATCACGGTTTCTTTTATTTAACTTTAAATGAGTTGTTAAAAAATGGTTGGTTTTTTGATGCTTTTGAAAAATTAAAGGATTTAAATATTGAAGTATTTGGACAAAAAGAGCTGAAAAAATTTAAATACAACCCCAACAAACCATCTATTAATTTTGGCGTTAGCAGCGGCATTGATTGGTTTGAAGTAAAAATGGATGTAGCCTTTGGCGACCAAAAGGTAAGCTTAAAAGATATTAGGAAAGCTTTAATTAATCAGCAGCAATATGTAAAACTAAGTGATGGCACTATTGGTGTTTTGCCAGAAAATTGGATTGAGAAGTACGCCACCATGCTTAAAATGGGCGAGGTAGTAAAAAATGGAAATTTACAACTTTCAAAATTACACTTTAGTATTTTAGATCAGTTGTTTGATGATATTGATGAGCTGGAAGTACAAAAAGAAATACACGAGAAAAAGAAAAAACTATTAAACTTTAGTGAAATTAAAAAGGTAAAATTACCAAAACAAATTAAAGCAACGCTTAGGCCTTATCAAAAAAAAGGGTATCAATGGTTGCAATTTATTGATGAGTTTAGTTGGGGCGGCATTTTGGCAGATGATATGGGCTTGGGAAAAACGCTTCAAATATTAACTTTGCTAACTGCTAAACTGCAAGAAAACGAACATTTAAAAGTATTAGCAGTTTTACCTACAACGCTAATTTTTAACTGGGAAAACGAAATACAAAAGTTTTGCCCACACATAACTTACCATATACACAGAGGTAGCAACCGTGCTTATGGAGCAGAAAATTTGCCCGAAGCCAACATTTATTTAACCAGCTACGGCCTTATGGTTAATGATGTTACCTGGTTAAAAGATGTAAATTTTGATTATCTTATTTTAGATGAATCGCAAGCTATAAAAAACCCGGCAAGTAAACGCTATAAAGCCGCCCGTTTGCTAAATGCCAAAAACCGTATTGCACTTACTGGCACACCAATTGAAAATAACACCGTTGATTTATACGCACAGTTTAATTTTGTAAATCCAGGTTTTTTGGGCAGCCTCAATTTTTTTAAACAAGAGTTTGCCACGCCAATTGATAAAAACGGAAGTGAGGAAAAAAGTATCCTATTAAAAAAATTAATTTACCCATTTTTATTAAGAAGAACCAAAGAAGCCGTAGCAGAAGATTTGCCACCAAAAGTTGAAGACATTATTTACTGCGAAATGGAAGCCAGCCAGCGCAGCGTTTACGATGCTTTTAGAAACAACTTTAGAGAGCAAATTTTAAACAACATTGACGAAAATGGAATTGACCGATCGAAATTACAAGTGTTGGCTGCACTTACACAGTTGCGCCTTGTTTGTAACAGCCCAGCCATTTTAAATACCGAAGAAAACTATGGCAATGGCTCCATAAAGCTAAAACTGCTAATGGAACATATTAGCGAAAAAACCAGCAATCATAAAATTTTAGTTTTTTCGCAGTTTGTTAAAATGTTGGGTTTAATTAGAAATGAATTAGATAATACCAGTATAAGCTACGAATATTTAGATGGCCAAACATCACAAGAAAACAGGAAGGCAGCGGTTGATCATTTTCAAAAAGATGAAAAATGCAGAGTGTTTTTAATAAGCCTTAAAGCTGGTGGAACTGGTATTAACTTAACTGCTGCAGATTATGTATATATTGTGGATCCGTGGTGGAACCCAGCGGTAGAAAACCAAGCCATTGACCGTACCCACAGAATTGGTCAAAACAAAAATGTGTTTGCTTACCGTATGATTTGCAAAAATACTATTGAAGAAAAAATATTGCTCCTACAAGAAAAAAAGAAAAGTATTTCTAAAGATATTATTAGCAGCGAAAGTGGTTTTATGAAAAAATTAACCAAAGAAGATATTGCAGCTTTGTTTGAGTAATTTTTGGTAACTATATACAAGATTACATTAAATAAGGGCTCTGCAAGTAAAAAAAATGGGCATAATTTTTATTTGAACTCATTCGTTATTATATTCGTTATCAAACTTAAAATAAACTGTTATGAAACCAACTATCTTTTTGTAATTTACAACATTTGTTTACTTTATAGCAGAACCTTCGATTATGTTTTGCGTATAAATCATTATTTAATAATCCCTATTAAAAATTAAATAAATGTACAATTGTTTTGACATTGCAACCTATTTTTTAAAATTAGCAGAAATAGAAGGATCTTCAATAAAAACGATGAAGCTCCTTAAACTGGCTTATATAGCACATGGTTATCATTTAGGTTTTTTTGAATATCCACTTTTTAAAAACAGAATAGAAGCTTGGAAATATGGACCAGTTATACCAGACCTTTATAGAGTCATTAGAAGATTCGGGAGTAAATTTAGTGTCGACATTGACACTACAGATTTGTATTCAGAAAACGAACTTAGTAAAGAGGATAGAGAGTTTTTGGAAATAATTTGGAGTTATTATAAGAAATATAATGGATTTGAACTTTCGGCTTTAACACACAAAGAAAACACACCTTGGGAAGATATTTACAAAAAATTCCCAAACCAAAATGTTGAAATTCCAAATGAAGTTATACAAAGCCATTATTCCAAACTAATAAGTGAAAGACAATAAGCACACGGACAATAATCCCGTGAAAGGTTATTTTGAGGTGCTTGAAGAGGAGTCTAAATCACCAATACAAGGGCACAAAGTAATTACTAAAACTGATAGTAGTGATGATAACCGACCATATAAAGAACAAGACGAGCTTTTCAAAGGTGATTTATCAGATTTTGAAGTTTGGTTAAAACACGAAGAATTTAGACTCAGAAAGAAAGATAGAGAATCTGAAAGAAATTTAAGAGAAGAAAATGCCAAAAAAGCTTACAGCTTTTCTCAAGTTTGGGCTGTTTTTATAGGCTCTATGATAGTATGCAAAGGGTTTTTATCAGATTTATGTATAGAAATTGAGATGTTTAATAGAGTTTTGAAGGTAGAAAATATATTCAAATTAGAAACTGCTGAATTTTTATTTATAATAGGAACATTAACAGGATCAATATTCGCATTTTACGTTTTTGTGTTAAGGTATTTGTTTTATCGACAAGGTATTTTTGATGATGATAAAAAAGATACCTAATTTATTCTTCTTTGTCTTTTTGTTTAAGTGGGTTATGGTTTAAAGCTGTATTAAGATTTTGATTAAACTCTGACAACTTTGGCTTAGGCGGAGGCGACTCTTTAGAACCTTTTATCGTTTGGTAAACAATCAAAGCACTCTTTTTATAATGCGCAACGTGTGAGTGTATTTTTGTAAGGTTTCATTAAATATACCGTGGTGATCTAAGCGATCAATTTTTACTTTTCCGCTGGCGTGTATAATTTTTTTATCTTCTAATACAATACCAACGTGAATAATGTGTCCGTCTTCCGGCCTGTCAAAAAAAGCTAAATCACCTGGTTTGGCTTCTTGTACAAAACCAACTGCTGTGCCAGTATTGGCTTGTTGCGAAGCATTGCGGGGTAACCAAACATTAAAAAATTGAAATACATTTTGGGTAAAACCGCTACAATCAATTCCGAAAGGTGATCTGCCTCCCCAAAGGTAAGGGGTGTTTAAATATTTGTTTGTTGTTTTTGTCAACTTTTCTAAGCTGAAACTAAAGTTGCCTGGGTCAATCGCAAAACCATTATAAGTCGCTTTTTCTGCATTAAAGGTATTGCAATTAATTCCGTCAAATTTATATAATTTGCTGCCCATTACAATTGGGGTATGTTCATTTTTAAGCTGTAGTGGGTGCCAAACATCGTAAGTGATAGAAGTATTTATTTTGGTATTGCATTCTGTTTTACAAGTGGTATGTTGTTTGGCGTCAATCCAACCGATATAATTGTCGTGATCTATTTTTACTGACAGCCATTTTTCGGTTTTGCTTTCTATGGTATAAGTTTCGCCATATAATAATTGAGTAACCATTTCAGAACGGTCGCTGGCTTCTTTTCTAACTGGTATAATACTAATGTTGGCAAAACCCCGCTCCATTTATTTACGGTTGCTTATTAATTTTTAAAATTGATTACCCAGGCATCTTCATTAAAAACTTTTCTATACTTAGGCAATACCTCTTCAGCATCTGCTTTTGATTTGCCGGCATATATAGCAACCCGGTTGTATTTGTTTGAATTTGGTAAAATGACGGCATTGTAACCTTTATTGCGCAAAGTGTTGCTATAGTCTGCTGCTTCCTTATTCTTTTCAAATGAAGAAATTACTACATAATAACCATTGTAAAATTCTTCATTATCGGTTTTTTTATCTGGGCTTGTTTTTGTTTGCACAGCTGTTTTGGGGTTTGTTGCTGTTACTTCTGAGGATTCTTTGGGTGGAGTAGTATTATTTTTTTTGCCTTGCAACAAAGCACCGGCAGAATTACTGCTGACAGGTTCTTCTGTTTTGGTAGTATCAGTTATGGTATTACTATTTTCTACAGGCTTTTGTTGTTTAATTAATGCAGGTTTATAATCATCGGTTTTGGCATCTTTTAAAAATAAATTATATAAACCAAAAGCTAAGCCTGCCAATAACAAAAGCGGAATTAAAATTAACCAAGCTCTACTTTTTGAAGATGCTGGTTCATCATTTACTGTAATTTCAGTAGAAATATATTCATTAACTACATCATTATCCTGGTACGGATTTTCCTCTTCCAAAATAGCGTTTTGCTGCTCTTCAACTTCAACCGGTTCAACTGGCTCTTCTATATAAGCTTCGTTGCCTGTAAATTTGGGCTCTTGCTCTTGTGTTAGTTCGGGTAAAATTTCGTTATTTTTACTTTCGTGTGGGTTTTCGAAGGTTTCTATTGCAGCAACTTCTTCTTGTTCTTCAATCACATCTTCTTGCGGTGCGGCTACTTTTGGTGGCAAATCAATAACAGGTAAATTAAAAATATCTGAAAGGTAATTAACTTTGTCTGTTTGTTTAAAGTGAAGTTTGTATTCGTCCGCTTCTTTTATAAAAGTACCTAATTCGTTTATAGTGTAACTACCATCTGTATTTAGCTTGCTTAACAGTTGCTCAATGTAGGCTTGTATACTTTCAATAGCACTATCTTTACTAATGCTTTCTTCTTCTTTAATTTTAGTAATTAAAACACTATCATCTAACTTAATATTATCGTTAAATACAATATCTTTTGTGGGCGGGTAAATTTTCCCATCGCTATCATTAATGTATGCAGATTTATCAGAAGTTAAAAAAGCCCCTAAACCAGGTATAACTACTTTACTGTAATCATATAATAATTCCTTAATATAATTTTCAATTTGCATGTCAAAATTTAACTATTACTCCTCCTCTTAGTTGCAAACCATACGCTTCATATCTATTCCACAACTGGTATTTTTGGTTAAGTATATTTTTCGCTTCTGCAAAGAAATCAAAATTTTTGCTTATTTTATAGTTTGCGCTCGCATTCAAGTCAACAATTACTCTATCGCGTACTGGAGTGTAAGCATTTTTTTCTATTGGGTTTTCAAATCTTACTAGTCTTCCATCGGCCCAATTTAGGCTTCCTTCTATGGTTAAATTTTCTATTGGCTTTAAAATTATGCCACCTTGCAACATATAATTTGGTATATGATATGCTTTTACATTAGAAAAATTGTAGGCTAAAATTTCTGCTGATGCCTTTATGCTAATTTCTTTGGCAACTTTAAATTCTACTTGCGGATGAATTCCGAAAGATGTTGCAAGGCTATCGTATTCTATTTTAAAACGGTTAAAGGTAGAATCGCCACTACTAAAAACGGCATAGTTTTCAACCAACTGCTGCTTTACTTTTAAATTAAAGGTAACTCGTTCGGTTAATGCCCCTCTAAAACCAATGTAACGATCTTCTTTAATGCTATTTTTAATACTAACATCATCTGCCAAAAAGGGATTCCAGTATAAAAAATCACGATAAGTATTTACTATTGGCCATTTTTCCCATCCACCATAAAAAGCTATTTTATCTTTTATAATATATTTTTCAATTTTTATTTTAGGATATATGTATGCTTTGTCATTTAGTAAGCCCAAATTGGCTCCAATTTCTAAACCAGCAGGTGCTACAAAAAATGCAGGATTTACATTAAGTAGAAAGTCGGTAGTATTTTCATCGTTAATTTTATTGGTACTAAATGTTAACTGTGCAGCAGCTTTTACAAAGTAATTTTTTGAAAAATATTTTTTACCTAAGCCATTTAAATTAACAACTGTATTGTTATTACTATTATCATCTGCTAAAAAGCTAAAATCTCCACCAAGTGAAAAATCAATATTACCCTTTAAATTTCTGTTGTTGGCTAATTTGGCAGCTATATTAAAGTCGTTAAAATTTTGACGCACTTCATCTTTGTTAAAACTTAAATCTAAATGGTTGTAACCATAATAATAATGTGTTTGATTAGTGTACTTTAAAGCGGTTTCTACATTAAATTTTTTGGCCGTAAACCTTGCAAATGCTCTACCTAAAATATGTTGATGTTGCTGGTTTTCTAAAGCACCTTTGGCGGCATCAAATTTTAATTGCCCGCCTGCATTTATGTTATTAGAAAGCCCAGTACTACCCGATATATCAATTAAAGGATTTGCTCTAAAACCATAGCCAGCTTTTAACCAAAAATTATTAACAGGCTCAAGGGCTTGTTTTCTTGCGCCTAAAGCTTTCAACTCTGGTGGCTCAAATGTTGCATCAACCGATTTTGGCGGGTTGTAATAACTTTGTGAGCCTACTTCGTTGTCAACTGCCTGCTCTGGTAGTTTGGGGCTTACGCTTATTCGGCGAGCTTTTGCTAATACTGGTTCGTAGGCTTTTATAACATCAATTTGCTCGGGTTTTAGTAAATCGCTGGTGTCTGCCTGTTCTGGTGTTGGTTGTTGTGCCTTTGCTGCAAAGGCTGTTAACACGCTTACAAAAATTATTATTATCGCTTTTAATTGCATTTTTTTTGTTTGAAATTTAAAGTAAATGGGCTTATTGGTTATTAATAGTGTCTAACTTTAAATAGCCATCATTATCCGATTCGCTGATTATTTTAGAACGCTGACTTTCCAGCTTTTCAACCTGTTTTAATTTTTGCTTTGCTTTGCTTAGCAAATCGCCATCTTCATAATTATTAACAATGCTGCTTAAAGTAGCTTTGGCTTGAAAAATTTCATCGGTTTGTATGTAAAGATCTGCCAGCAATAAAAAAGAACTCACTACCCAATAATCGTAATTACCATAATTATTGGCCAACTCAAAACAAGTTGCTTTACTTTGTGCATACTCTTTATTGTTGTAATACAATTTAGCAATTAAATATTTCGCTTCTGCCGCTTTTTCATCGTCTGACACACTAAACAAATTATCAAACTCATAATTGGCCTTTGTAAAATCTTTTGCATCGTAAGCAATTTTGCCTCTAAAGAAAAAGATTTCAGCCTTATCTGCATTGTTTACAAAATCTTCACTTAACAGCTTTTTAGCATAACGTTCAAACTCGGCAGGTTTGCCGGCATAGTAAGCTGTTTTTACAATGCCCCGCAATCCATCCGATAAATTTTCTATTGTAGAACCATTATCGTACAGTTTTGTAAAATATTGATATGCTTTTTCGTAATTTTTAGTAACGCTAAAGGCAATTTTGGTACCACGCATTAAAGCTTGCTCAGTATAAATATTAACAGGCTGCTGAATTACATAATCATAATCTTTTAAAGCGTTTTCATAATCGCCTTCCTGGTTTCTACATTCTGCTCTGTAAAAATGGGCTGGCAAAACAAAGTTTCCATTTCTAAACTTTAGTAGGTAATCGGTAAATTTACCTATAGAAAGATTGCAATTACCTTCTGCATATTTCGATTCTGCGGCTAAGTAGGTAATAGAATCTTCTTCGGCATCGGTAATGTTAGCATATTTACCTTGTTTTACATAACGAATATAACCACTTGGATCGCCCATTACAATATACAAGTCTTGCAAGGCTGCCAAAGCTTCTTTTGCTTCTATTGTATTTGGATATTGCTTAACTACCTGCTTATAATAATCCATAGCACGGGCGTTTTTATCTTGGTTATAACTAATTAAACCCAACTTAATTAAAGCTTTTTTTGCAAAAACGCTCTTTTTATATCGTTTTGTAATTTCTTCGAAAGTGGCAGTTGCCCTATCGTAGTTACCGTCGTTTAAATAGGCTTCTCCAATTTCGTAAGCAGCATCATCTACATATACTGAGCGTGGATAGCCGCTAATTAAAGTTTGCATTTCGCTAACTTTAGCCATATCATCTCCACTTAAACCAGTTATTATGGCATTTTGAAAAAGCGCATAATCAGCACCAGGCAAACGATCATCAAAAACTTGATTATAAAACTGACCAGCGGCTTTGTATTTTTTATCTACAAAAGCACAATCGCCGGCACGTAACAAGGCATCACCATAAACATCTTTATATAAATCGTTGCCTTTAAAACCTTGAGTAGCTTTTTCGAAATAGCTTTTGGCTTCGCCATATTTTTCTTGTTTAAAATAAGTGTAACCAATAGTATAATTAGCCAAAGCTGGCGATGCCTTTGAAGATAGCTTATTGTTTTGCGGAGGATTTTTTAAATAGCTTTTGTACAGGTTTCTTGATTTTCCAAATTTGCCATTTCTAAACAAAATATCTGCTTTCCAAAAGTTGCTTAAATTAGCAATACTATTATCCATCGGGTATTTATTAGTTAGCTCAAAGTATTGAAAGGCTTTGTCGTAAGCTTCTGCTTTGTGCAATTCTAAACCTCTTAAATAGGCCATTTTTTGGTAGGTTTGTTTTAGGTTGTCACTTAGGTTTGGTATTTCATCTAATATAGTTAAGGCTTGTTTGTAGTTTTTAGTAGTTTCAAAAACCTGACTTAATAAACCCTGTGCTTCTGCATACATAGCACTTTTGGGGTAGGTTTCAATAAATGTATTGAAGGTTTTAATGGCATCGTTATGATAACCAATTTCATAAGATAACTTGCCGTAGTTTAACAAAGCAATTTCTTGAATTTCTAAATCATACTTCATTTGGCTGGCAGCTGCATAAGCATTTCGTGCTTTTTCTTTTTGGTTGGTTTTTAAATAACAATCTGCCAAAGAATATAAAGCCACTTGTGCTATTTCTTCATCTAAAATGGTTAGTTCTTCAAAATTACGAATAGCTGCACCATACTGCTCGGTTTGGTATTGGGCAAATGCCAGTTGATATATATCTTCTTTACGTACCTTTTTTGCTTTGTTTACATAACGCTCTAAAAATGGCAATGCCTTTGCATAACTGCCGGCATTAAAATGCGTTTGTCCAATTAGTTGATTTATTTCACGGTTATATTTTATTCTACTATCTGATGCTTTGGGTTCTGCATATTTCAACAACTCATCAAATTTACCTTGTTGATAATAAATGTATGTGATGTAATAAGGTGCCACATTTTTGTACAAAGCATTCGCATCTACTCGTTGAAAGCTTTCTAATGCTGTATCGTAATCTTTATTTAAATATGTAATGTAGGCATAGTAATAATTAGATTGATGATAATATTTATCTTTAACATCTTTAAATTCTTTAAACAAGCGTAGTGCTTTATCAAACTCTTTATTGGCAAAATAAGAGTAGGCAATTTCGAAGCGATAATCAACCAAATCATTATATGAAAGTAAAGCTGGGTTTACTTTTTCAAAAGCACTTATAGCTTCGCGGTATCTTTTGCCCTGGTATTCCATTTCGCCTAGGTGAAAATAAGCATAACTGGCATTACCACCATCAGGATATAGCTCAACGTATGCTAATAACTTTTGCCGGGCATCATCATTATTTAATTTTTTTGATGCTACTGCTGTATAGAAGTAGGCATTTTCTATGTAGTTTGCGTAATGATTGGCAGATTTGTTTTTGTTTTGTTGTTTAATAAAATCATCGAAATAGAGCATCGCCTGATTATAATTGCCTTGCTCAAAATAAGTTTCAGCATTATTATAGGTTTTTATGGAGTCGATGTCGGTTATGTTCAATTGGGCAAAGGTTGCTACTTTAAACAGCAACAACATTAACACAACTGGGCCACATTTGGCAATCAATTTTATCATATTGCGAAATTAACGGAAACTATTTGCAAAATCTGACTATCAATTGCTTTACAAGTTTAGCTTTCAATAGTTAGTTTTTTTATTTTTTGAAAAGATATGAAATTAACGCTGGTAGGATTAGAATATTACCTTTATTAACAATGATTTTTTTAAAGCATTAGCTCTTAAAAAGAAAAATGGAAGCTAATATTATAGCATTATATAATATTGTAATAAAACTATTGGGGTATTAAAAACTCTGTTTGTATAGAACATAAAAAAAGCGAACCAAAATAATTGATTCGCTTTTTTAAATATTTTGTGCTAAAATTATTTATCAATAAAAATTGAGTTGCCACCTGTACCATAATAAGAATCGGATGAGATACCTGAGTTAGGATCTACATTTCCATCTTCGCCAGGGCAAGGACCTAAATCGTAATAATTTGCTGCTGCTGCACCAGTTAAAAATTCAACCCTTCTGTTTAAATAATGCTCACCATCTTTATTAGCATCTTTTACTAAGTTAGAAGTTTCACCTTGGAAACTTTTAGTAAAACGGTATCTGTCAATACCATAATTACTAACTAAATAATCAATAGCTGCTTGCGCTCTTCTGCAAGATAATTTGTTGTTATATTCATCATCAGCTCTTGTATCGGTATGGCCAACAACGGCAATGTTCATTTCCGGACAAGCTTTCATAGCTGTTGCTACGTGATGTAAATGCGGGTAAAATTCTGGCTTTAAATTATCTTTGTCTAAATCAAAATGAATCATAGGTAAAAACCAATCGCAAGGTGCTGGCGGTGCAATTGGCTCTGGGCAATTACACTCTGGCATAACTATTTCGCGTTCAGCAACACCGTCTTTATCAACTTCGCCTACTAAATCATAAGCGGTAAATGGTTGCTTATCTTCACAATCAATAACACCATCGCCATCACTATCTAAAGCAACACCACGTGTATTAACCGGACAGCCTTCTAAAGTACCTGGTTCGTCATCAAACTCATCTGGTACGCCGTCACCATCTGCATCTTTTAATTCGTAAGGTGGCGGTATTTCAATATTGCTAATGTTACGTAATTCTGAATAAGCATAATCTAAAGGGCTCATCCACCATAATGGTTCTATAGATTTATCACCACCTAAGTTAATATTTAAGTTAGCACTTGTAAATTGAAAGGTATCAAAATCACGAGATACTGCACCCCCTTCCTGATAGCGTTGGCCATCTAACAGATCATCTCTGGTTAAAGTAATTTTTGAATCAATTCCTAAATTAATTTGGGGCGATAGTTTAAATGAAAGCCCCATACCACCATGTACTGTAGGTACGAAATTCCACTTGTCACCAAGTAAACCAAATATATCATCTGTATGAATTTCAGCCTGTGACTCATAAGTATTATCCATACCGTCTTTAAGCTCTCTTAATAATTCTTTTCTGTTTTCCCATACACCTTGATCTGCTCCTTCAATCACTTCTTTATACAAATCATTATAATCGTTATTGTTTTCGTCAAGCTGATTCATTTTGGTATTGTAAACCATACCACCAAAACCAAAATATAAATTAGCGCCAACCCAGTTTCTTCTTTTGTGAAACTGAATATTGTTTAAGTTTATAATACCCGATGCGGTAATTTCTCTTATACGAGTACGATAATTGTAATAAACATAACCATTACCAAAAGTTCCATCTTCGTTTGGAACACGAGAAGAATAGTTTGGTGTTGGATCATCATTAAACTCTTCATAAATGCTTGGTTGCTCATCTATACCTATATTACCTGTTAAAGCTGGGTTTCTGGTGCTTTCCTCATCAAACCCAAAATTAGGTTCCCAATTTTGACCAAAAGCAGTACCACCCATTCCACTCAATCTAATAGAAAAAAGGTAGCCTAATGAACGACGTACGTGCAAACCTAAACCGTAACCTGGCAAAAGGCCAAGTACTTTGCCATCTGGGTGTACATCACCATTAACGTATAAAGAACCTAAATCTAATCCAATTTCGGTTTTGTGTTTTGGTTTAGCCGGATGGGTGTATTTGTTGTCCAAAAACTTATCCTGCTGATCCTCGCGTTTTTCAGGAACATATTCTTTATATTCCTCTTCTTTTGGTTCAGGATATGGATACTTGTCCCATTTCTTTTCCTGCGCATTGGCTACTGCACCAACCATTAGCACCGCAACCATTAACAAACTTATTTTTTTTGTAAGGCTTAACATATAGTTATTGTTATTGTTTAAATTATCTTCTTAATTAAAATTATCTACTATAAATAAACGTATTGTACAGTTTAAGTTACAATTTTTTTTAAAAATTTAACTTTTAGTGTACTATTTCTTATACAAACATACAATTTGTTTATCAAAAGGGCTAATTTTTATTGGTAGTTCGCAACATTTAATAGTTAAAATAATTTAAGTTAGCCTTGTACAATACTAAAAAGTAAAATTGTTTTCAAAAATTATATAAACTACCACATATAAAGGCTGTATTTAGCTTAAATTGGTTGGCAACAGGTTAATTTTTTAACGTTTTTTAAACGTATTTAAGGATTTAATCTTCCGTACAATCTTGGAAAAGGAATACTTTCTCTAATGTGTTTCAATTTACAGATCCAACTTATTAAACGTTCTAAGCCTAAACCAAAGCCGCTATGCGGTACAGAACCATATTTACGCAGTT
>Ga0209828_1001062_pt1 | contig 25525 bp, 6 predicted proteins | sample MaitaG_FD_187429 | JGI IMG/M metagenome (GOLD analysis project Ga0209828, IMG submission 187429) | Marine algal microbial communities from Maine, USA - Maine_Asex2 metaG (SPAdes) (version 2) | ecosystem: Host-associated > Algae > Red algae > Unclassified | place: Maine, USA | collected 2015-01-05
AGCGGCGCCGGATCGGACGGCGGCATGAACACGTCGACCCAAGGAAATTTTTTCGCCAGCCGCGTTTGTTCGCGCATGCCGACCATGCAGCCCATCAGCCCGATGGTCATGTCCGGCTTGTTGCGTTTCATGACCTTGACCTTGTGCAGTCTGTTGTGCGCCTTGTTCTCCGCACTTTCCCGAACCACACAGGTGTTGAGCACCACCAAGTCGGCTTCCTTCGCTTCTTCGGTGTGGACATAGCCGAGGGCCTCGAGCTGCGAGCCGAGGTGCCTTGAATCGGCTTCGTTCATCTGGCAGCCGATCGTCCACAAGTTGTAAGTGCGTGCCATGTTTAGCGTGTTTGTCCGCTTTTGGGGCGAATGCAACTCCGCGTTGGGCATTTCAGGCGATGTGTGGAAGGTTTCCGGCTGGGCCATGGAATGAGTGTGATTGTAGGCCACGTTCGTTGAACACGTAGCTGCAACGCCCATGGGTTGGTGACTCAAAATCTTTTTTCTTTCCGAAATCTCGCGCGAAACTCATTTCGAGGGGAAGCGGATTCGGACTTCGTTGCGTGGCTAAAAGTGGTTTTCCTATCGCTCCCTCGACCCCCTGAATGGAGGGAGTATCGAGAGACGCACACTGGTTTTGAATGGCCTTCAGAGTCTCGAGTTCGGGAATCTTATGTCTGGCATAGGCCGTTACGCAGGCGGTGACTGTTTCCGTTGGTGAAAATTCCCCCCAAAGCTTGGACGAAAAGGCGGTTGTTGACCCATGGTGAGGAACTTTGACGAAATGCGATTTCAGTTCGGGTTTCGTGCTATTGGGAGAGGTTAGCAGGATGTCCCAGCCTTTGTTTAAGAGGTCTGCCGCGAGGAGGATGGAAGTCGTTCCGTAACGAATTTGGAGGACGGCGGAAATGTGATTCGGGTCGGACGTAGATCCATGTACAAGAATCTTGCCTCGGTCATTCTGAGATAAAGCTTTCAGTGCGTTCTGGAACGTTTGACGGGCAGAATCGGAAGGTGAGAGCGACTGGATTGTGAACTCTGACCCAGATACTGTTGAGCTTTTATACATTTCTCTCGATTCAGACATCGTTCGTTTTTTGTGAGCATTTCGTTGCCGAAATTCTTTCAAGAATGCGCGGAGAGCTTTCCTGTCACGTTGTCGCGGTCCGACGTTTTCTGTATCCACAATCTCTCTCCCAAGCATTTCCGCTACATCCTCTGGAGTCATCACGTCTGGAAACCACAGGCGATCAACGTCCATCTCGGTCATCACCTTGTCGATGCCCCTGTAGTGGTCCACATGCGGGTGAGTGAGTGCGAGGAACGCAAGGGTCGTTACCTTGTTGTCCTTCAACAAATTCAGGGCCGGACTTCTCCCTTGCCAAGTAAAGTGGTCGATCATTCCCCACCTGCCATCGGGAAGCTTGAGGAGGATCGACTCGCCTTGTCTGCCGCCAAAAATATGCAGACACAGCTCGTTCAAGAATCAGTGTTCCGAAAGGTCTCGTTCAGCCACGCTTGGTGCTCTTCTTCCTCGTCCGGCAAATAAATGCCCCGTCGGATCGGCGTGAATGATGAGCGTGCAGTTCCATTGCCGTCGTCTTCGACTTGATAGTAGAAGCCCATTCCCTCAACAATTTCCTCCTTCGCAAGGCCGGAGAGTCTGGCGAGTTTTTCCAGCGGCATGGTGACCTCTGATTCATCGTCACTTTCCTCGTCGAGTAGGAGTCCGATAATCTCCTCCTCATTTACCTCTGTGATGATGAGTTGGAACAACCATCGTTTAATTAGTGGCGCGTGGGCTGAACTGTCAGGGATAGCGCTGCGAAGTCTCGAATTTACTAGCCGGGCTGCTTCCGGCCCCCGAACCTCAAGTCCTTGCCTGACCTGGTAATAGAAGGTAGTCTGCCCCGCAGAGCGCTCGAATGATTCGTCCGCTTTTGGTGATCCACCTTCGAGCATTGCATCAGGAAAACTTGTTGATGTTGGCGTGGTCTGAATCTCCTCCCAGCGCTCTGTATTATAGTCGAGCTGATTCGCAGGTCGATCTTCCAATTCCGGTTTCATGATTCTTGAGCGTACAATTTTAATCCGAGATATTGAAGGCAGAGTTTTTCCGTTTGAAGAAGTTTTTTAGTGACTTCTACCGCATCTTGGATCGCTTTTGCTCCAGAGTCCTTCACCAGTGGTGCATCGAAAAACAGGTTGAAAAAGATCGTGTCGTCACCAGCCATCGAAGGCTCGGTGCCAGCATGTATTTTGTATTGCTCCACGGCGCGCTTAAGCCGTATTTCCTTTGTCGATCCAAACTGGATTTTGCACCCAAACGTCACGTCTTTTGGATGCTCTTCTCTATAGAATTGTTCAAAATAAGTTACGCTGGTCAGTTCTTCGGATTTGAGTTGTGCGTTGGAGGTAAATTGAATTCTCACGACCCGCCTTGCTTTGGTGATGTCGAAGAACGCACGGAGTAGTTCGGTTAACAGCCGGTTTGATTCTTCGGTATGCTGCTGTCTGGGGCGAAATATGAGTTTGAGACTTTGACTTGAACCGTCGATCAACAGGTCCGCTTCTGGTAGTTCGGCTTGGAAGCCGTAACCAAATGCTTGATCATTCGTCTTCAGATCAAACGTTCTCCACCGGAGTGGTTGGACCGCCAGCATGCAAGCGTCCATAAAGCCCGAAGCTTGAAACCGATTGAGTGACCAAGGTACTTCAAAATGTAAGGTGATATGCCATTCCAACCCGATTGAATAGCAAGAGGCTGCTTCGCTCATATCTGCATCGATATTACAGGGAGGATGATTCGGCAAGGGGAATTAAGTTGGCTTGATAGCTTGAAGATTCTCGGGTTTTGCCTATCCAAACGCTCATGAACAGCACCGCGCAGCGTATGGCAGAACCTTGCCATAGTATGGCAGACTCTTGCCACCTTATGGCAGAACCTTGCCATGCTATGGCAAGATCTTGCCGTATGGCTGCCAGCGTCAAATGGGCTGTTTCGTTTCGATGGCAACGCGGCTAAACTGCCGCATGGCTTGGTTTCTGACTCTTGGTTCGTTCGCGAACGGAGCTGCTACAGCCGCCGCGGCGATGCCCCCGGTTCGAACGATCCCCGACCTCTCGGTCCGCCCCGCTTGTCTCATCCCGAACGCTGAACCATCGAACACCCCACTTTAATTTGTCCCATGATCCATCCATCCCCATCCGAATTTATTGAAAAAACCAAGGCCGGTAATCTGATCCCGGTCTACCGCGAAATCCTCGCCGACGAGGACACGCCGGTCTCCGCTTACGAACGCCTGCGCGCCGCTGGCTTCACCGACACCTTCATGTTCGAAAGTGTCGAAGGCGGCGAAAACCTCGCCCGCTATTCCTTTCTCGGCGGACTGCCTCCAGGGCGTTCGCCGCAGGCGCGCATCTCCGGAACCGGACGCGAGGTCCGCGTCGAAACCCCCGAAGGGACGACCACTCACAGCGACGTCGAACCGCTTTCGGTGGTCGAAGATTTCATGCAACGCTACACCCCGGTGCTCGACGACAAGCTGCCGCGCTTCATCGGCGGAGCGGTCGGTTATCTTGGCTACGACGCGGTGGCGCAGTTCGACAAAGTGCCGCTGGCCGACAAGGCCGGTTTGGATTTTCCGGACATGAAATATCTGCTGGTTGATACCGCGTTGATTTTCGACCGGGCGCGCCACTCGATGTTGTTGGTCGCCTGCGCGTTCGTCGAGGACGGGGCAGGGGAGTCGGCTGCCGAGGCCGCCTACGCGGACGCGCTCAAACGCATCGCCGAACTCGAACGCGCGCTCGCCCTGCCGATCCCGCGCCGCTTGCAGGACGTCGGACTCGCGGTGGAAGATCCGCCGCTGCGCAGCAATACCAAGGAAGCCGACTTCCTCGCCAATGTCGACAAAGGCAAAGAGTACATTCGTTCGGGCGACATCATCCAAGTGGTGATCTCGCAGCGCTTCGAAGTGGATTTCGCCGGCGACCCGCTGAACGTGTATCGCGCGCTGCGCACCATCAATCCGAGTCCGTACATGTTCTGTCTCGAGTTCGGTTCGCACCGCCTGATCGGGAGTTCGCCGGAGGTACACGTGCGCAGCGAAGAAGGCAAAGTGAAGATCCGTCCGATCGCCGGCACGCGCAAACGCAAGGCCGATCCGGTTGAAGACCAAGCGATGGAGGACGAGCTGCTCGCCGACCCGAAGGAGCGCGCCGAACACGTGATGCTGGTCGATCTGGCGCGCAACGACATTGGTCGCGTGTGCGTGCCGGGTTCGGTGGCGTTGACCGAGTTCATGGTGGTCGAACGCTACAGCCACGTGATGCACATTGTCAGCGATGTGACGGGTCAGTTGGCGGAGGGTCAGACGAGTTATGATTTGATGCGCGCGACCTTTCCGGCTGGCACGGTGAGCGGCGCGCCGAAGATCCGCGCCATGGGCATCATCGCCGAACTCGAACCCGATCGCCGCGGCCCCTACGCCGGCGCGGTGGGTTATTTTGGGTTCGATGGCAACCACGACAGCTGCATTGCGATCCGCACGGTGGTGATGGACGGCAGTCGCGCCTGCGTGCAGGCGGGCGCCGGCATCGTCGCCGATTCCGTTCCCGAACTCGAGTTTAAGGAGACGCAGAACAAGGCGCGCGGCATGTTGCGCGCGCTTGCGATTGCGGCTTCTTACGAATAAAGGTGACCCCATGCTCCTCGTTTTAGATAATTACGATTCCTTCACCTACAACCTCGTGCAGTACCTCGGTATCCTCGGCGCGGAGATGAAGGTCGCGCGCAACGACGAGATCACGATCGACGAGATCGAGGCGCTCGCGCCCGAACGCATTCTGGTGAGTCCGGGGCCGTGTTCGCCGACCGAGGCGGGCATCTCCTGCGAACTCATCGAGCACTTCGGACCCAAGCTGCCGGTGTTCGGCGTCTGCCTCGGCCACCAGAGCATCGGCCAAGTATATGGTGGCGAGGTGGTCCGCGCCGAACGGCTGATGCACGGCAAGACTTCGCCGATTGAACACAACAACGAAGGCTTGTTTGCCGGCATGCCCAATCCCTTCGACGCCACCCGCTACCATTCCCTGATCGTCAAACGCGAGACGCTCCCGGACTGTCTGGAAGTGACCGCCGAGACTGCCGAAGGGGAGATCATGGGGCTGCGCCACAAGGAATTTAATGTGGCCGGCGTGCAGTTCCACCCCGAGTCCGTCCTGACTCAGGACGGCATGACACTGATGAAAAACTTCCTTTCGATGTAGGAAAGCTACGATTTTGTATCGGTAAATACATTTTTTGCCATTATTGTACCGATTTGAACGCTCTTTTGATGTGCTATCAAGCCACTCACAGAGAGGGACTTGCCCCTTCCCTCGCAGTACTATTGGTAAACGACATGACTGGACCCAACACACAAGCACAAGACGAACAGGCCGCGTATCACCGCTCGATGCGTGATCGTTACGGTTTCGACAAAGAATTCAACAGCCTGCCGCCGGACCCCGAGGAGATGATTCAGTTCATCAACTTGAAGCTCCACGCCCGCGGCCTGCCCATTTATGGCAAACGGGAAGACTATCCCTTCTTCCAATTGGCGGAATCACTGCTCACCAGCACCCGCGAGAAGAACCGTCTGCTGGCCAAACATTTGTGTCCGGCGGACCAGCACATTCAGAATTTTCTCGAGAGCTATTTGGAAGAAGTGCGTCCGGGGAAAGACGGACCGTGGGTGCCGAACGAGTCGCTCGTCCTCGAACGCCACGGCTTGGCGCGCCTCCTATCGCTGCCGCCGAACCGGGATTCGTTCGAGTCGGATATCATTAAAAGTTATCGGGTGAAGCAAGGCGTCTGCCACAACCCCAAGCGCGATCGCCGCACCACCAAGGGCGTGTTCCATATTTGCGAAGGCGGCCTGCCGATTCCGGCCGACAAGTTCGGCGTGCCGAAGGTGGTGTTCGCGAACCTGCTGGAGCACGCGCTCAATCCGCCGGCGGAGCTGCTGCGCCTGCCGTTCACCGATGCGCAGGAAGAAAAGGCCGAAACGTTTTGCTCGTTGATGCTGCGTCCGCTGGTTGCCCCCGGCGTGCCTGGTGTGGCGATGGAGCGCCGCCTCGAGGTGCGTTTTTTCGCCCCTGGAAATCTGGTCGCCAACCTCGATTTTGTCGAATCCATCTTCGGCAACGCCGGCGATCCGTTCCTGCCGGAAAACGACGCCCGCCTCGATGTCGACCACTGGAGCGGCCACACCGGCTGCGTGATTCTTGCCCCGCATTTGTGCAAGCTCACCAAGAAGGAAGTTGGCCTGCCGAACATCGCCGACGCGACCGACAAGCAGAAGAAAGACGGCATGTGCTGGGCGTCCGATGACGAACTTTACAACGGCGGCACCCCGTTCAAGCTGTGCGCCCGCGACAACCGCGGCGTGATGGTGACCATGATCGCCGACAACTATTTCGGCTACTGCAAGAAGGAGGTCAAAACCATGATCTCGTTCGCGGCCAACCTTTACGGCCTCGCCGAAGAAGAGCACGCCGGCGGCGCCTTGGTGTTTCCCGCGTTCGACCACGGCGAAGAATTCCACATGGGCTTCCGCCAACGCGCGCTCGGCTATTCGTTCGACGAGATGGTCTCGCAACAGGGCAGCCAGCTCGAACTCAAGCCCGAAGGCTACGCCGTCGACCGCAAGTTCTCCAACGTGCTCTACGTGCCCGAGGACGCCCACCTCAATTTGCGCACCCAACTGGTGACCTGGCAACGCGATGGCCAGGAGCAGACCATTCCGATGCTGCCCGGCAACCACTACATCCTGCCTAGCGGCTACAAACTCAGCATGGAGAAGCCTTGGGAAAGCCAGCGCTGGCGCATCGTCGGCAACGCCGCGATCGGCACCCTCTGCCACAAACCCTGCACCGTGTCCGGCGGCGGTAAGTCCGAGATTTCCAAGTCGCTCAACGACGCGATGGTTTCCGGCACCGTGTATATCCGCGACTTGAAAGCCGACTTCGATAAGGTCGAAACGATTCTCAATCACGATTTTTCCAATCGCTACAAGGAGCCGCGCGAACCCGGTAAGCCGGGCCGCGCGCTGCTCGATATGGACCGATCGCTGGGTTCGGTGATCAAAATGCTGAACACCAACCCCTTGTTCACCGACGAACACAACCAGTGGATTTCCGACATCCGACCGCACATCCGCGATCTCGTCCTCGTGGTGAAACGCTTCTACAAAGAGCACTGGGGCGAAAACTGGCGCGAGCGCTTCAGCGTCAACACGCTCAACGGCAAGCCCAGCCGCGAACTGAAATATTTCGACGACAAGATCGTCACCAAGTACCTCCGGGTCGGCTTCGAACCCGACGGATCCTGGCGGACCTTCACTCTGCGCAAAGATTTCATGCCGGCGCAGAAGATCCAGACCGAGGACGACATCTCGGTGTCGATCACCATCCCTTCGAACCTCGTTCCCAACTTGGATCCGGATTCCCCGTTCCAGAGCTGCAAGTTCCTGCAAAACTGCGAACACCGCTTGTTCCAACGTCCCGACGACGCGATCCTGCGCGGCTACGACAAGACTGCCGAGAACGACTTCTGCCAACCCGGCAACTTCTTCTCGAACTACAATCCGCTGCCCGCCGCCGACGCCGCCGAACGCTTGCGCGACGCCATCCATTTCGACCTCTACACCGAGGGCATTCAGGAACTAATCGTCGACGTGGAAAAAACGCGTTCGCCCGACTACTACGTGCTCCCCAGCGATCCCCGCATCCTCGACGACGGCTCGATTTGCGTGAACCCGCGCTACCTGCAAAACCGTCCCGACCTGCAGGACCCGAAAGCCCAATACCTGGCCGAACTCGGCACCCGCCTGCACCGGCGCATCCCGCCCGGCGAGTCCGTGCCCATTCCGGTTGATGCGGTTCTGCCCGGCCGTCGCCACAATCCTCCGGATGAAGCGAAGGGCATCCGCGCGCTCGCGGTGTACAACCCGATTCACTATCAAGAACTGCCCGAGCTGTTCATCGACTATATCGCCAGCCTCACCGGCAAGTCGCCGAGTACGACCGGGGCGGGTTCGGAGGGTGCGTTGACCAAGCGCCCGTTCAATGCTTTGCCGCCGATTGTCGACCTCAACAACGCCCTCGTTTCGCACATGGTCACCGGTCATCCCGGCTTCGTCACGACTGCCGGCTACGTCGGTCCGAAAGTGAAAGTCAATCACGACATCAGCTTGCTGGTTCCCGAACTCTGGTCGCGTCTGCGCCCGTTCGAACGCGATCCCGCCTGGCTGATCGAACACGGTTACCTCGACAAAATCGAAGACTTCGAACATGAGGGCAAACCCGTCCTCGCCAGCCGTCTCGGCTACCGGATCAACCGCGAGTTCGTCCACGACATGTTCGGCCGCGTGTTCAGCACCCCGAGTGCCGTGCTCACCGACGAGATGCTCAAACCCGAACTCCAAGACCTCGATATCTACGTCGACGGCCTGCAAAACATTGTCGAAACCTCCACCCGCGTCGCGATGGAATACTTCGAAGACGGGTCGGTCGAGTTCGCCTGCCCGCCCCTGAAAGCGCTGCTGCACATCATGGCGCACGGCGAATACGAAGGCCGCGGCCTCAACGATCCGGCTATTCGCGAGTTGTTTAATCCGGCGACCATTCTCGATCAGGATTGGTATAAGGCGCGCCTCGATACCCGCGTGAAAGTAAACAAGCGACTCAACGAAAAACACATCGAATACCTCGAAGCCTTCCTCGAAGACGACGCCGAAGAACACGATCCGTCCACCATCGAACTGGTCAAAGAACGCCTCGCCCTAGCCAAAGTTCGTCTCGCCGAGATCATCAAGCCGGACTACCTGCAGTCCTTGGTGGGCACCATTGGTGCCGATCCGATGCTGTGGTTGGAGTAAGTTCGTTCGGGGTCAGATATTAGCCGTTCGATCCGGTGATAAAGGTGTGGCGGACATCCTTGTCCAGCCGGAATAATTTGTCCTGAGCCCAACGAACCGGCCGGTGAGATCGGCGCTGCGTGGTACAATTCTCGATTTTGATAGTCGGACATTCGTCTCGTTCGTGCCGCTTGGGAGGTTTTCGGGGAAAATTCCATTTCTCGGGAATATGGTCCGCAATCTGCGTCTGCATGAGACGTGATAAAAAAGCCTCCATTCAATCTTCGTGTTCTCATTTTCGGGACATTCCTTCTCTGTCTGTGTCCCAGTTCATTTTCGCAAGCTCCTGATGACTGTCTGGATGGCAGTATTCAGATGACCGCGAGTTCGCCGCAGGCCGGGACGACCTTGCCAGTTCATGTCTTTGACTTGTGCGCTCCCGAACGCGTCTTCTTCAATACGGAGAGTGCGCTGGATGGCACGATGACCAACCTCCAGCTCTATGCGACGATCCCCCCCGAATTCCAGTGGGATGGACGGGCGTTTCTGTGGCGCGACGGTTCGTTTGTGGGGAGTGTGTCAAATCAAGTCACCGTTACCGGGACCAATCTTCTGGTCGACCTTGAAGGCGAGAGTATGGAGCTGGGGGATGAGCTCGAAGTCCGACTCTGGATTGTCTCGCCCTGCTACAATTTCCCCGTTCCCGAGGGCACGGTTGTCGATTTCGACTTCGTCTGGGAATTAGCGGAAGATCCCGGCCAATGTTATTCTATCGACCTTGCTACTGCCCAATTGACGACCGAAGCCCCAGCCATCCTGCCCGCATGGAACCCGGCCTCGCCTCAAGTGGCGCCCGGCGAGTGTTTTACGTGGATAGCGGAAGTGGCCAACGAGGGCTTCGGTGACGCCTATGGGGTGAATGGACAATTTACCCTCGGTCCAGCCCTATCGTTTACTGGGATCTCCGCCGTTCGTGTGGCGGGGGTGGCGTCGACCAATATCAACTACGCCGTGGTGACGAATGGAGATGGGAGTGTCACGGTTACCTTCGACACAGATGAAGTGATTCCCGGCGCCTCCGACGAGTCGAACCCCAACAACCGCAAGATCGAATTTGATTTAGAGGTGTGCGCCCTCAATTGCGATGTGGCCGGCATGACTGGCAACCTCGACGCTGAGGCGGGCTGTTTCGGGGTTCTCTGCGACAGCGCGTCGTCTGAGGCCTCCGTCGTGTTGGTTTACGACACCCCGGTGCTGGTGGAGGATGTGACCTTCAGTTCGGAAGACGGCGACGGGCACTGTTCGGCCTCTTATCCGCACCGCTACTCGGTGTGCAAACCTCTGCAGATTTCCTCGGTGCTCACCAACGACAGCACCGTGGTGGCCACCAATGTCTCCTACACCTGGCGCATGTGGGCGGTGAACTCCCAGAACCAATTTTTGGACAATGTCAGTGTGGTCGGTTCCGACCCCGGCATGAACATCACCGTCACGACCCAGACCTTTGCGGACGAGGGGGGCAACGAGATGGTGAGCAATGGATATGGCAACGAGATTTATCTGATCACGTATACGGTGGACCGGATCGAACCGGGGGAATTTGTCACCCTCTCCGCGGAACAAGTGCCGACCTGTCCGTTCGGCGTCGACAATGACGTGACCAGTTCGAACTACTTGAGAAGTTGGTGGGGTCAGCATCATCGCCGTACGGATCGATTCATCTCCTGGCGGGATTCATGCGGCGCGCTGATCGAAGACGACCACCTGACCGACGATATCGAACAATGGCGGGCCCTGGTAGAGTATCCCCATGTGAGCAGTGCGAAAGTTCAGGGCACACCCATTCTCGGCGCTGGCGAATGCGGGGTCATCCAGCCCAGTTTCCAGGTGCCGTGGTGGGCGATCGTCGAACACTGTGACGAGGGCGTCTCGGTACGCTTCACCTTGCCCGCGACTCTGGAGTGGGGTGGTAGCGACATCGTCATGAGCAATGAAAACTTGTCGGTGAGCGTCGCCAATTTGGCGGAAGGCGTGGACTTCACCTACGATCCGATTACTCGGACGTTCGACATCCCGATCAACGACACCCTGCGAGATTACGGCTATTGCGCCAGCCCGTTCTATAATCTCACGATTCCGATTTGTGTGGCCGATCCTTGTATCGGTGGACTCTACGAGATTCCGATCGAGTGGTTCGGGGGGAGCTGCTGCGGCTGCGAATACCGGATTGCGATTGAGACGATGCCGATTACCGTGGTTTGTCCGGGTTGCGAATGCGGCGTGGCGGCGGGGGAAATCACCACCGAACGACCGGTGAATGGCGTCGTGCAGGAGGCGGACAAGGGCCTGCCCGGTGACTTGCTCACCTACACCGACTCGTTCAGCATCAGCGGTGGAAACGACACCTGCTGCCTTACCAACATGACATGGCGCCACCAGTCTTGGTCGCTCATCGGCGACGCCCGCGCCAACTACGACGATCCGGTTTTGGTCTACCAACCGGGTTCGACCATGATCACCATTACCCGGGCAAATGGCGCGGTCGAAAACTATTCCTTCGATCCCGCCTGCCTCAACAACGCGCCCGCCCACCCTGACGATGGCGACGGCGACGGCACTGGCGATGCGTCCGGGTATTGCGACTGGGATTTCGGAGCGCAAGGCATCACCCTGTGTGGCGGCGACCAAGTTTCGGTGAAATTCGAGGCCCAGGTTAATTGTTATGGTGCGACCCCCGCGAACGAGGACATTCTCGACTGGGCCTTCTCGCTCACCAGTGGGTTCGACAAAGACGTGGCCGGTCGCAGCTGCGGGCCGAACGCCCATTTCTACGATCTGGTGAAATACTGGTTGTCCACTTGGCAGCCCTACTTTTCGGAGAACGGCACCGGTTCATGGGTCGGCGCTGATGGGCAGCCCACCGAGACCTGCCAGCGCAAGCAGTACATGGTTGCCCGCTACGTGCAACGTGATGACGAACCCGGTGACCCGTTCCCGGACGAAGATCGGGAATACCTCACAAACTCTGTGCTCACCGTAAACCTCTCCCCCGGCTTGATTTACGATCCAGATCCCGATGCGTATATCTGGGTCTACACCCGTGCCTCGGGCTGGCAGCAGCCAACGGACCGGATTCCACCGGTGATCACCCCGCATCCGGCGGGCGGCCAAACGCTGACGTGGGACATGTCCAATCTCACTGACACCAACGGTGTGCCGGTCGTGTTCGATCGCTCGGAGTATCATGAAGTACGCGTGTACTACGCGGTGCGTCCGCTGTGCGACTTTCAGCAGGGTCCCTGTGTGGATCTCAACGGCGATGGGGATTGTGGTGACCTCAACACCGTCTGGGATCTCTATGACTCCTGTGGGCGCATCCGGTCCTCGCAGACCTCAGGCGGACTGAATCTAAACTGGGATGCCACTCTGGATAATGCCCGCGGAGATCTCACTAGCACCATGAGTCCCGTCTTGCAGAACTCCTCCACCCGCGAGCTCAATTGTTGGACCCTGCAGATCAACAACATCGGCAACGGCACGGCCTGGAACACCTGGACCTACCTCGACATTGCCGACGACATTGTGATCGACACCATCACCGATCTGGACACCGGCCTTCCGCTCCCTGTGTGGTATGTGACCAACGATGCGAACGACGTGTATCTCGAACTCGGCGACCTTGCCCCCTTCAACGGTCGCGGCCTGCTTCGCATCTGCGGGCATCTCGAAGACACAAACGGCGACGGGGATGCTTGCGACACAGGGTTTTTCGGCCAAGAACGCGGTGTCACCGCTACGACCTTCTGGGGGTGCGAATTCAGCGATGCCCCACCGGACATCGATGGATTAGAGATTTGCGAGACAGTGCAGTCGGAAGTTACGATCCGCCTGCTGCCCGCCAATTTGCAAGTGGAGAAATCCATCAACGATGGCGACCCGATCACCTTGTGCGAGGAGTTCCCCAACAGGATCCGCATGCTCAACACCGGCTTCACCGATGGCTTCAACATCCGCATGGTTGACCTTCCACCACCAGGGGTGTTCATCAACACCAACACGATCGTGATGTGGATCACCGATGCCAACGGTGTGCGAACCCAGATTACGTCCTGCACCGTCGCGCCAACGCAGCTCTCCACCTTCGGCACCGGCGTGAACGAACGGCAGCTCATCCGGTGGGACATGTGCCCGGAGCTGGTGATTGAACGCGGCGGCGTGTTCGAGATTGAGTACATGGCCACGACCACTTGCGAGTTCATCTCGGGGCGGCCTTCGCGGGTGTTCCCCTCGTTCGAGGCGCCTTGCGGTCAGCGTGTCTTTCTCCCGAACGGTTACATCAGTCCGGTCTCGGTGCTGGCGGGCAATCAGAACGCCGACTTCTCCGCCTTCGAGGTCAACCTCACGCCGATTAACGGTGATGGCTGTGGGGTTGGAGACGTAGAGGTAACGTTTGTCAACAATCCCGGTGCCTTTCCGGACGGCAATCCGGCGACCGATTTGCAGGTGATCCAAGTGCTCCCACCGGGGATCCACTACCTTCCAGGATCGGTTTCCGTCGGGCCGATCGGCGGCGCTACCGTCACCAACCCGCCGACCGCCTACTGTGTTGAATGGGATTTGGATGGGAACCCTGTGTTTACCCACAATGGAGAGACCATCGAACTACGAACCGGCATTGTGGCCGGTCAGGAAGTGCTGATTTTTGACATGGACGATCTCGAACCCGGCGAGAGCGGATCATTAACCTACCAGTACCGCGCCGACGTAAATTGCGTCGCTGACGGACGGGTCCACTACAGTTTGATCCGCTACAACTCCCCGATGGATTGCCCGAACGTCGCCGGTGGAACCTGCGCCGAGATCCAGTTCGAGAACCAGCGTTCGGTGCCGCTCATCGAACGCCGCCCGGTGGTGCCGGTGGTGGAAACCCACGACGCCGAAATTCTCTGTCTCGGCGAGCAGATCGAATTCACCATCAACGCCCAGAACACCGGCAACGGCTGGGCCGACAACTTCAGCATGTTCCATACCTTTGATCCGACTATCCTGACGCCCGTCTCCATCTCCGACGGCGGCATCGTCACCAACTACGGCGTCATCGAATGGGTCTCCGGCATCACCAGCCTCACCGACACCGATGGCGACGGACTCGCCGACGAACTCGCGTCCGGCGCACCGATCAAAACCGACGGCTCGCCGCTCACCGTGGTATTCGAGTTCACCGGACCCCTGGGTTGCAACACCCACCGGGTGACGACCAACCGCTCGTTCGCGGCTTGGGGTTGCGACAACCAACCGAGCATTGCCGGCTGCCCGGCGCCGGTCGGCAGCGAAGGCGGAAAAGTGTGTGGTATTCCCGACGCCATCGTCGAACCCACCGACCTGCTCTGCCCCGAACTCTCGCTCGAAAAAACCACCCAAGGCGTGGACGCCGACATCTTCGAAGAAGCCCCCGCCATTCTGGTTGGCGACACGGTCACTTGGATCTACGCGATCTCGAACAGCGGCAATACCGCCATGCACAACTTCTCGGTGGTCGATACCGAAGAGGGCGCGGTCACTTGTGCCGAAGGGGCGGTCCCCGTGCTGCAACCCGGCGAGGTGTTCCTCTGCACCCTCGAGGCCCCGCAAGTTTGTGGACCATACGACAACCTCGCCACCGTCACCGGTAGCCCCGTTCTGTCCGACTGCGTTCGCACCGCCAGCGACCCCAGCCACTACTTCGGCGTTTGCCCCGACATCGACCTCGAAAAAGCCACCCAGGGCATGGACGCGGACAGCGCGCCGGGCCCTTATGTTGAAGTTGGCGACATGGTGACGTGGACCTACACGCTCGTAAACCAAGGCAATGTCGCTCTCAACGTCACCTCGCTGGTCGACAATGTGATCGGTGTGATTGCCATTCCTTCTCCCGTGATGGGCGATGCCAACGCCAACGGCTTGCTCGACCTCACCGAGATCTGGACCATCGACGTAACCGCCGTCGCAACAACTGCGGGACAGTACATGAACACGGCCGACGTACTCGCCGATCCGGTGCAGAACGACGGCACGTCCTACGGCTTCCCGCCGGTGACCGACGCCGATCCTTCACATTACTTCGGTGCGATGCCCGGCATCGACATCGAGAAATTCACCAACGGACAACAAGCGGATACGCCGAGCGGCCCCGTGATCCAAGCTGGCGGTCTCGTTCATTGGACCTATCAGGTCAGCAACACCGGCAATGTGCCCTTGGCCGGTATCCCGACCTCCGTCGTCGATTCAAACGAAGGCGTGGCAAACTACGTGATGGGCGACGCGGACAACGACCTGCTGCTCGACATCAACGAAGTCTGGCAGTTCGAGATCTTCGGCGCCGCCACCCCCGGACAATACTCGAACAACGTCGATGTGGTCGGCGACCCGGTGGACGAAAACGGCAACCAAATTCCGGACATCGAAGACGTTCGGGATCAAGACCCGTCACATTATTTCGGGGCCGACCCGATGATCTCCCTGCAAAAAACCGTGTACTACGGCCATGACGGCGGCGCTTCCTGCGGCGGCGACGAACTCGAAATCAATGTGCCGGGAGCCCCTGTCACCTACTGCTTTATCATCACCAATACCGGTAACACCTCTTTGAGTCCGATCGGCGTAAACGACCCCGCGCTTGGCTTCACCACCAGTTTGGCCGTGCTGTTGCCGCCCGGCGGTAGCGTGACCACCCACGTCGAATCGGTGATCGCCGGCGATCTTATCAACACGGCTTCCACGTTCGGCGTTCCGACTGACGACACCGGCACCCCGCTCGCGGATGTCGACAATCCGACCGACGAAGACGATGCCGCGGTGGACGAAGTGACCCCCGGCGTTCAAATTATCAAGACCGACTACACCGGCCATGACGGCGGGGCAGGGTGCCCTGGCGGCGAACTCGCTTACGGTGTGCTCAACGCGGACGTGACTTATTGCTTCCAGGTCATCAACACCGGCAACACCTACCTCGTCGACATCATCGTCACCGACAATGACATCACGCCACCGTACAGCATGACCGTCCCCGGACCGATCGCACCCGGCGGCAGCGTCTCGCTGTTCACCGAACGCACCATGACGGCCGACCTCGTCAACACCGCCTCGGTCACCGCCGATCCCTCCGATGACACCGGCGAACCGCTCGACGACATCGAAGACGTCACTGATGACGACGACGCCGAAGTCGACGTGGTCGCCCCGAGCATCACCTTGGCCAAAACGGTCTACGCTACGCATGACGGCGGCGCCTCCTGCCCCGGCAGCGAACTCGTTCAAGGCGTGCCGAACGGCCCGGTGACCTACTGCTTTGTACTCACCAACACCGGCGACACTCACCTCGACACGGTCACCGTCACCGACAATGACCTCTCGCCAACCTTCATGCACACCTTCGCCGGCGTGAACCTCTCCCCCGGCGGCGTCGTCACCACCTACGTTGAAACCGTGATCAATGGCGACCTGGTGAATACCGCCGATGCGTCCGGCAATCCGACCGACGTCGACGGCAACGACCTTGTCGGCGTAGAAGACGTCACCGCCGAGGATCCCGCAGCCGTGGTCGAACTCGTCCCAGCCATCGGCATCGAAAAGACAGTATACTATGGCCACGACGGCGGCGCCTCCTGCGCCGGCGACGAACTCGAAATCAACCTGACCGGCGCGCCGGTGACCTACTGTTTCGTGGTCACCAACAGCGGCGAGACCTACCTCAGCCCTGTTGTCATCAACGACCCGGCCCTTGGTTTCAACACCAGTCTCAACATCGTGCTTGCCCCTGGGGCGACGGTGACCTCGTTCGTGGAATCGACCATCTCCGGCGATCTCGTGAACACCGCCGAAACCTCTGGCAACCCTGCCGACGACAACGGCGACGACCTGCCCGGCGGCGAAGATCCGACCGACGAAGACGACGCCGCGGTGGACGAAGTGAACCCCGGTGTTCAAATCATCAAGACCGACTACACCGGCCATGACGGCGGGGCAGGGTGCCCCGGCGGCGAACTCGCGTTCGGCGTGCTTAACGCGGACGTGACCTACTGCTTCCAGGTCATCAACACCGGCACCACCTACCTCGTCGACATCATCGTCACTGACAACGACATCACGCCGCCGTACAGCATGACGGTCCCCGGACCGATCGCGCCCGGCGGCAGTGTCTCGTTGTTCACCGAACGGACCATGACCGCCGACCTGGTCAACACCGCCTCGGTCACCGCCGACCCCTCCGACGACGCCGGCGAACCGCTCGACGATATGGAAGATGTCACCGACGACGACGACGCCGAAGTCGACGTCGTTACCCCGAGAATTTTACTCTTCAAGACGGTATTCGAAGGGCATAGCGGCAGCTGCCCAGGAGTGGAGTTGGTCGTGGGCGTTCCGAACGGCCCCGTGACCTACTGCTTCGAAGTCATCAACAACGGCGATACCCATCTCGACAATATCACGCTCGTCGACAATAACCTGACGCCCGTTCTCAACCACAGTTTCGCCGGTGTGAATCTTGCCCCCGGTGACTCGCTCTATCTTTCCGTTCTGGCCACCATTGACGGCGACCTCCTGAACACCGCCGAAACCACCGGCAATCCCACCGACGAAAATGGCAACGATCTCGCCGGCGTCGATGATGTCGACGATCAAGATACTGCTGAAGTTGACGAACTGGTCCCAGATATCGGCCTCGAAAAAACCGTCTACTACGGACACGACGGTGGCGCCTCCTGCCAAGGTGACGAACTCGAAGTGAACGTGCCCGGCGCTCCGGTGACCTACTGCTTTGTGGTAACGAACAAGGGCGAAACCCATCTCAGCCCGGTCATCATCACCGACCCGGCTCTCGGTTACAACCATGTGGATTTCGCCGTCATTCTCCCCCCCGGCGGCATCTACACCACATTCGTGGAAACCGTGATTGCCGGCGATTTGGTGAATATCGCCACGGTATCAGGCACGCCGGTCGACGAAATCGGCGATGGCTACTTCGGTTCGGAAGACGTGACTGATGAAGACGACGCCGCCGTGGACGAAATCCGTCCCGGAATCGAACTACTCAAAACCGGCTACAACGGCCACGACGGCGGTTCGTCCTGCGCCGGAACCGATCTCGCCTTTGGCGTGGCCGGTGACGACGTGACCTACTGCTTCGAAATTGTGAACACCGGCAACACCTATCTCGTCGACATCCAATTGATCGATAACGACATCTCCCCCGCCTACAGCCACAACGTTCCGGGCCCGATCGCCCCCGGCGAACGCGTATTCCTCCACGTCGAGACCACCATGCTTGCCAACCTCATTAACACCGCCTCGGTCAGCGCCGATCCGTCCGACGACAGTGGTGTTCCCTACGACGACGTGGACGAGGTGTCGGACGACGACCCGGCCGAAGTTCAAATCGTCGAACCCGGTATTGCGATCAGCAAAACCGTGTACAACGGCCACGACAGCGGCACCTCCTGTGTTGGCGTCGAAGCGGTCACGAACCTGTACGCGGGCGACGTCACCTATTGCTTCGTCGTCGAGAACACCGGCGACACCCATCTCGATACCATCACGGTCAGCGACTTCGATGTCTCGCCAATCTTCACCCACGTCTTCACCGGCGTGAACCTTGCCCCCGGCGGAACCGTCACCACCCACGTCGAACGCGTGATCCTCGGCGACCTGCAAAACACCGCCGACGTCAGCGGCAACCCCACCGACGAAAACGGCGACGACCTCGCCGATGTCGACGACGTGATGGACAATGATCCGGCCGATGTCGACATGGTCGAACCCGGTATCGAACTCGTAAAAACCGTCTATATCGGCCACGACGCCGGCGCCTCCTGCCCCGGCAGCGACTACGAACTCAACGTCGCCGGCCAAACCGTCACCTATTGCTTCGAAGTCATCAATACCGGCGACACCTACTTGAACCCGGTCATCGTTGACGACCCCGCGATCGGCTACAGCTCCGGGAACCTCGGCAACCTCGCGCCAGGCGCCAGCATCACCGTCCACGTCGAAACTGTCATGTCCGCCGACCTCACCAACGTCGCCGAAGTGGCCGGCAATCCGGCCAACGAAGACGGTTCCGACATCCCCGACATGGACGACGCGACCGATGACGATCCCGCCGAAGTGGACGTCGAAACGCCCGCCATCGACCTCGTCAAAACCGTCTATTCCGGCTGGGACGGCGGCGGAAGCTGTGCGCTCGGTGTGGATCTTCTGCACGGTCTCGCCGGCGAACAAATCACCTATTGCTTCGTTGTCAGCAACAGCGGCAGCGCCTTCCTCACCGATGTCACCGTGACCGACAACATGATCACGCCGCCATTCAGCCAGATCATCACCGGACAACTCGCTCCGGGCGAAAGCGTCGTGCTCTACACCCAGACGACCCTCGACACCGACCTCGTCAACACCGCCGAAGTCGCCGGCACCATGTCCGACGCGAACGGCAACCCGGTCGAAGATCCGAACGGCAACCCGATCACGGTCGGCCACGACGACCCCGCCGAAGTCGACCTGGTCGGCCCCGGCATCGAACTCTACAAATCGGTCTACGAAGGCCACGATGGTGGCGCATCCTGCGAAGGTCAGCAACTGTTGGTCGACACCAATGGCACGCCGGTCACCTACTGCTTCGTGGTCGAGAATACCGGCAACACCTGGCTCGACATGGTCACCATCGATGACCCCGCCCTCGGATACATGCACACCTTCACCGGCGTGAACCTCGCCCCGGGCGCAACCCTCACCAATCATGTCGAAGTCGGCTTGCTCGTCGATTTGCTCAACATCGCCGACGCCTCCGGCAATCCCACCGACGAAGATGGCAACGACCTCACTAATGTGGTCGATGTCACCGACGACGACCCGGCGGAAGTCGAGGCCGTTCGCGTCGGCATCGATCTGCAAAAGACGGTCTACGCCGGTTGGAACAATGGCGCCCTTTGCCCCACGGCCGGCGACCTCGTGTTCGGCGTGAACGGCGACGAGATCACCTACTGCTTCAAGATCACCAACACCGGCACGACGTACATCGTGAATGCCACTGTGACCGATAACGACATCACGCCGAACTACAGCGGCGTCGTTGCCGGCCCGATTCCTCCTGGCGGCATCGCCTACCTCCACGTTCAGACCAGCCTGATGGGCGATCTCGTGAACACTGCTTCGGTCACCGGTGCCGCCAGCGATGGCGACGGCAATACCTACCCGGACATTCCGGCCCTCACCGACGAGGACCCCGCCGAAGTGGACGAAGTCGGACCGTCCATCGCCATCGCGAAGACGGTCTATAACGGACACGACAGCGGCGTGTCCTGCGCCGGCCTGGAAGCGGTCACCAACCTGCCGAACGCCGACGTCACCTACTGTTTCGTCGTCTCCAACACTGGCGACACCTATCTCGATGACATCACCGTCAGCGATACCGATATCTCGCCAAGCTTCAGCCACACCTTCACCGGCTTGAACCTCGCCCCGGGCGGTTCCGCCACCACGTACGTCGAACGCGTGGTCGATGGCGACCTCGTCAATACCGCGAACGCGTCCGGCAATCCGACCGACGAGAACGGCGACGATCTCGACAACCTCGACGAGGTCACCGACGACGATTCCGCCGAAGTGGACGAAGTCTCCCCCGGCATCGAACTCGTGAAAACTGTCTACCTCGGCCACGACGGCGGCGCCTCCTGCCCCGGCAGCGACTACGAACTCAACACCCCCGGCACCTTGGTCACCTACTGCTTCGAAGTCATCAACACCGGCGACACCTTCCTCAATCCGGTTGTGGTCGATGATCCGCTGATTGGCTACAACTCCGGCAACCTCGGTATTCTCGCGCCGGGTGACCGTCTCATGGTCCATGCCGAATCCGCCATGACCGCCGATCTGACCAACCTCGCCGAAGTCGTCGGCAACCCGTCCAACGAAGACGGTTCGGACATCCCCGACACGGATGATGTCAGCGATGACGACCCCGCCGAAGTCGACACCGAGACGCCCGCGATCGCGATCAGCAAAACTGTCTATTCCGGTTGGGACGGCGGCGGCAACTGCCCCGGTTCCGAACGTCTGGTCGGCCTCAACGGCGAGCAAATCACCTACTGCTTTGTGGTCAGCAACACCGGTTCCTCGTATCTCACTGACGTCACCGTGACCGACAACATGATCACGCCGGCCTTCAGCCAAACCATCACCGGCGAACTTGCCCCGGGCGAAAGCGTCGTCCTGTTCACCCAAACCTTGCTTCAATCCGACTTGATGAACACCGCCGAAGTCGTCGGCACCATGTCCGACGAAGACGGCAACCCCGTCGAAGATCCGAACGGCGATCCGGTCACCGTCGATGACGCCGATGACGCCGAAGTCGATCTCGTCGGCCCTGGCATCGAACTCAGCAAAACCGTCTACGACGCCCACGATGGCGGCGCGTCCTGCCAAGGCCAAGAACTCCTGGTCGACACCAACGGCGCTCCGGTCACCTACTGCTTCGTGGTGGAAAACACCGGCGACACCCACCTCAATACCATCACCATCGGCGATCCGGCCCTCGGCTACACCCATGTCTTTACCGGCGTGAACCTTGCCCCCGGCGGAACCCTGACCAATCATGTCGAATCCACCCTGCTGCTCGACTTGGTCAACATCGCCGAAGCCTCCGGCAACCCGACCGATGAAAATGGCACCGACATTCCCCTCATGGAAGATGTCACCGATGACGATCCGGCCGAAGTGGTCGAAACCCAACCCAACTTCACCCTCGAGAAAACCGTCTACGCCGGCCACAGCAATGGCAACGGCTGCCCGACCGCCGGCGAACTCGTAAACGGCGTCAACGGCGACGACATCACCTACTGCTTCCAGTTCGTGAACACCGGCAACACCTATCTGATCAACCTCAGCGTGTCCGACACCGACATCATGCCCAACTTCAGCGGCACCGTTCCCGGACCGATCGCTCCGGGTGGCGTCGCCTGGCTGTTCACCGAACGTCAACTCGACGGCGACCTCGTCAACACCGCCTCGGCCACCGCCACCCCCTCCGACGACAGCGGCAACCCCTACGAAGATATCCCCGTCCTCGAAGACGAAGACGACGCCGAAGTCGACGAACACGCCCCCAGCCTCGAAATTCTGAAGTCGGTATACAATGGCCACGACGGTGGCGCGAGCTGCTCCGGCGTCGAGTCCGTCACCAACACCGCCATGGCCGCAGTCACTTACTGCTTCGTCGTCGTGAACACTGGCAACACCTACCTGAACGACATCACCGTGACGGACAACGATCTCGATCCGAACTTCAGCCATTCCTTCTCCGGCGTGAACCTCGCCCCCGGCGCCAGTGTCACCACTTACGTCGATAGCGTGATAGACGGCGACCTGATGAACACCGCTGACGCCTCCGGCAATCCAACCGATGAAAACGGTGACGATCTCGACGACGTGGAAGACGTGGAAGACAATGACACCGCAGAGGTGGATGAAATGAACCCCGTAATGGAAATCGCCAAGACGGTTTACTACGGCCACGACGGCGGACTTTCCTGCGACGGCACCGAACTTCATGTTAACACCCTCGGCGCCCCCGTCACCTACTGCTTCGTGGTCGTGAACACCGGCGACACCTGGCTAGACACCATCACCGTCGTCGACAATGACCTCAGCCCCGCCTTCACCAACGTGTTCAGCGGACTCAATCTCGCCCCCGGCGCCAGCGTGACCACGCACACCGAAACCGTGATTTCCGCCGCCCTCGTCAACACCGCCCAAGTCACGGGCAACCCGACCACGGCGAGCGGCGAGGACATTCCCGACACACCAGACGTCGGCGATGAAGACACCGCCGAAGTGGACCCGGTCGCCCCCGGCGTCGCCATCCAAAAAACCGTCTACGCCGGCCACAACAACGGCGCTTCCTGTGCCGCCGCCGACGAACTCGCCTACAGCGCGACCGGAGGCGATGTGACCTACTGCTTCCATGTCACCAACACCGGCGACACCCACCTCAATCTGGTGACCGTCACCGATAGCACCGTCTCGCCGGCCTTCATCGGCCAGGTTCCCTACGTGCTCGCCCCGAACCAATCCGCCTGGCTGTTCGCCGAACGCATCGCCACCGCCGACTTCACCAACACCGCGTCGGTCACCGGCACCCCCAGTGATCCGGCCGGCAACTTCTTGCCCGACGTGCCCATGCCCGAAGACGAGGACGACGCCGAAGTCGATGTCGTCGCTCCCGCAATGAACCTCGCCAAGACCGTCTATCTCGGACACGACAACGGCGCCTCCTGCCCGGGTGGCGAGTCCGTCACCAATGCCAACGGCGCCGCCGTGACCTATTGTTTCGTCGTCTCAAACACCGGCGACACTTGGCTCGACAACATCACCATCACCGACCTCGATCTCGATCCGGTGTTCGTGCATACCTTCGCCGGACTCAATCTCGCCCCTGGCGCCAGCGTGACCACCCACACCGAAACCGTCATCGACGGCGACTTGGAAAACTCCGCCGAAGCCAGCGGCAATCCGACCGATGAAAACGGCGATGACATGCCCGAGGTGGATGATGTCGATGATGAAGATACCGCCGACGTCGATGCGGTAATCCCCTCCATTACCATCTCGAAAACGGTCTACAACGGCCACAATGGCGGCACCTCCTGCCCCGGCACCGACTTGCACGTCAACGTCGTTGGCACCCAAGTGACCTACTGCTTCGAAGTCATCAACACCGGCGACACCGTGCTTAATCCGGTGACGCTCAACGATCCGAGCATCCCGAACTTCGCCGCGCTCATCCAACCGGCCGCTTCAGTCGGACCGCTCGCCCCGAACGACTCCGCCTGGTTCTATCTCGAAACGACCCTCGATGCCGACCTCGTCAACACCGCGGAAGCCTCCGGCAATCCAAGCAATCCCGATGGCTCGGACATCCCGAACCTCGACGACCCCTCCGCCGAAGACATCGCCGAAGTCGAAACCGTCGCCCCGGCCATCGACATTCAGAAAACCGTCTACTCCGGTCACAACGGCGGCGTGAACTGCCCCACCGCAGTGGACCATCTTGATGTTCTCGGTGGCGAAGCGATCACCTACTGCTTCCGCATCACCAACAGCGGCAACACCCCGCTGACCAACGTCGCGGTCACCGACAACCTGGTCATTCCCGCCTTCAGCGGAACACTCCCCTTCGTCCTGCAGCCCGGCCAATCCGCCTGGCTCCACACCGAACGCACCGCCGTCGGCACCATTACCAACATTGCCAGCGTCACCGGTACCCCCTCCGATCCCTCCGGCGAGGAACTGCCCGAGGTCGATGTGGTGACCGACGAGGATGATGCCGACATCACCGTCTCCACACCCTCCATCGAACTAGCGAAGACCGTCTATCATGGCCATGACGCCGGCGCTTCTTGCGACAACGGCGTAGAATCCGTCACCAACCTCAACGGCGCGGCCGTCACCTATTGCTTCGTGGTCGTGAACACCGGCGACACTTGGCTCAACCGCATCGAGATCAACGACACCGACCTCGAACCGGACTTCAGACACATCTTCAGCGTCAACCTCGCCCCGGGCGCGTCGGTCACCACCTACACCGAAACTGTCCTCTCCGGAGACCTCGAAAACACCGCCGAGGTCGGCGGTAATCCAACCGATGAAACTGGCCTGGACCTGCCCAATCTCGACGAGGTGTCCGATGACGACACCGCCGATGTCGATGAAATCAGTCCGTCCACCGACATCACAAAGACGGTCTATCTTGGCCACGACGGCGGTGTCTCCTGTCCCGGAACCGATCTCCTGATCAACCTGCCCGGCGCGCTGGTCACCTACTGCTTCGAAGTGACCAACACCGGCGACACCTATCTCGATCCGGTGCTCGTCGCCGACACCGATCTGGATCCGGACTTCTTCTCCCTAAACCTCGGCACGCTCGCGCCCGGCCAATCGGTCACCACGCACCATCAATCGGTTCTCTCCGGCGACCTCGTCAACACCGCTTCCGCGACCGGCAATCCGATCACGCCCAGCGGCGAAGACATTCCCGAGGTGGACGACACCACCGATGAAGATATGGCCGAAGTCGATGAGCAGACCCCGTCCATCGATTTGCAAAAAACAGTCTACCTCGGGTGGAACCTCGGCGGCGGCTGTCCCGGCAGCGAAAGTGTCTCCGGCAACCACGGCGACCTGCTCACCTACTGCTTCCAAATTACCAACGACGGCGACGCCAACTTGGTCAACGTGGTGCTCACCGATAACGATATCGTACCGCCGTTCAGCCAGGTCATCCCGATGCTGGAACCGGGCGAAATCGCCACGTTGTTCACCCAGCGCACCCTCGATCAGGACATCCTCAACACCGCCGGGGTCGAAGGCACCATGGCCGATGAAAACGGTACCCCGGTCACCGATGACAATGGCGATCCGATCACCACCGGCGATCAAGACACCGCCGAAGTCGACGTCCGAGGCCCCGCCATCAACCTCAGCAAAACGGTCTACGAAGGCCACAACGGCGGCGCGTCCTGCGAAGGCGTCGAGACGCTGCTCGTCAACGTCGGCACCCCGGTCACCTGGTGCTTCCTGATCCAGAACACCGGCGACACC
>Ga0209828_1001065_pt1 | contig 25519 bp, 21 predicted proteins | sample MaitaG_FD_187429 | JGI IMG/M metagenome (GOLD analysis project Ga0209828, IMG submission 187429) | Marine algal microbial communities from Maine, USA - Maine_Asex2 metaG (SPAdes) (version 2) | ecosystem: Host-associated > Algae > Red algae > Unclassified | place: Maine, USA | collected 2015-01-05
CCCACTCCACTGGACTTACAGATATGAAATACCTCAGAGGCTAAACCATCGGAGATATCGATCATGGAAGTAGGTTTTATATTTTTCTTTTTAAAGTATGCTATCGCTTCTTTAGGCGCTTCTGGTTTGAGTTGCCTTTCCATAATATACTTTCTCTCCTTAAGTTCTGGTTGCACTCCTGGCGCTGCAAGATATACTTGCTTTTCACGCTCTAACAATTGCAAGCCTAAATATGCAGAGCCGAGGTCACCAGTGATACACATAATATCTCCAGGTTTAGCACCAGAGCGATATACAATATCTTCCTTCTTTGCACGTCCTGTAGCAGTGATGCTGATTGTCAGGCCTGATGGACTAGCGGTGGTGTCTCCTCCAATCAAGTCCACATTATAAATCTTACATGCAAGCTTAATACCTTCATACAATTCATCAAGAGCTTCTACAGAAAACCTATTAGAGACCGCTAAAGAAACTGTTATCTGTTCTGCTACACCGTTCATCGCATAGATATCAGATACATTGACAACAACAGCCTTATATCCTAGATGTTTTAATGGTGTGTACATCAAATCAAAATGAATTCCTTCCACTAAAAGGTCCGTACTTAAAAGGAGTGCATCATCTCCCATATCCAATACCGCAGCATCATCACCTATTCCGAATATCGTGTTCGGATTACTCGTTCGAATACCTTTGGTTAGGTGGTCAATGAGTCCAAACTCTCCGAGCTTGTTAATATCTGTACGTTTTTCCATTCGTTTTACATTTAAGATTTGAGCTTATAATTTAGTCTCAATCATTCACCATGCTTTGACAACTACAAAAGTAGCATACTTTGATTTAGTCTTAGATAGAAATGCATACTAAAAATTACTTAAGAAACTTTTCTTGAAATTAGAAGCCATTTGTACTTTGGAATCATCACTCATCATTATGACGCCTCCCTTTCCTACCCGCTTGAAATTATTCACATAACTTAAATTTATAAGATGAGATCGGTGTACTCTTAAAAAATTATGTTCTTTCAGTCTATTCTCATAAAACTTCAATTTTTTACACACAGTATATTTTTGCTTCTGGTTAGAATAGACCTGTACATAGTTTCCAAAGGCTTGTACGCGGATTATGTCATCAATATCCAAAATCTCGTACGCATTATTTTTCGGAAGCATTATTTTATTTAATGGATTCACTAATGCCTTATGTTGACTGATTACATCTAAATCTTGATTTGCTTTTCTCCCTGAACTCAACTTTTGATTTACCTTATGTACTGCTTTTTCTAGTTCAGCAATCTTTAAAGGTTTCGTTATATAGTAAATCGCTTCAGTATCATTAATTGCCTTAGTTGTAAACTCATCATACGCTGTAATAAAGACTATGTAAAAATCCAAGAACTCTAAATTTAAAAGCAGATCGAAGGCAGTGTAATTATTATCTAATTTGATATCTAAAAACACTAACTCTGGTTTGAGTTCATTTATATCCTTCAATGCCTTAGCATAGGTATTTGAAACACTTAAAACATTCACTTTAGGACAGTATTTTGCCAAAAAAGTATTTAGAACTTTTTGATTTGATTCCTCATCTTCAACGATTATGGATTGTATAGTCTGACTCATGTCATTTCATTTTTTTTGGTTCATAATAATGTTCACCTGCGTACCCGTGGATTTATCATCAGTCATAATTTCAAAAATGTCTAGGTCAAATGCGCTTTTATTTATTGTATTAAATATTTCCAATCTCTTTCTTACATTTTCGATTCCTGTAGACGTTCTTCCTATTATTTTTTTATTTAATTGTCTTGACTTCTTAAGGCCTATTCCATTATCCTTAATGATGCAAAGTATATCCGCATCCTTTCTTGTAATTTCCAAATCTATCAACCCAGGCTTTTCTGAATGTCGCAGACCATGCCAAATAGCATTTTCAACAAAGGGCTGAATTATTAGGAACGGAATGTAAATATCAAATATATCCAGAGAGGGATCTATTTTCTTATTAAATGTAAAACCATTGGACATTCTCAATTGTTCCAATTTTACATAAAGGTCAATACATTCTAATTCATCTGCGAGAGAAATTTTATCATACTTTGAATTATTTAATACTTTCCGCATCAAATTTGCAAAATCACTCAAATACTCGTTCGCTTTTCTTTCTTCATTGGTTACAATAAAATGATTAATTGAATTTAGAGAGTTATACAAAAAGTGCGGATTCATTTGTGTATTCAGCGACTGCAATAATGCTGATTGTTTTTCTAATTCTTTACGCTGTGTATCTTTCATCAAAAGAACATTTCTAAACCTTAGAAAGAGAATGTAGGATACAATACTTAGAAGTATCAGCCCTAATAAAATTTTAAATGTAGTAGTTTCCCAAAAAATACCGTTCACTTTTATCTGAACTTCCTTACTATTACGTTCCCATTTCTGATCATATATTCTTGATTGCACAGTGAAAGTATATGCTTTGTCATCAAGATTCTTATAACTTAAATATCTTCTATCTTTAATAGGATAAATCCAATTCTTATCAACGCCTTCAAGTTTGTACCTGTATTGTATTTTTACTGGACTTGGATTTGGAGAAACAAATTCAAATTCTATCTGATCTTCGCCTTCTGGTAAATCAATAATGTTTCTGTCATTCACATCTGCAGCATTGTCTAATAACTTACCTCCCGATTTTACTTGGTGAATGAAGATGGGGTTCAATTTTGTCTTTTTAGCATATGAAATAAGTTCATCTGGATAAAAGCCAATTGCACCATTCATACCCCCCAAAAGGATCTCACCCGTAATCGTATCTTGAAAATGCGCTTCGGAATTTATTTCTGTAACCTCAAAATTCATAGGTAAGTCAAAATTTACACTGGTATTCGAATTCTTATCATAGTAACTTATACCATCCATGGTCGCCAGCCATAATCGATCTTCCTTATCGGGATAAATAGCATATACTATATTATCTGCCAATCCTTCTTGCTCTGTAAACTTTGTATCAAAAGTTTCGGACTCCATATCAAAGCGATGTAATCCATTCCCAAATGATCCTGCCCAAAGATATTTTTCAGAAGGCTCTATATAAACTGAAAACACATAGTTTATTTTATCATTAGGGGATTTTTCGTGGATATAATAATTATCGAAAGAATTATTCGACGTATTATATTTGATTAGGCTTGTTGACCCAAGCCAGACATTATCTTCTTGATCACAGCTGATTTTCCAAATTGTTCCAATAAGTTTTTTATCAAAATACGCTTTTAAGGAGTTGTTTTGAGGGTTAAAAGAATAGAGTACATTATATCCTCCTATCCAAAAGTTTTCCTTAGTCTCTACATGAATCGTTCTCAGGAATTTTTGAAGCTTTGGAGCATTAGTTAGTAATTCAATTTTCTCTGTATTTAAAGAAAAGTTATTGATATTAATCCGATGCAAACTATATTCTCCTTTTAAGCTTATCCACATATTATCTTGCTTGTCTAGATTCATACCAAATACCCTACCTTGGTATCGATTTTTTGCTAGACTTGTAGAATATGGCAAGTGATATGTTTTATCCATTTGCGATGTTGAATTAAATGAAAATATTTTTCCATTTGTTCCACCAGTCCATACTCTGCCATTTTTGTCTTTTACCAACATCAGAATTCTTTCGTCGTTAATAGTATCCTGATTCGTTTTATAAAATTTCCATTTATTTGACTTCTCCGCTCGGACCAAACCATTTGCTGTTCCCAACCACACATTTCCAGAACGATCTTTATTTATTGAGAACAATTCATAATTCCATAAAACAGGTGGAATCTTAATCAAATTCTTATTAATTAAATTGAAAACAAACAGCTGAGATGATTTAGTATAAATCCATATATCATCTCCATTTTTTAGTAAATGATTAATATCTTCTTTTCCAAGTTCTGCAAAAGAGTTAAAGTTTAAAAGAGTATCGAATTCACAACCATTAGAAAAAATTGATTTTTTATAGAATAAAAGCTCTCCATGTTGACTTAGCTTTCTTTTTTCAAAACTCCGTCCACATAAATTCACCCGCAAGCTATTTTCTCTCTCGGGATATAATTTACCCACAACATAGCTATCTTCAATATCACATATGACAGTGCTCCCCACTAAGCTAATCACTCTTGCATCTTCGACAAACCCATCTTTATCAAAAACTTGAATAAACATTTCCTGCTTTTGGCGTAAACTGTCAATATAAAAGAATGTGTTGCGACTTAAATCCGTAAAGAGGGCTTTCCCCTCAACATTTCCAAACAATTTTTCTGTAATAATCAAAGAATCACCTATATAGCGATTTTGGAATTTATCAAATGCCCATAAGGTTCCCTGGATATTTGATATCCACATTTTCCCATCATTAAAATCAAAAAATGTTTGATTTATTTTCGAGGCTCCATATTCATCCGTCAGATCGACTTTATGAAAATTTATTCCATCAAAAAAACAAATACCATTCCACGACTTCACCCAAATATATCCATCACTGTCTTCCATTGTGTGCATTACAGTGGAGTGTGGTAAACCTTCCTGATCCGTAAAGTTGGAAAAAATGTATCCCCCATACTGACCGTAGCTTGATATTGAAAATATCACACTGATTGCAAAAAGTAATATGTATTTATTTAGATACACGTTTGGATTTATTAAGGCAAAATTATACGATAATACAAATATTTTCAGTCTGCTTACACTAGAATATTCCAAAATGAATTTATTGGCTTATTCGTAAATCATACCCGCCGTTTTAAACATGTATAGGGCATTTTCACACAATCGATTTATAGTTTACTATTCTTCCTCCTTATGTTCGATTTAAACAGGAATTCAGCACACTTGAAACATAATGTAGTCTCTTCATCATATTCTCGAAGTAAACAAGACATACTAAGCTACCTTAGCTGTAGAACCCTTCTTACTCTATTCTTTATCAATGTAAGTGTAAGGTCTTAGGACCCATGTTGACCATATAGTAACTTTTAATACAAATATCATTTAAGTAAAAGAACAGACGTAGAATCATAATAATGCAACTCCCATTTCATCTTATTCACCTTTTTATTTTAACTAAACAATTTAATTTTCTAATCATCAAAATATTTAAAAATGATAACTTTTAAACACCTGAGTAGAACAGTTTTTGTATTGACTCTAATAATGTGTGGTGTAAGTATTGTCGAAATAAGTGCACAAACTTATACAGCGGACTATTATAATGTCAAGAGCGGAAACGGGAAAGGATTAAAATTTTGGAGTAATGACAGCTATAAAATTCATATGGGAAATAATAGTAAATATCACTATGGTCCCGTTACAAGTTATAGCATTAAAATGAACATGAGCAACCATGCAGGAAGAGGCTGGACTTGGGGAGTCTTAAATCAAACTCCTATTGCGGCTCTTAACACAGCCGGAACTTTTCAGACAAAAGGTGCAATCACATCAATAGCCAGAAAATTTTATTTTGGTAATGTGCAAAATCTATATGGCGATAGCGGCGCCCTCCTATATTGGCAAAGTAATAATAACGATTATACAGGTATTACTTTAACAGACAAACAGAATACTGTTTACGGACGTCTATATGGTGGAGGCAATGGAACACAGTTTGGCCTCTTAGATGGAGATGCAAATTGGTCTTATAAGGCCGTTAAGGATAACTACACTGCATTTCTTATAAATAATAGTGAGAAAATGCGAATTTCAAGTAGTGGAAAAGTGGGTATTGGAACAATTAATCCCAGTCATCAACTTCATGTTTCTGGTATCACAAGGTCCAACGAATTTGTGTATGGTACGTATGGTCTACAGAGTTTAACAGGAGATAATTATACATCTACATACATCAATAGCAACCACATTTCACAGTCTAGATTAACCTTACGCAATAAGCAAGAAACTAACCTTGGATCCCTAATAGCCAGTAGCTATGGCGAGACATTAGGCTTAATGGATTCAAATGATCACTGGTCCTATTTGGCATCGAAGGGAAATTACACAGCCTTTTATGTCGGAGGCCATGAAAAAATGCGCATCAATAACAATGGTAATATTGGGATAGGAACTCATAATTCAAATTACAAATTATCGGTTAATGGAGATATTAGAGCAAAAGAAATAATAGTAGAAAACGGTTGGAGTGATTACGTATTCTATGATGACTATGAACTTCCAAACTTAGAACAGGAAGAGGAGTTTATCAAAAATAATGGACACCTAATTGGGTTCGAATCTGAGAACGATATGGCAGGAAAAATTTCTCTTGGAGATGTAAGTAAAAGACAACAGGCCAAGATCGAGGAAATCATTCTACATATGATCGACATGAATAAAGAGCTGAACGCACTTAAAGAAGAAAATTCTCATTTAAGAACTCTTATCGCTAAAATCTCCAAATAAATAATAATGATTACACAAATTATGAGACAAATCTCATTTGCTGTTGTTCTTTTATTTTTATCTGGAGGCACAACCGCTCAAGATTTAATAAAAGACACACAATTTGGGAAAGAGAAAAATTATTATAGCGAGCAGAATGCTATAGCAACTAAACTTATTTCATCAAATGAAAATGACATTTACAATCCTGTATCTATTTTTACTTGTACAACCAGCAAGGAAGATAAAGACAAATTTATTTCAAGTTATGTCAATTTAGAAATTTCTAAAAAGGCGTTAAACAGTCTCTATTCAAAATCTTATGACTTTGTACATATAGAGATTCCTGTGAATCATTCAAAAAGTTTTAATTTGGAATTAATGCGTACCGAAATAATTTCAAAAGGATATAGGTGTACGACAAGCTCCGGTAAAACAATAGATGCTTCTGGGATTTTCTATAGAGGCATTGTTAGTGGAGATCCATCTTCCACTGCCAGTGTTTCTGTTTTTGAAGATAACGTTAGGGTTTTGATTTCTGATAGAAACGGAAACTATATTCTAGGACCATCGAGCAAGCAAAAATCACAGTATATTCTATACAATGATAGAAACTTAAAAATAGATAGAAACTTTGAATGTTTTCAGGAGTTATTGCCCACAACAAGTTCAAAAATAAATCCAGCAGATATACACAGATCTTCGTCCATGATGGGAGGATGCATAGACATATTTGTAGAAGCGGACTTTGCCATGTATGAAAGCCATGGTTCAGATGCAGATGACGTCGCTGAGTATATAGCTGCACTTATGAATGAGACCATGACTGTTTATGAGAATGAGGGAATTGATATACAACTATCTGGCTCATTTATATGGGATGAAGAAGACCCTTACGCGGATGAGGATATTATTTTAGAGCTACTGATTCAATATCGTACAACTCGAACTACATTCGAAGGAAATCTTGCAGCTCTCATATCAACGAGAAATCTAGGAGGAGGGAAAGCGTACATTGATGTTTTGTGCAATAAAAATTTTGCGTATAGTTTTACTAGCAGTATGGGTACTGAAATCACTGAACTACCAACTTATAGTTGGGACGTAGGCAGTTTTTCACATGAATTAGGTCATAATTTTGGGTCATTACATACGCACGATTGTGTTTGGAATGATGACAATAGTCAAATTGACGATTGCGGAAACTTAATCAGTGATGAGCAAGACGATTGTTATGATGCTGAGAACCCAATCATCCCAGATGAGGGCACAATCATGAGTTATTGCCATGTCAATGCAACAGGTAGTAGTATAAATCTAGCATTAGGCTTCGGAGATCTACCAGGTGATTTAATCCGTGATAGATATAATAATGCGGACTGTAGAAATCTAGATTGTAATGGAGAAGAAATTACTTGTCCAGAAGATCTTGAAATAACTGATCCTTATATTTCTGGAGATGTGGAAGTAAACACTGCATCGAATTCAATTACAGCATTTAACATAAACAACGCTGGATCAAATATCGATTATTTGGCTGGCGAGTATGTTCTCTTAACAACAGGTTTTCATGCTAAAAACGGCTCTGATGTTTTTGTATCAATTGAAGACTGCGATTCTGACTATCATGATGATGATGACGCAGATCATTATAACTCTTCCACACCCGATACTCTAACTCAAAGTAAATTGCGCAACTTAACTAAAGGTGAATTTAGAATTACCAATTACCCAAATCCATTTTCTATTGAGACAAGTATCGAATATGAATTAGTGGAAGATAGTGAAGTGAGTTTATTTGTTTCTGATTTTTCGGGTAAAATTATTGAATACCTTGTTCAGAAATCTTCACAAACAAAAGGAACTTATATTGTGAATTTCAATGGTCGAAATTATCAAAATGGCTTATATCAATACACCATATTAGCTGGAGAAAAAATCAAGGTTGGTAAAATGATTTTGACAAAATAGTAATAGCTACAATTTCACCCTCGTAGGCTTAAGGAAATCCTTAAGCCTACTTTTTTTATAAGCTTTCGAATGCTAAATCCCATAGCGTATCCCCTTTCGGAGGTTTCACTTTGAGAGAAATCTTTTCATAGTTTCCTGAGGCTGGAATTTCAACTGAATAGGCATGTAAGTGAATACCGCGATCTTTGTTAGATCGTCTAGCGCCATATTTTACATCACCTTTAATAAAGAGTTTTTTATTTGCGAGCTGTGCTCTGATCTGATGAAACTTACCAGACATAAGGACAATCTTTAAAAGCAGATAATTGTCTAACTCTTGCACAACTTCATACTCCAATGTCACCTCCTTACTTTCTTTGGTTTTCCCAATGTAGGCTTTTTTGGTCCTAGGATCCTTAACTATATGATCAACCCACTTTCCAGACTCGGGAATATCTTCTTTAGCACATATTGCAAAATATGTTTTCTTCACTTTTCCGGACTCTTGTAAGCTAGTAAAATGTTGTGTGAAGTTTTTCTCTTTGCTAAGTAGGATAATTCCACTTACAGGCCTATCTAATCTATGCAACAACTGCAGTTTTTTCTTAGCGTATATTTCTGCAAGATCCAAAATACTTTTATCGCCTGTTTTATCTTTCTGCGATGGAAGTGTAGAAGGTTTATTCATTGCAATGAATGCATTCTTATTCTGGATAATTAAATCCTTTATCTTATAGTCTTTACTTGATGCCAGGAGCGTATTTTTTATAAATCTGTGAAATGGATGTTGCTAATTTTTTGTCTTTTTCTGTTACGGTATTCCCTGCGTCATGCGTACTCAGTGAAAAGCTGACAGTATTATAAACATTAGACCAATTTGGATGATGGTTCGTTTTCTCAGAAACAATTGCTACTTCTGTCATAAACGCAAAGGCTTCTTTGAAGTCACTAAACTTAAACTCTGCTTTGAGAGTATTATCTTTTTCTTCCCAATAATCCATTACTTAAAGCTCCAATCGTAATTTCCCAAATTCAATAGACAATGATATAATAACTCTATGGTCTCATCAATATCTTTTTTGTTTGCCATTTCAATTACTTGATGTAAGTAACGGGTAGGAATTGATATCCCACCTACAACGGCACCTCCTATAGAATGCCTTTGGATACCAGCTGTATCTGTCCCTCCTGCTGGAAGCACTTCCAATTGGTATTTAATCCCTCTTGCTTCTGCTGTATCTTTCATAAACTGCACCATACGATAATCGCAAATAGTCCTACCGTCTAAAATTTTAATAGCTGTACCCTTTCCCAACTGAGTTACCTGTTCGTGGGGTGCTGATCCTGGCAAATCATAGGCCAAGGTGACATCAAGGTTAATTCCGAAAAACGGATCAACTCCAGATGCGGCGGCTATAGCTCCACGTAACCCTACCTCTTCTTGAACAGTAAATACAGCATAAAGAGAATGCGGTAAAGTTTTACCTTTTAGCTTTTTAAGCGTTTCTAATAATATATAAACTGAAACACGATTATCCAATGATTTTGAATTAACGCATTCACCCATTTCTATAAGTTCACGCTCTCTTGTAATCGGATCTCCAACAGATATGATTTTCTCCAAGCTCTCTTTTGACATTCCTGTATCTATAAAAAAGTCTTGAATCTTAACTGCTTTTGCCCTGTCAGCGGCATCCATAACATGAATAGGCTTACAACCCATCACACCTATGACATCTTCCTTGCCATGGATAATAACGCGTTGTGCCGTTAGCGTTTTGGGATCAAAACCTCCAAGTGTGCTGAATTTCACCATACCTTGATCACCAATATGAGTAGCTATAAAGCCAATCTCATCCATATGAGCTGCAACCATAACCTTACGTTGATCCCTTCCTTCTCTAATCGCTATTAGATTACCCATTGGATCCACTAATAGTTGGTCCACGATCCCTTCCAACTCCGTTATTAAGTATTCTCGTACACGTTGTTCAAAACCCGGCGCTCCCGGTATTTTGCATAATTCTTTTAGTAATTGAATATCCATTTTCTAGATTGTAAGTTCTAGTTATATCTTTGTTCTAAAGTTCTAATATCAAAACAGCCCTAAAAATACCTAAATCCAACGACTTAATTAGCCATAGTAAGGCCTTAGTATTATTAGGTTCGTGCTTTTCTGATAATATTGGGAAATTGCTGACTAAATATAGCTTTAATGCAACATATAATCCAATTGGAACAGTCTATAATCCTTCGACTTTAGCGAAGATAATTCACCAATCAATTTATAATAAAAGTATACAGGCAGACACTCTGAATCAAAATAAGGATGTTTTTTGCCACTTTGACTACCATAGTAAATACAATAGCCTTTTAAAAAAGGAAGTCGTTAAAAGCATAAATGCAGATCTGCGCGCCTTGGCCATTAAACTAAAATCTTGCGATTTCATTTTCTTAACACTTGGAACTGCTATCGTACATGTTGAAGCAAAATCTGGAAGTATTGTAGGAAACTGCCATAAATTGCCAGCGTCATATTTCTCTAAGCGCATTCTAAAAGTCGCGGAGATTAAGACTCTATTAAAAGAAGTCATAAAAGTGCTTCAAGAAGTTAATAAAAATGCTAAGATAATTTTTACCATCAGTCCAGTACGCCACACTAAAGAAGGATTAGTAGAAAACGCTAAAAGTAAATCAAGACTTTTGGCAGCTGTATCTGAATTACAAGAGCGTTATGAAATTGGCTATTTCCCTTCCTATGAAATCATGCATGATGAACTGAGAGATTACAGATACTACAAATCGGATTTAATTCATCCCAGCAAAACTGCTATTAAACATATTTGGGAAATATTCGGGACACACTATTTTAGTGAACAAACTTTAGAGCTGAATAAAAAGCTGAAGCGTATACTTGTATCTGCAAAACATAAAGCCTTTCACCCTAAATCTTCCGAGCATCAGGCGTTCCTAAAAACGCTACTGGCGAAAATTGAGGATCTGGAATCTCAAGAAGAACACATAGAGTTATCTAAGGTTAAAAAGAAGGTTTCTAAGCAACTAATGTCTTAATACGACTATAATATTTCTTCCTCTATAAGGATTTTCTTAGCCTCTTCTGCATGACTTTTATCTACATATAATTCTATAGCACCATCAAAGATATGTGGATGTGAAGAATCCATTTTATTTACTGAAAACGCAGGAATACCTGCTTCTGACAGTACGTGCTTAGCAGTCATTATCTTTAGTTGTGATATAGAAAAACAAATTCTTTTCTCTTCCATGACTGTTGAATTTACGTTTTGAAATACTTCCTATATTAATAACAGATGAATTTAAGTTAAAGTTCACAGAAAACAGGGATCAGACATTGTTCCTTTACATACAATTAATGCTAAAAAAAAACGTTTTGAACGAATGAGGTTTTACAAAACTCATGTAATGCTAATTCCATTCTTTCTTATTATCCTATTTGAGAATACTTCTCATTATTGAATTTGTTGCTTATTGGCTATCTCCTTGTTTTGGCTACAAATAAACCTATTTATTACTTTGATGTGCCATATAAACATTATAGTTCCAGTTTAATAAGCGCATCTTCATATACTCCGTTTTTACTTCTGTTATTAATCCTACCTATTAGTTTTTATACACTTAAAAAGCTAAAATCAGGTCGAACAAAACTTTGGATAAAAACAGTATTACTGTCTAATAACTTGGCATATCTTATACTAATTGCAGGATTCGCATATTGGGGATTATATAACTTTTGGAATTAGCAGAAGAGATTTGCAAAGGACAGTGAAAATGAATTCAAAATGAATTAACTTAACGTGTTCTAACTTAATTCACTTTTATCAGCCTCTTCATTACAATTACATATTCATGAAATCAATACTCTCTACTCTCCGTCTTTCATTTTGTCTCATCATTGTATTTGCCGCGTGTCAGCCCGCAAGCCCATTTGATGAAAAACTTTTAGTCGGGTCTTGGGAAGTGAAAGAGTGGAAAATTGAAAAAACGGGAAAGTTGGTCAAAAACAAAATGGATATGAGCTACCAAGCAGATAGCACATACATAATAGACTATGGCCCAAAAAGTGAAAGTGGGAAATATTGGTTAGCTGGGGATTTATTACATACAGAAGAAACGGATAGAGCTGAGAAGACGGTTAAAATCATCAAATTGACTGCCGAGCATATGGAAATGAAAATGAACCGAGGTGGTCAAATGGAACATGTGATTTTGGCTAAGAAAAAATAATACTTACTGGACGTCTAACCGCCTACTCGTGGCTTTTGAAATTTCTACTGAGTCTCCTTGTACCACTGCATCAATATGCACGAGTCCTGGCTTTTTACCCACTTCTATAGTTCCTAAGTCATCTGCAAAACCTAAGGCTTCTGCCCCATTTTTAGTTGCCCATTGAATAACGGTATCGAAACTCAGATAAGACTGGTATTTTAGAATAGTTTTCATCTCTTCCAAAATCGACAATTGCCAATTCGATGTAAGACTATCTGTCCCAAGTGTCACCTTGGAGCCCGCCTCTATAAAATGCTTATAATTTGGAAGAATATTTTCGATGTACATATTTGCATTCGGACAACTGGCCCAATAGACCTGATCGAAATGAGATTCTGCTGCCTCTATGTCTTTAGGTGTGGATAAACTATTGTGTACGAGAAGAAGTTTCCTGTTTGTCGGTAAATTTTCGATAATATTATGCACCGAGGTTTTCCCGATACCTTTGAAGTCTTTAAGTGGAAAACCAAAACCTGCAAAGAAGTCAAAAAAATCGCCCGATCCTTCTAAAAACATTTCGTTTTCAGCTGGTGTTTCTTGATTATGAATGCTAATCGTCTCTTGAGAATTTGTATTCTCAGCGATATGTTTATACAGGTCTCTGCTTACCGAATACGGAGAGTGGGGAACTCTTGTCTTCTTATCTTTGCTATTATTATCATGCTGCGCGTATACTTCCTCATATTGCTGAATCGCAGATTCTGTCATTGCTGATTGCATAAAATCAAACATCTCCACAAACGTGTAATATCGCATTTTACTATTGCGTTTTACTGCTAATGTATCTGCCTTGTTTGAGATATCTCCAACTGCTACTATTCCTGCTTCAAACATCTCTTGATCACCTGCCTTAATTTCTGCATCTATCTGACCTTGCGGGATATCTCTGAATTTAACAACATTACTAATGAAGGGTATAAGCCCTGTGCCTGTATCCACTTTGGACTTCATATGCGATAATTCTAAATGGCAGTGTGTATTTACGAATCCAGGCGTAATAATGCCTCCATGCATTTGCACATCAAGACCATTACACGCGTCGCGATCTAATAGAGCATCAATTCTTCCGTTGTTATCTACAGCGATAACCTTAGATACTAAAACACGACCATCTCCTTGATAAATCCGTTCTGCACTATGGTACTGCATAATTAAAATTCTTTTGCGATAATTCCGTTTTTGATCCTAGGTTCAAACCATGTACTTTTAGGCGGAAGGGTTTTTTTCTGATCTGCTATTTGGATTAGTTCATCTGCCAAAACAGGGTAAATAAAGAACGCTACTTTGTCTTCGTGTTTATGGACTTCTTCCTCTAATTCATCTAATCCCTCTTTACCACTAAAATACGTTATCTTTTTGCTTTCTCGCACATCCTGGACACCCAAGATCTCTGCCATGATGTACGTATTAAATAATTCACTATCTAATAAAATCTTTTGTTGTGCATACTTCTTCAACACCTTTTTTTTCCATGTTAAAGAGAACCAATAGTTTTTTATATACATGGTCATCACGAACTTAGTTTTGGGCTTCCTTCCCTTTTTAAGTGTTTTAATTTTACAATACTTACTAAGCTTTGCTAAGAACACAGGTAGATCTACCGTATTGAATACTTCCACCACTCTATTGTAATCCCAAATTTCTAAATCATGTATGGGGAAATATATCGTAAGTAGCTTTCCAAACTTGTTCTTTGCATTTTTAATATTGGTGCTTTCATAAAGTATAACAGAAGTGGATGAACGGTGATGACCATCTGCGATATACGCTTTAGGAATCTTTTGTTTAAATAATTTCTTTATAGATTCTACTGTATCAGCGTCTGAAATTTTCCAGATTTTATGTTCTGTTTTATCATTTTCAAATTTGATACGTAATATTGGTTTTTTTCTAACGATTGTATTCTTAAGTGTCTCAATTACAATTTTATTAGATTTGTAAGCAAGCAAAACAGGTTTGATAAGTGCATTTCTCCGCAAAATCAATTGCATCATATTTTGCTCTTTTGCTGCTAAGGTTTTTTCGTGCTTCAAGACCTTGTTTGATATAAAGTCCTCAATATCCGTAGCAGCGACTAGACCTAGATTCTTTGTCCCATTTTGTGTAATCTGATATAAGTACAATGCTTCTTGGGGAGACTTATCGAAAAACCCACTTTTTTGATACTCCGTGAATTGATACTTCATAGATTTAAAAAAGGAATCCGCAGAAGTAATTAGATCCTCCTTGGGAAATATGGCTTGGAACGGATAAATATTCATTGATTATCAATAGTTTATGATTGTAATATACTGCCTTTGTTATAAAGGCAAATTACGCGCCAAAATTAATGTGAATGGCCTATCGCATGACTTTAAGATAATTACCAATCAGCCAACTAGACCGTGCGCTGACAATGTTTTCTAGTGCTCTATCCGCTTTTGTAGAAAAAAGGTGAAGTTCCTCCATTATTTTACAGAATTCTGTGGATTCAGTACATGTGCATTCCGTTTTTTTTAGTTCAGCAAGAATCTCTAACATGGGCTCTAATTCTCTCTTCTTTCTTTGCTTAATAATTTTAGTAAACGCGGACCACATATCCTTTTCTGCCTCAAAAAATTCTTTACGTTCACCTTCTATTTGTATACCTCGAATGAGCTCCCATTCTAAGAGGCATTTGATATTTTGGTGTGCATTTCCTCGAGAAATACCCAGAGATTTCATCACATCATCTGCACACATGGGTTTTATAGATATCAGGAGCAAAGCATGTATCTGTCCCATTGTCTTATTTATCCCCCAATTAATACCCATCTGACCCCAGGCATTAATAAATTCTTCTTTCCCTTGTGAAATATGCATAATAACTAAATCAATTTTTTAGGTGTTTTGTTCAAACATAGTTAGGTAAGTTTCACAAACGGTAACAAATGTACAGACGCTTGCAATGTTTTCTTACGAAATTGAATCTGCAATTCTGTACCTTCTTTCGCGTATTTTTTCTGCACATAACCCATCCCTATAGGCTTTTCTAGAGAAGGTGACATGGTTCCCGAAGTTACAACTCCTATTTCTTCATTGTCCGTATTTAGAATTGGATAACCGTTTCTAGGTACTCTTCTATCCTCTAGAGTAAATCCAACAAGTTTGCGCGTCACTCCTTCTTTGCGTTGCTTTATAAAGATATCCTTAGAAGGAAAGTCAGATGCTTTTTTTGTTTTTGTGATCCACGATAGTCCAGCTTCAATTGGAGATGTTGTATCGTCAATGTCATTGCCGTATAAACAAAATCCCATCTCTAATCGTAGTGTATCTCTAGCAGCTAATCCCGTCGGCTTAATTCCATATTCTTTGCCTGCCTCCATTATTGCCATCCATACATCTGCCAGATCTTTATTGTCTGCATAAATTTCTACTCCGCCTGAACCTGTATATCCTGTTGCAGAAATAATTACATTCTCTTTTCCTGCAATTTTTCCTTTCGCAAAATGATAGTACTTGATACCTGCTACATCTATATCAGTGAGTGTATCTATTAGCTCTACTGCCTTAGGTCCTTGCACTGCAATTAAACCTGTTGCATCAGAAATGTTTGTTAAGCGTGTATCAAACGTATTATGTGCATCTATCCAATTCCAATCTTTTTCAATGTTACTTGCATTAACAACGAGCATAAATGCTTTCTCCCCTTCTGCACACTGGTCTTCAGCAAGTCTATACACTAACATATCATCTACAATTCCTCCGTTACCATTGGGTATACAGGTATATTGTGCTTGCCCTATTTCTAATTTCGATGCATCATTAGAACTAACGCTTTGCACAAGCTCTAATGCTTCTTTCCCTTTTACAATGAATTCGCCCATGTGCGACACGTCAAAGATACCCACACCAGACCGTACATTTAAATGTTCTTCAGTAATACTAGAATAGCTAATTGGCATTTCATAACCAGCAAAAGCCATCATCTTTGCACCCTGCTCATGGTGCCATGTATAAAGAGCTGTTTTCTTCAATTTGTTTAATTTTTTAGTTGTTAATAATTACATCTGTCATTACATCCCCTTGCTGTATACTGTGCACAACATCCATTCCACTTAATACTTTTCCGAAAATTGTGTATTTCCCATCTAAATGTGGAGCGGGGGAATGTGTGATGAAAAACTGTGTAGATTCTGTATGCGGCCCTGCAGATGCCATCCCAACATATCCTGATTGATCATAATATTTTTGTGATAATTCTGAACGTAGAGTATAATCTGCACTACCAAATCCATCGCCTCTTGGGCAACCTCCCTGAATCACAAAATTAGGCACAACTCGATGGAAGGTTTTGTTATCGTAAAAATCTTTGTTTGCCAAATCAATAAAGTTGTATGTAGACAATGGAGCCTCGTATGGATATAACTCCATTCTAATTGTTCCTTTATTGGTATTTATTGTTGCTATTGGCTTGTCACCATATTTAGTAAGTTCGTCCCAAACAATTGCTTTGTTGGGAGCTGGCGTTACTGCCGTTTTAGTTGATGACGGGTTTATTTTTTTTATTGCTTTTACGACTGCATTGTATGTTTCTACATGTTTGGGCATTTGTAGTTTACTTAAAGCAACAACAAGAAAATCGTCTGTGGTTATGAATTCTTGCAATCCAGATTTCCCATCAGCAATTAAATTTGCAAATGTATAAATTACGCCTACATCCCCTTGCTCAATTAATTCCTGAACATCAGCAGCGGCTGTCCGTCTAAATTTACTTAGTCCGTTTTTTAAATATTTACTTATCTGATCATTGGTTACTATGCTCGCAAGTGCTTCTGCAGATTTATTTTTTATCAATGGATTTGTGGCATTCAGTGCCATGTCTTTAAGGGAACCGTAGCTATCTATATCATTCCCTAAAATTGTTAGATATTCTGCCTGTTCATATGGATTCTGGCTCTGACTTATTGCACTTAGTGCATCTGTTCTTATCCGACTTCTTGCTTTATCAAAATAATGCGGCATATGCTTTGTCACAGATTGTAATAGCGTCGTTTTTACACTCCAATCCTGTATATCTTGAGAAAATTCACGATAAAAACTAGCATCTTCTGACTTACCATTTTGCACTAAATAATTTGCAGCCGTTTTAGCTACATGTGTATTATCGTCTTTTAGAAAGGAGATAATTTTATCTACAACTTGAATATATCTGTAAGACCCCAGCGCTCGAATTATATTGACTTTAGACCGGTAGTCAGATTCCGTATCAAGCCTTGCCATTAAAAAGTCTCGAATTTTAGGATCTTTTGTATGTCTTAATGCATAGTAGAGTGACATACGAATATCATCATTGCTTTCTTCCCTTATGAGATCTGCAAGTGCAAACTTATAGTCCTCAATATTCATACGCTCCGCTCTGGCTAAATAATGCGCAGCTACTAATCGCACTTTGGCAGGGTATTCCTTATCTTTTACAATGCGCATCATCGCTTCTGTACCATTATTACTATACATTCCTCTAAGGCCAAATCTGTAAATTCCTTTTACTTGTCCTAGCAGTAATAAAGTATCTGCCTTTGTATATGTGTTTATGGTAGCTAAGTTTTCTAGTTGGGACTTGTCGCCTACCTTTCCTATGCCTTCTAAAATATTGGAATTCTGCAGATTGTTTACCGATATAGAATCTCTGTCTTTAAACGCCGAAAGCAGGTTCCCTGTAAAATTCGCTTGTCCGGACTGACCCAAAGCAAATGCTGTTACTGCGCGAACATTCAAGCTAGGATCTTCTAATCTGGCTATGAGCGCATCTCCATGTATTCCTGGATTGTTAGAAGCAAAGGCATTTGCTGCCAAATATCGCACGACAGGACTTTCGTCATTAAGCAAGAGCGCAAGGCTGTCAAGGTTCCCAGAATTTTGCAAGTTAATGATCTGTTGGACGGTACCATCAGAGAGGTTCATCTCAACAGGCTTCACAGTTTCTTCTGAAGGTGGCACGCAGGCTAGAATGCCGAATACATAAATAATAATCCCAGCTATGGTTATAAATCGCATTAGGTGCAGTATATTTCTGCTAAAATAGTAGAAAACTATTACTATCTACAACATTTAAATTAACAACATGAGATTTCCTACACATCTATCACTAATTCTTTGCTTTTTCTCGATTTCAGCAACTGCTCAAGAGCTTGTTAGCTATGATTTCTTAAAAACTGCGACGAGTGCAGAAATCTCAGCAGAATTTGGTGTAGCTGCACAGACTTCTCTAGACCATTATAGAATGGAATATACAACCACGGATATAAATGGTGTACTAGACACTGCTTCTGGCCTTGTAAGTATTCCTGTTTCTAGTGATTTTGTATATCCTTTGCTCTTAAACCTCCATGGTACTGTCGATGGTCCTAATGATGTCCCGTCTAATCTAGCTGGAGGATATCAGATAGCCGAAATAGTAAGTTCATACCAATTTATAGGACTATCACCAGATTTTCTGGGTCTTGGAAGTTCGCGAGGATTGCATCCGTATGTGCATGCAGACACGGAGGCATCTGCAACATTGGATATGATGTACGCCTTTGATGAGATGGCGGACGCATTAAATGTGCATAAGAATGATCAGATATTTATTACTGGATACTCACAGGGTGGACATGCAGCAATGGCAATTCACAGAGAATTAGAAACTAACCATGCGGATGAGTTTACGGTTACAGCAGCATCTCATATGTCTGGACCTTATAGTATCTCTGAAAAAATGGTGGACTTTACACTAGGTGAGGATGAGTACTTTTTTGTTGCTTATTTGGCGAGTGTAGCTCTGACAGCAAAACTTGCTTACCCCGTTCTTTTACAAGATATTAAAATCTCAGATGTTTTTAAAGAAGTGTATTTGGAGCCAATAGGCAGATATGCAAATGGAGAGATTGGTCTATTTGATTTAAACTCAGAACTCATCGTGTTGTTAGGAAACGAGGTAGGTAGAGTAACGCCAAAAGATATGTTAATGGTTGGTATTGAAAATTCTATTAAAAACGACCCGAGTCATCCATTGAGCATCGCTCTTGCTGATAATGATGTATATGACTGGGCCCCTAAAGCACCGACAAGACTCCTCTATTGCACTGCAGATGATCAGGTCACTTTTGAAAATGCTTTACTGGCAGAGGAGGTTATGAATGCCAACGGTGCTGTAGAGGTAATTGCTTTAGAACAGGGAGCAGATCTTAATCATGGCGGTTGCGTAAACCCAGCTGTTCAAACGACAATTTTCTTTTTCTTATTTAAAAGGGAGGTGAGTATTTTTACGGACACGCAGGACATTATTCAAAAACTTGGATTGACGTTACGACAAAACCAACAAGAACTTATTCTCAGCTCTGAAAAAGAACTCGATGAAAATTTTATCCTTGTGGATGTTGTAGGAAATAAAGTACAAGAAGGAAGGCTGCATGGAAAAAGCAATACGATCTTTAAAGAACTTTCTAGCTCGGGTGTATACTTTTTTACAGTTAGTAGAAAGTGGAGTGAGTCTTAAGTTTTATCATTAATAAACAACATATTTTTGTTAATGGATATAACAAGATTGTACGACCATATTTAAGGCCATACAAGCGAAATGGGCGATTAAGAGATAGCCGAAATAGGGTTGCTCTTTATAGAAAATTAATAGCTCTACGTTTTTTCGCATAATGAGAATTCTGCGTGAGGAACATGGAGGGTTTTAGTCATTGTGTAGCAATGACCGAACGAACAGTGAGCCCGGAATACTCCGACCCGTTTTATCGCCTAGCGAAAAAAGGGACACGCCCAAAATCTTATAATTCGTAACTTGTGAGATCGTAATCGTACGTGTAGAACATACTCAATGTAAATCCAGTTCTAGATCCTGTTGTAAATGGACGGGTATCATAACTGGATCCTAATTTGATTTTTATATTGTCGTCTTCCACAACATTATTTAGTGAGAATCCTGCTCCTAATAAAATCTTTCCGGTTGTGTCCATTCCAAGGTCTGCCTCAAAAATCTTATTGAAGTCCGCATTGAAGACGAGTGCAAAATGTAATGGTTGATCAAAGGTTACTGAGCTGGTTAAATAGACGGATGGAATGATAGCGGGGTTTGGCGAAAATGCATATGCGTATGCGGCCAATAAATAAAAATGTGTGTGGCGTTGTATTTTATAGCTACTTCCGTGAATAAAGTCTCCTCCAGGAATTATCTGTTTTGCTGACAGACTACCTAAAAATTGATGTACAATTTCTTCGCTGGCAAAACCTGAAGAAAATTTATGTCTATAAACCGCGCCCGCTGAAAAGTTGTATGTAAATGATGTGTTATCATCTGATTGCAATAGATTATCCGAAAGGTCTCGGGGATCAAAATTGTCTTTCCCAAAGCGCGCGTACCCTACGGAAGCGCCGAGGCCTCCGGCAAGGCTGCTATATTCTCTTAAACGCATCTTATAATTAAACGCTCCACCAATATTTGTTTCACTAAAGTTTGCGTATTGGATTTTATCTATAAATCCTCCAACAGCCATTTTTTGATATACAAACGGTAAATGAAAAGAGGCATACATTGAAGTAGGGGCATTTTCAAGACCTGAATTTATTTTGTAGTAGTTCACTCCTCCGTTAAAAAGACCATTTGGAGAAAAGGCAGCTGGATTCCAAGCACTATAATCCTCATATAACGGGGTTAAAAGTGGTCTTTGTTGCGCATTTGTCGTGTACCATGCAAAACTGAATAAAAGGATTACGAATGAGGTATAGCGCTTATTCATATATGATTGTTAGGCCTCTTTTGAAGATATTAGCACCTGTTCTGACTAGATAGAAGTAATTACCTGCTGGCAATCGATCGCCCCTATTGTCTGTGCCTCCCCAGTTATTTGTATAGTTTTTGCTTTCATAAACTTTCTGTCCCCAATTGTTAATCACTCTCAGTTCTGTGACTAAATTGCTATTGAGTCCGTCTATGATTAGAACATCATTTTTTCCATCTCCGTTAGGAGTAATAATATTATATAGTTTGATAGAATCTATCTGAAAGGCATGGCTGTCTAGATTGAAAAGCAGCATACATGTGAAAAGCAATATTAAATTCTTGAAAGTCATATAGCTATACTAAGCGACAAAATTAAAATTCTTTGTGGTAAAAGTCTTTAAAATATTAATTTACCTTCCGTAATGCGTATTTTTTCAAAAATATTCGGAAGGAATTCTAGCCATACGCTCGATCCAAACATTGGTTTTGGACGCTACAGCGATTCGTACAAAACGGACGAGAAATATGACTTTTGGGATAAATCTGTTCTAGAGTTTGAAAATAAGCACTATCACAACTCATATAAGTTGTTTTTTGAGTACCTAAAGGATATAGACGAAAAAAACGTATTTATTATAGACCAAGGGAACAGCTTAGAATTTACCATTTTCCAAGGGAGTAAAAAGATAACCGGTTACACGACAGATAAAAAGATTTTTGCTGAGTCCAAAATCGCGCGTATTATGGACAAACATATTGGCTTTTTGCGTAAGCTTGTCGAGATGAATTTTAATTTAAGATTTAGTCGTTTTGCTTTAGACAAAGAGAATAACATAACGATGGTTTTTAATTCTTTCTTATTAGATACATCTCCATATAAATTATATTATGCGCTCAAGGAATTATCTACAAGTTCAGATAAACAAGATGATATTCTCATAAAAGAATTTGGAGGATTACAACCTGTCAATACAGGCCACTTACGCCCAATAAAAAGTAAAGAGAAGGAAACTAAATTCAATTTTCTTATTCACGAAGTACAGGATAGCATTAAGGAATATGAAGAAGGAAAATTAAATACAATCAACTTCCCAGGAGGTATTTCTTACTTTCTACTTTCAAAAATGTATAAACTCGACTACCTCCTAAAACCAGAAGGTAAAACCATGGCCAGTTTCGAAAAAATTCACATGAAATTTTTTACGAATAATGGAGAAGGACCGCATGAAAAAAACAAACAGATCGTAAAAGAACTGAAGAAAATTTCTAGAACACGAAGAGAAGATTTTGATAAAGAACTGTATGAAGTGCTCAGCACCTTTGGAGTTACCGCTCCTACAAGCCATCGCCAATACATAACTTTTGCAGATAGCGAATTATCAAAAATGGACTGGTATATGGACAATAAGCATCCAAAAATTGCACGGTCTATTCCTGACTATATTGTAGGCTATTCTTTGTTTAACTACGCTCTTCCAGCGCCTTTAAAAAAACTCTTGCATTGCTATTATGAAATATTAGAGCCAGCCTTTTTCAAGGCCCTAGAGTACAACTTAAACTTGCGCAAGGGGCAGACTTTAAATCAGCAGGCAATTAAGAAACGTATATTGGCTACTGCAAAGATTTATAATGAAGAATATCCTCATTATTCTCCTAATGTGAAAATGCTAGACTTTACAAATGATGTTCTATTTAGCAAATCATTTATCCAAATGACCCGAGAATTGAATCTCACAAAAATTTCTCGTTAATGTCAGAGTCCGTGCAGATACCATTAAATCAAATTATAGATCACTATAAAGAAATAGTGATTCAGATAGCAACTCCGTACAGTACTGGTACTGGATTCTATTTGAAAAAACATAATATCATCATCACAAACGAACATGTTGTCAGAGATAACAAAACGGTGGTGATTGCCAATGCTTCCTTGCAAAAACAAATCGTGGATGTCGTTTATGTGGATCCGAAACGCGACCTTGCTTTTCTAGCTGTTCCTAAGAATATAGAAATGCCAGCCGTTGCAATTAACGAAAATCCAAATCTAAAACAAGGTAACAGCGTAATTGCAGTTGGCCATCCTTTTGGATTAAAATATACAGCCACCCAAGGCATCATTTCTAATCTACTGGACCAACATCAAGACATCAACTATATCCAACATGATGCTGCACTGAATCCTGGAAACTCTGGCGGACCACTAATTGATTCAGATGGTAAGATCATTGGAGTCAATACGTTCATCATAAAGGACGGTAATAGCATAGGCTTTTCTTTACCCGTACAATTCCTGCAAGAAACCATATCCGCATTTGAGGAGGGAAATGGTGCTTCTGGAGTCCGATGTACTTCCTGTGATAATCTTGTATTTGAAGGACAAGAAAAACAGTCCTTTTGTCCGCATTGTGGTTCTGAGATCGTTATGATTTCAAACATTGAGGCGTATGAACCCGCAGGAATCAATAAAACGATTGAGGAAATGCTAGAGGAACTGGGTTTTGACATCCATATATCGCGTAGAGGCCCTTATAATTGGGAAATTATGCAAGGAAGTGCTAAAATCAACATCTCTTACTACGCTAAAACAGGCTTAATCATTGGTGATGCACACCTTTGTAGCCTTCCAAAAGATGATATCGAACGATTATATACCTATCTTTTGCAGCGAAACTATGATTTGGAGAGTCTTACTCTTAGTGTTAAAGGAAAAGACATTGTTATTTCACTGTTGATTTATGATCAATATCTGAATGTAGAGACAGGAAAGGAATTAATGATGCATTTATTTGAACAAGCCGACCATTTTGATGACATTTTGATCAATAAATTCGGTGCTGAGAAACAATATTCGCACAAAATCTCAGATGGCTCATAATTAATGCCATTTTTAGTTCAGAATTACTAACTTTAACGTTCCTTATTTGACGAATAAATAAGATTTATTTATCCTTTTAATATCTTATTATGAATTGGAAATTACGAATTATCGTAAGTGTGATCGGGATATTTTCTGCAGTTACTATGACTAAGGCTCAGGATATTCACTTTTCACAGTTTTATATGTCACCTCTCAATCTAAACCCTGCGTTAACTGGGGTTATGAATTGTAATACGAGAATGGTGGCTAACTATAGAAATCAATGGGCAGCTGTACTACAGGCAAATGCTTACAACACATACTCTGTATCTTATGACCAAAAGATCCCTGTCGGTAGAAGTGACTACTTTGGGATTGGAGGATCGTTTTGGGGAGATGTGGCTGGTGAGACGCGCTTTGGAACTATGCAGGGAAGACTATCTCTCGCTTATAGCAAGCGAATGGGAGGATATAGAAAATCTGCTCATTATTTAGTGATAGGAGCGGATGCTGCTATTTCACAAAGAAGAATTCGAAGTAATGACCTGAGATGGCCTTCACAGCATGATGGCAATGGAGGACATGATGTCAACGCTGGCTCTGGAGACGAAAGCATCATTAATGATTTCGACTTTTTATACGGAGACATTTCTGCTGGACTTTTATGGTTCAGTGTGATTGACGAAAATAATAACTGGTACGCTGGTTTAGCGAATCATCATTTAAACCAGCCTGATGTATCTTTCTATTCAGGAGCAACATTTGACGCAGTAAACTTGTATAGCAGATTTACTATACATGGTGGCGGTCAATTTGAACTTAAGCCTAAGCTTAGCTTACTCCCAGGATTGATACTGATGTTCCAAGGACCACACAGAGAACTTAATTTTGGTTCTAGTGTACGTTTTGCACTAGGAAACTCTAGAGTTAACTCGCAATACTGGCAGTTAGGTATGTGGTACAGGTCTGGGACTAAAGATGAAGGAGGAATCCATTCTGATGCAATGATTTTCTCTACTAGATTTGACTATGAAAACTATGGTATAGGTTTTAGCTACGATTATAATGTTTCTAAACTTAGAAACGCAGGTACAGCAAATGGAGCATTCGAATTTTCGTTGAATTATCTAATTTGCGGACCTGAAAATCGCGCAGTCTACTGCCCTAGATTCTAAGATACTAACAGTTACACTCGATAATCCCATGTCCTTGCCAAAAGAAACCCTCTTTCGGCAAGGATTTTTTATCTAAGAACCCTTATAA
>Ga0209828_1001066_pt1 | contig 25514 bp, 16 predicted proteins | sample MaitaG_FD_187429 | JGI IMG/M metagenome (GOLD analysis project Ga0209828, IMG submission 187429) | Marine algal microbial communities from Maine, USA - Maine_Asex2 metaG (SPAdes) (version 2) | ecosystem: Host-associated > Algae > Red algae > Unclassified | place: Maine, USA | collected 2015-01-05
TCTCCGTTCAAACTAACATTTAGCCTGTAAACTGCTGCTTGTTCTCCTTGATTCATTTCTTCAATTTCTGAGTAATAAATATAGCCTCTTGACATGTCACCAAAAATATATTTCCCTTTTAGCATAGGGATGTTATCCCCGACAAAGACGAAGCCTCCTGAAATAGCTGACCCTTCATCATGATCATATTGAACAACAGGATCGGTATAATTGTCTTTCACTGATGGTAGTGGATACACTACTTCGATGTTGGCATCAAAATCAAATAAGAAGCTTCCTTCCCGATAGGGCCAACCATAATCAGCTCCTGCTACACCAAGATTCACTTCCTCAATGCTATGTTGTCCTATATTAGTGATTAACATTTTGCCTGTACCCGACTCATCCCAAGTGATGCGGTGAGGATTCCTAAATCCACTAGCCCATATTTCTTTTACGGCATTAGGCATATCTATGAATGGGTTATCAATAGGAATTCCATAATGACCATTATCACTATTGTGTCCCAAAGGATCTATTCTGATAACGCTACTCCAAATCATTTCTATGTTGTCGCATAAAAAAGGATATCCTCTTAAGGCAGCGACTCCATCACCAATACCAAGGTAAAGCATTCCATAATCTACATCACTTTTCTGAGCAAGTGGATTGAAGGTTACTTGTTGGAAAGTGTGGCCTCCAGAGACCATATCAACTCTTAACAATTCTCTGTGATTACCAGAAAAAGATTGCGCAGAAGAGTTTTCTGTTTTCCACTCGAGTAGTACTGACTGCACGACTGTCTCGATACTATCAGGTAATGGGTGATCAGCAGTTGCACTATTGGGAGCTTCTGTATGCGTTGTATAAAACAAGCCATTTTCTACAAAATCTGGATGAAACGCAAAACTTGCAAATCCAGATCCTTTGCCTGGATTATCTATAAAATTAGGAAGCGAATCTCGAATATTTATATACGTTGAAAGTCTATTGCCTTCTTGGATTTCAAAAAGATCCCCTCTGAGGTCAACGATAAATAGCCGACCGTCTGGAGCAAAAGACATCTGGTTAATTCGAGATATTGGAGCCATATCTGAACTAGGAGGAACTTTAAACTGCTCTTCAATTAGCAAAGTTAGACTTGAAGTAGGAATCTTTTCTGGTATAGGATTGATTAATCCACCGGCCCGATGATTCTTACTTCTTTTTTCTCCTTGAGAAAATTTATGCATGAAGCCAAGAATGTCTTCCATATCTTCAGACTTCAGCATCTTAAAAGCTGGCATATATTGTTTGTATTTTTCAAACAATTTCGCTGATCGTGAATCACCACTTTCGATCATTGCGGGGGAGTTAGATATGAAGCTGATTAACCATTCCTTATCCACTTCAGAAGTGATACCTGCGAGATTTGGACCAATCAAATTCTCAGAAAAATTATGACAACTTGCGCAATGAAGATTAAAGAGAACCATGCCATTTTGTATAGCCATTTCGCTGGTGTTATATTGATTCTCTTTATTTAATTCTGTTTTAGAAATGTCATCAGCTGTTGAAGAGTGACAACTAAAAAAAAGTAACAGCATATAGGATAGTCCAAATAAAAGTAGTGTACTTTTTAAGCTCAATATTTTTAGTAATTGGACATGATAACTCACATTTTTCTTTTAGTTATTTGAAATCATAATCATCAAATCTTTCAATTATTATAAGATAAGGACTTATTGTATAAGCGTTTATCAAAAGTGCAGTTTTTTAATTTATGCCTATCAAATAAGTAAAGAAGAATATAAACCCGTATTAGGGATGACTGTTTTACTGGCAGAAATTAGCCAATAACACGCTTCTTTAATTTTCACTATATAAATTTTGTCTGAATCATGATTAGATCGACTGAGTTTTCAAGTTCAATTCTATTTGATAATCTAAGCATAGACAAAACCAATAATTGGTCAACCAAAAATATACAAAATGTATATATTTTTAAACTAAAAGCGGACTTTCCTTTTGACTACTTTTACGGTTATAATAAATGAGGTTTTATGTCAGATTATAATTTTGGAATTGCCATACATGGAGGCGCTGGGACAATCGAAAAATCTTTGATGACTGATTCAAAGAAAGCTGAATATAAACAAGCTTTGCAGATAGCAATTGATGCTGGATACAAAGCATTACATGCTGACTTATCAGCCACAAAAGCTGTAGAGACAGCTGTAGCAGCATTAGAAGATAGTCCATTATTCAATGCTGGAAAAGGTGCTGTATTCAATTCTATAGGACAGCATGAAATGGATGCGAGTATCATGGATGGTAAGACGCTTGAAGCAGGTGCAATCGCTGCTGTTAGAAATGTAAAAAATCCTATTTTTCTTGCCAATTTAGTTAGACAGCATTCAGATCATATCTTGATGATAGGTGATGGCGCTTTAGAATTTGGTAAAAAATATAAGGTACAAATCGAAGTGGATAGCTATTTTTATACGGAACAAAGATATGAACAATGGCAAAAAATAAAAGGCAGCGATTCATTTCAATTAGATCATACTGCGGAAAAGACAGAAAAAAAATATCTCGGTACTGTCGGTGCGGTAGCCTTAGATAAGTATGGAAATATAGCTGCTGCAACTTCGACAGGTGGTATGACAAATAAAAAGTTTGGAAGAATTGGGGATAGCCCAATAATAGGTGTTGGCAATTATGCTAATAATAAAACGTGTGCAATCTCTTGTACAGGTAGTGGAGAATATCTTATGAAGGCAGTTACAGCGTATGACATTTCATGTCTGATGGAATACAAAGGGCTATCACTTCAACAAGCTGCAGAATATTCTATCCATGATAAACTGACTAAATTAGGTGGAGATGGCGGTATTGTAGGCATTGATCAAAAAGGAAATATTGCTATGGTATTTAACTGCGATGGAATGTATAGAGCCAGTCGAAATCAATCTCAAACAGAAATCAAAATTTACAAATAGCCTTATATTTTTCAATCATCACTCACTCTTATTTTCTTCTCGTCTATCTTGAATGAATCTCCGTTAGCCAATACATGAACTGTCAAGTCGGTCAAGGTCATCGGTGTGCCCTGTGGTAGAATCTCTACATTGTTATGAGATAAACTACTCGGATCAAAAATGATCACCATACCAGATCCAATGATAGTAAAGTGATTACAATTTCTGATGATCATTCCCGTATCTTCTGCTAGTCCTACTCCAAGCAAATGAGGAAATTTTGCGACTGACTCTGTAAGCCTTCCAAATCTACCTCTTTTAATAAAATGAGAATCGATGATCAATCCTGGAATAAAATTCATCCCATCTCTCATATCAACCGATCCCTTCAAAAGAGCTTCAGAACTACTCCCTCCAGAGATCATTTCACTTGACATTGCCATAGCACCTGCGCTTGTACCAGCTATAACAATTTGCTCATTTTGAAAACGATGCTTTAAAATATGATGCATCTCTGTCCCACCAATGATATCTACAATCCTAGATTGGTCACCACCTGAGAACATAATACAATCTGCTTTTTTAACTTTTTCAAGTAATGCTTTTTGCTCCATATCTTCTCTCGTCCGAATGTCTAAAATTTCAACATTAGTACAAGCCAATAAATTAAACGCTTTTATATAATTCTCACCGACTTCTACAGGAATTCTGGATGCCGTCGTAATCACTAATATTGATGCATTTAATCCCCCACTCTCCGCTACAACTTGACTTAAAATACCTTCAGTGATAAAGTCAAAACCATCATCTTGATTACCACTTCCTTTATCTTCATTTCCACCTATAGGAATAAGTATGCCTTTATATGCCATATTTTTTATTGCTAAGGGTGCAAATAAACACATTAATAGTTATTGTTCAAACCATTTTTCTATATTTAGTAAGACAGATATTATAAATTAGTAAAAGCACCTATTAAATGAATATTCGAGAGATCAGAGCTATGAGAGGACCAAATTATTGGTCTATAAGAAGACATAAATTAATAGTGATGACCTTAGATCTACAGGAATATGAACAAAGGCCTACGAATAAAATCGATGGCTTTCTAGACCGTCTCAGGACTATGTTTCCTGGGATGTATGAACATAGATGCTCCGTCGGGTGTGCAGGTGGATTTTTTCAACGCGTAGAAGAAGGCACTTGGATGGGTCATGTCATAGAGCACATTGCTCTTGAGATACAATCTTTGGCAGGCATGGAGGTCGGTTTTGGTAGAACTAGAGGTTTTGGTGAGGAAGGCGTCTACTCTGTCGTTTTTTCTTATTTGGAAGAAAAAGCTGGGCGGTATGCAGCTAAGGCTGCTGTCAATATCGCAATTGCACTAAGCCTTAACGAAAAATATGATCTAGAAAATGATATACAAGCAATGAGAGAAATTCGCGAAAGCGAAAGACTGGGGCCAAGTACTGGATCGATTATAGAAGAAGCTGTGTCGCGTGGTATCCCTTGGCTACGATTAAATAAATACTCTTTATGCCAATTAGGGTATGGAGTTAATCAAAAGAGAATACAGGCGACAGTCAGCAGTACAACCAGCAGTATAGGAGTTGAAGTCGCATGTGATAAAGAAGATACGAAACATCTCTTGGAGCAAGCCAATATACAAGTGGCAAAAGGTGACATTGTAAAAACAGAAAGACAGCTGGAGTCCGCAGTCAAATATGTGGGCTACCCGCTGGTCATCAAACCCATCAATGGAAATCATGGTCGTGGAATAACAATAAATATTAATAACTGGGAAGATGCACTAGAGGCCTACAAAATAGCCAAAGAAATTTCCAGAAGTGTCATTGTAGAACGGTTCGTGGTCGGTGATGATTATAGACTACTTGTCATCAATTACAAATTAGTGGCAGCAGCTAAGCGTACGCCTGCACATGTAGTGGGCAATGGGCAAGACAGTATTCAAACTTTAATAGATTCTGTCAATGAAGATTCGCGAAGAGGCTATGGACATGAGAATGTGCTGACTATGATCAAAGTCAATGAAATGTCTGAAAATATTTTGAATGCGAAGGACTACACTCTAGATACAGTTTTGTCCAAAGACGAGATACTCCATTTAAAAGATACGGCTAATCTTTCTACAGGTGGTACGGCAACAGATGTCACAGAAATTGTCCATCCAGAGAATATCTTTATGGCAGAGCGTATCTCTAAAGTCATTGGTCTGGACATATGCGGGATAGATGTCATGACAACAGATATTTCTAAGCCTCTCAAGAATACAGACGGTGCTATTCTAGAAGTAAATGCTGGTCCAGGATTCAGAATGCATTTGGCACCGACTGACGGTATGCCGCGTAATGTAGCGAGTCCCGTCATAGACATGATGTACCCAATGGGCTCTACTTCTAGAATCCCAATCGTCGCTGTAACGGGGACTAATGGAAAAACAACGACTACTCGGCTAATCGCACATATGGTAAAAATGATGGGTCATAAAGTTGGCTATACAACAAGTGATGGCATTTACATACAAAACCACATGTTGGATCGAGGAGATTGTACCGGACCTGTCAGTGCCGAGTTTGTTCTAAAAGATCCTACGGTAGACTTTGCGATTTTGGAAACTGCTCGCGGTGGCTTATTACGTGCTGGTCTTGGATTTCATTATTGTGATATTGCCATAGTTACGAATATTGCACCAGACCACTTAGGCCTACGTGGTATCAATACTGTGGAACAAATGGCACGACTGAAAGGTGTCGTACCTGAAACAGTCCTACCTGAAGGCTATGCCATCTTAAATGCTGATGATGAACTCGTATATAATATGCGCAAAAATTTAAAGTGTAATGTTGCTCTCTTTTCTATGGATGAAAACAATGTATATATAAAAGAGCACGCGAAACAAAACGGTCTTGCGGCTATTTATGAAAATGGATTTATTACAATATGTAAAGGCACATGGAAAATGCGGGTTGTGAATACTGTACATGTCCCTCTAACTTTTGGCGGGAAAGCTAGATTTATGATCCAAAATGTATTACCTGCAGCCTTGACTGGATACATCAGAGGCTTTGATCTTAGAGACATTAAAATGGCATTAGAATCATTTATTCCTTCTCCAGCTCAGACACCTGGTAGGTTGAATCTTTTTGAATTTAATAAGTTCAATGTACTTCTAGACTATGCTCATAATCCAGCTGGTATGACTGCTCTTTTTAAGTTTACTGAAAACTTAGATGGCTCTCCCAAAATTGGGATCATAGCTGGCATTGGAGATCGAAGAGATGAAGACAATATAGAGATGGGCCGATTGGCCAGCCAGATGTTTGATGAAGTGATCATAAGACAGGACAAAAACTTACGCGGTAAAACCGAAAAAGAACTTATCGGCTTGCTCACTGAGGGCATCAAATCTCATGATACACATAAAAAAATAACAGTATTCAAAACAGAAAAAGAGGCCATTACTCATGCTATAGAAAATGCTGTTGAAGGGTCATTAATCGTTATGTGCAGTGATGTTGTACCAGATGCATTAAAGCAAGTTCTTGAATATAAAGAAATGGAAGAAAACAAATTATACGAGTTCAGTAAGGCAGATATTCCTAATCAGTAATATTATTTTAAGGAAGTGTAATCTGAAGTCTGTGTTAAAAAATAATTCCTCATTCATTTTTTATCATTGTTCAAATCTTAGGTAACTCACGAGTTAATTTTCAGGTTCAGTCAATGGGTATCTGGAGCAAAGCTAAACGCACAAGTACAATTCGTGGCTCATATCCGCCATCAGTCAACTAGTAAGTTCTTGATCTAGAGGCACACATATCATCTACGGGAGAGACAAACATATTTCAGCTAGTCAGCACTCCTGAAGCACTTTAACCTGCTAGAGTGATTGTAGAATACTGACAATCCCAGTGATACTCATGTAACTCATCACTACAGAAAAAAGTAAAATTCCAAGCAAGACAATATTGATAGGCATAGAGTACTTATAGGATTCCATGAGAGCAGATTTATTTCCTAAAATTAAAATACAGCTAACTGTTATGGGTAATAACAATGCACCAAAGGCCTGCGAGATAATCATAATCACAATAGGTTTTGCATTAAAAATTGGAACAACTAATCCTAATAAAGAAATACCAAAGGCATATACTCTATAATCCTTCCTCTTCATATTTGTTTCTCTTTGATGATAATCATCCAATAACCAAGGCAATAGAGCGACATTGGGAAATTGGGAAGAAACTCCAGCAGCAACTAAACCAAGCACAAAAATAGCAACACCTATTCGTCCAGCAAATGGCTCCAGTAGTGTGATTAATTCAGATACATTTTCTAGGCTCGCGCCTTCTACATGCAAGGTGCCTGCAGCAGCTGCCATAATCGCTGCACTGACTAAAAAGATTAGAACACCAGAAAAAATAGCATCTTTTCGCTGTGTATTAAAATCTGCCATAGTCCATTTAGCTTCTTTGACTAAAGTAGTCCTCAGTATAAATAAGCCTGAAAAAACAGTTGTACCAACCATTGAAGCAGTGACCAAAAAAGCATTTTTATCATTACCAGTCTCTGGCATATTTGGAATCATGCCTTTTGCTAAGACATGAATCGGAGGAGCGAGCATGATGAAATTTATTAAAAAACAGATCGCCATAATACTCACAACTACTGCGAGGATTTGCTCAAAATATTTTGTGTTTCCTTGTAAAAAAATGAGGTAGACGAGACCCACAAAAAAGCCTGCAAAATAAATCGAAGGGACGCCCCCGTCATATATATTTTTTGACCATTCAGCACATACATCTGCTACAATCCCCATGACACCAATGACACTTCCACAAACATTAGCAGTGAGACCGATCAAAAAAAATAAGGCAACTGCTGGATGGATATGTTTTCTAATGGCTGAGAGTGCAGTATCTTTCGTAATAATCGTAAACTTCCCAAATAGGTCAAGTAGAAACACAGTGATCAAACAAGATAGACAGACTGCCCAAAGTAAGGACATGCCATAATCTGCTCCTGCTTTTGCCATGGCTGTCACACTTCCTGTCCCGACTGTAAAACCAAATAAAAAGATTCCAGGCAAGACCGATTTTATAGCTTTTTGAATTTTTGGACTCAGCATATGACAGTTTAATTGAATTGGTATAATATTGAAATTATTCTATACCACACATTATGTACAAAGAATTACAAAAATAAAATAGAAAAGTAAGTCTATCTTAATGTTGCTCATAGCCGTAGAGGCTAGTGGTTCAAAACAATAGAAAGACTGCCACGAAGACAGTAACAAAATCATCAATATGCGGGCGATATCTTTAAACAAAAAAGACTTGGAGCGTAATCAAACACTCCAAGTCTTTCAACTATAAATTATTTTAGCGACTACTTTTTGTCGTCACCTTTATCGTCTACTTCTTCAAACTCTACATCCGTCACTTCATCATCTGATGATTCACCAGTAGCACCAGCTCCTGCATCTGCAGTACCTGCACCTGGATCACCAGCTGCTCCTCCTGCTTCTTGCGTCGCTGCATAAATCTCTGCACTAGCAGCTTGCCATGCTTGATTTAATGCTTCCATCGCTGGATCAAGTTTCTCCATGTCCTGTACCTTATGTGCTTCCTTTAAGTCAGTTAATGCTGTATCAATCGCACCCTTTTTATCTTCTGGCACTTTATCTCCAAACTCAGTCATCTGCTTTTCCGTTTGGAAGATTAAGGTATCAGCTGCATTTAATTTATCAGCTATCTCTCTTGCCGCTTTATCACTATCTGCATTCTCAGCAGCCTCAGCTTTCATTTTTGCGATCTCTTCATCTGACAAACCAGTTGACGCTTCGATTCTAATATTTTGCTCCTTGCCAGTACCTTTGTCTTTAGCTGAGACACTTAATATTCCATTTGCATCAATATCAAAAGTCACTTCTACCTGTGGCATTCCTCTTGGTGCTGGTGGTATTCCGTCAAGGATAAACCGACCTACCGATCTGTTATCTCTTGCCATCGGTCGCTCTCCTTGTAGAATGTGAATTTCAACACTTGGTTGATTATCTGCCGCCGTAGAATAGGTCTTTTGCTTCTTAGTTGGAATTGTAGAATTTGATTCAATCACAACATCATATACACCACCCATCGTTTCAATTCCAAATGATAATGGAGTTACATCTAGTAACAATACATCCTGAACATCTCCACTTAATACACCACCTTGTATAGAAGCACCTACTGCGACAACTTCATCTGGGTTTACACTTTTATTCGGCTTCTTACCGAAAAACTCTTCGACAACTTGTTGAATTCTTGGTATCCGAGTAGATCCCCCGACTAAGATAATTTCATCAATATCTGATTTTGAAAGACCAGCATCTTTAAGTGCCACCTCACATGGCTTCAGTGTACGCTGTACTAAATCATCTGCCAATTGCTCAAACTTAGCACGACTCAACTTCAACACTAAGTGTTTTGGTACTCCATCAACAGCTGTGATATAAGGTAAATTGATTTCAGTCTCCGTAGAAGACGATAATTCAACTTTTGCTTTTTCAGCAGAATCTTTAAGACGCTGTAGAGCCATTGGATCTTTTCTTAGATCAATATTCTCTTGCTCCTTAAAACTATCAGCCAACCAATCAATAATCACGTGATCAAAATCATCACCTCCAAGGTGCGTATCTCCATTCGTAGACTTCACCTCAAAAACACCATCTCCTAGTTCTAATATAGAGATATCAAATGTACCTCCTCCTAGATCAAAAACAGCGATTGTTTGATCTGCGTTCTTCTTATCTAAACCATATGCTAATGCTGCTGCTGTTGGTTCATTGATAATTCTTTTCACTACAAGTCCTGCTATTTCCCCAGCTTCTTTTGTCGCTTGTCTTTGTGAATCATTGAAATAAGCAGGTACAGTGATGACCGCTTCTTTGACTTCTGTCCCTAAAAAGTCTTCAGCCGTTTTCTTCATTTTTTGAAGGACCATTGCTGAAATTTCTTGGGGTGTATACATTCTACCGTCTATCTCTACACGGACTGTATCATTATCACCTTTTACAACTTTATATGCTGACTTACTGATTTCATTTTTCGCTTCTGAAAAACGATCTCCCATATATCTCTTTATAGAAGAAATGGTTCTAGTCGGATTTGTAATGGCTTGACGCTTTGCTGGATCTCCTACTTTTCGTTCTCCATTGTCTAAGAACGCTACGACAGAAGGAGTCGTCCGTCGTCCCTCATCATTCGGGATCACAACGGGTTCATTACCTTCCATTACTGCGACACAAGAATTTGTAGTCCCTAAGTCGATTCCAATTATTTTGCTCATGTATAGTAATATTTTCTGTTAAAAATCAAATAGTGTATGTCAATACATGTGCCATTGCATGCTATTGAGAATAATCTGTCAAAAAGACCATTTGGACTGACAGTTATATCAATTTTACACTAATTTTGACTGTCAAATTGTCGGAATCTATCTATTATCTTTGTCTTCATTAGCTTTGACGTATGAAAACCTCGAGTCTTTTTCCATTTTACTTTTTACTAATCCTGTTCTATTCTTGTCAAACAAGAGAGGTCAATTCTAAAGACACATTTTCACCTCTTATCATCACACAAAATTCATTTGCAATACCAGAATCAGTATTCGGTGATGTTGAAAATTATGAAATGACCTATGAATCTGACGGATTAACGATCACAGGATATATCTTTAAGCCAAAAGCTGAAGGCACATACCCAGTAGTCCTTACGTCTAGAGGTGGAAATAGAGATTTTGGCACATACACAATAAGAAGCTTTGATTTGGTCCAAGAACTAGCAAATGAGGGCTATGTTGTTATCGCTACACAATTAAGAGGAAACAAATTTAGCGATGGTGTTGATGAAATGGGTGGAAAGGATTTGAATGATATTCTTCGTCTCATCGATATCGCTAAGTCGATTGACTTTATGGATCATCATAATATTGGTATGTATGGAATCTCAAGAGGCGGTCTTAACACATATCAAATCTCACGACTAACAGACGAGGTCAAAGCAATTGCTGTGGTTGGTGCACCCGTAGATCCTAGAATTGATTTTGAATCAAGACCTAAAATGTATGAACGAGTTTACAAACAAATGATAGGTGATTCAATTGAAAACAGAGCAGCTTACGATTATAGGTCCCCCATTAAATGGGTTTCTGAGATTAACGAACCGGTCTTGCTCTTGCATGGCTTAGATGACTGGCGCGTTTTACCGATAAATGCGCAATTGATGGAAAAAGAACTGACACGATTAGGCAAATCATTTAAAGCCATCATTCTGGAAGATGGCAATCACTCATTGTCATCACATACTCAGTTACGTAACGATACAATTATTGAATGGTTTGATCAATATTTAAAAAGTGATGCCCGATAATCTCATTTTCTGAGATGATCAAAATAGAAGGTGTTAAAAAGGATGCTCTGTGCTATGGTTTATGATAAATTTGATTTATTTGGATAAAAAATAGAATCAACTAAATGAAATACTTTACGATCATTTCTTTTGTACTCATATTTGTATCGCCCTATTATGTAACGAGTCAAAGTTTTCATGAGATCAATCTAAATCTGATAGGTATTCGCAACCAACAATACAAGCCAGCATATGAATACATCATTGATGGTCGATTTGGATTAAGCTTTATTTCTGGTTTTGATCTAAGAGATGAAGATGTTAGAAAATTCGACCTTACTAATCCAACGTCACAATCATTCTCTGCTACAAGGTTTATACCTACTCTTCTTGGAAAATTTTATCCATTCAATAACAAAAGAAAGGCTTCTGGTTTTTTCCTTGGACCATACCTGTCTTTTGAAATATTACTAAATAGAGATGATAATTATGCAATGGCATGGGTAGATAATTTGACTAGCTTATCAAATGATCCTCGCTTCCAAGTACCATCAGACATCAGTAAAACGAGTGGCCTTTTAGGCATAAAGCCTGGAGTTAATTCTGGCTATAAGTTCTTGATCAAAGACCATTTTATAATTGAGATTTTCTCGTTCATGACTTATGATTCACAATTTGCAGATGTAGAATTATTGAAATCCGGTGGATTGGATTTTGAAATGGATTTCAAAATAGGATATCGATTTTAGTTTACATCCAATATATCTGCATAACCCACGTAGAGTGCATGAATTCAATTTCTTCAGTAATTGAATTCATGCATTTAGCATCAATAATTTAGATAACAACTAAGTCTCAAAGTTATTCGCATGCCTCCATGATGACTTCAAATGATGCACCTTGAATGACTTCAAACTCAGCTTCCAAAAGGACTAAATTCTCAGCTTTGAAAGTACTTGCACTTGTCGAAAGCACTTGTCCATTTGCATAAATTGCTGCATCTGCAGAATGGATTCCATTTGGAATGTTTACTTGTCCAAATTCCATTATTGTTGGACACACAGATTCATAACAACTCACCATATCTCCAACATCATTCAAGACTTCAATAAAATTCCCATTTACCTCCATATTGTACATGACTTCACTAGCTTGTTGGTCACTCACTGTTAATTCATAGGTCGCAGGACTCAATAATGAAATACTCGAACTGGTTTCTCCTGTATTCCAGTGATAACTATATGGATCTTGGCCTCCAGTTACCCAGCTTTGAATACTTCCTTCACCTTGACAACTTGCATGAACAACTGAAGTAGTCACTCGAAGATCATTTGAAGAAAATGATTCAAAAAAGTCAAAGCTACTTGAACCTACGATTCTCTCTATACCATGTCCTGCAATTGACCAATGAGCATCCTGAATCTCAATATTAAAAGACTCTCCTATTGGAAAATCAGAATTAGCAATATCAATGGTGAGTCTTAATATAGGTCCTCCAGCCAACTCGTTGACTTGATCTTTCTTAGTCACTGCAACATCCAATTTCGTTTTTGCACTATTGAGAAAAGCTCTCGATTCTGTAACGCCGTAAGTAGAAGAACTACTTTGAATATTTGCATTTAGTATGTTCAAATCTTTGATTACAAAAGAACAAGAAACGCCATGTGATGACAGATCCGATGCATTGCTTTCCAAAGATAAGTCATAATGCAAACGTACATAACCAGATAAATTCTGTTTTAGAACTGGCACAAGCCGCAATAAAACGTCATGATTGAAATTCATATTGATGACATCATTTGTCCCAATATGCTCCTCGTTAAAATTAGTCGTAATTACTTGTAAGTCGCTCATATTGATGACTCCATTTCCATCAGCATCCTGAAATTTGCAATTGGTTTGTGAAATGCTCTGATCCCAATCAATTGCCCCGTAGGCTTGCCAGGTTGTTCCTTGATTAATTCTTGATGATCCTGCACTTCCATTTGATAGACCCCAACTTAGGACATCAAGATTTTTTACAATGCCATCATTGTCTAAATCTCCTGGCCAAACTGGCTGAGAACATCCACCTAATCCTGCACTACAGTATTCAGACCAGGCTTCATCAAATTCGTTACCAAAGCTGATTTGGAAATCATAATAATTACCACACCAATTACTGAGCTCATCGGGATAACAACCAGACAAATTATTATTTTGTAAATAGAAAAATAAGAAACCGAATGAACCCATATTGGCGGGAATAGTGCCAGTCAAATTATTATCATTAAGCCTTAGCACATATAGAGAGCTTGAATTCCCAATATCTCCAGGGATGCTTCCTGTAAGTGAATTGTGCTCAACATTTAAATCTCTAAAATGATCGAGTGATCCAAAACCGATAGGGATAGATCCAGTTAATGAATTGTGCGCAACGCTAAATATTTTAAGGTTTAATAAATTAGCAAAATAACTGGGAATACTACCGCTAAAGGAATTATGTGATAAATATATTTTTTCGATGCTAGCAAGGAATTCAAAACTATTCGTAATAGAACCTGAATAATTGTTATTTGACAGATTGATTTCTTTTAATAGAGTTAAATTATTTAAGGAATATGGAATAGTCCCGGACAGGTTATTATAATGTAAAAAGAGTAATTGCAAGCTAGACAAATCTCCTATCTGAGGAGGCAGCTGTCCTGATAAATTATTATTTGTCAACCACAATTGTTGTAGATCCTTCATCTCTCCTATCTCTGGTGGCAGCTGACCGGAAAGCCCTAAATTACTAAGTGACAATCGTGTCACGCAGCCATTATTATTTGTCACTACATAATTCCATGTATCAATAGGTTCGCTAAAATCCCAATTCAACGAACTTCCACCACCTACAGCATTGTAAATTGAAACCATGGCTAAAGAATCCCTTGAATTACATGCGAGCGATTGACCACAAGTGCCATTACCATTTAAACAGAAACTTGCCCAAGTAGCATTAAAATTATTTCCTTCGCTAATCGAATTTGTATGGGCTAAGGAATTACAAAGATTTTGCAAATTGCTATCGTAACACCCTGATAAATTATTATTGAATAAATATAAATTGACCAAAGATAAATTACCAAGTTCTGCAGGGATCTCACCGGATAAATTATTCCCAGATAAGAAAAGCCTTTGTAAGGAAGCCATGCTGCCAAAACTGGATGGAATAGTTCCTGTAAATTGATTAGAAGTCAATGCTAAATCTATAAGTGCATTTAAATTACTTAAGGAACTAGGAATAGATCCGGATAAATTATTCTGACTTAAATTTAATTCTACAAGCTGAGTTAAGTTAGATAGAAATGAAGGAATTGCACCGGTGAGACTATTATTAAATAAAGCTAATTTTTTTAAAGTGGTCAGACTTCCTATAGCGGATGGAATGCTTCCTGATAAATTATTATTATTTGCTCGCAGCTCTTCGATCACAGGTAAATTAGCCATGTTAGATGGTAATGTCCCTGTAAAACTATTCCCTTGCAAATACAAAACTTTCAATGAAACTAAATCTCCGATACTTGACGGAATTGAACCCGAAAGGTTATTAGATGATAAAAAGAGTGTATGAACGGATGTTAAATTTCCAATAGAAGATGGTATAGAACCTGTAAGATTATTACTGCTTAATTTCAACACTTCCAAGTCAATTAAATTACCAAGAGATACAGGAATAGTACTACTTAAATTATTATTAAATAATTCTAGAGACTTTAAACTGGATAATTCTCCAAGCGCTTCTGGTAACGCTCCTGTTAAATTATTATTATTTAATTTTAAATGGTCAATGCATCCACTGCCACTAAGTGTAACACCAAACCAAGAAGTCATTGGCAGATTTAAGTTCCATGAATTATTCCATGAGCCTCCATTAGTCGCTTGGTATAGAGTCACTAAGTGAAGTGAATCTTGCGCACGGCATGAGAGAGGCTGTCCACACAAGCCTGCATCAAGAGAACAAAAATCTGGAAACTCTGCATCTAGATTATTTCCAGAGCTTACACTAATTGGAGAGTAAAGCTCGCCACAAAGATTTTTTAAATTAGGATCATAACATCCACTGAGATTATTATTAAACAAGTATAGCCTTCCCAAGTTTTGCAAGTCTCCTAAGCTTCCTGGAATTGATCCACTGAGTTGATTTGAAAATAAATATAAATCTTGAAGATTTGATAAATTTCCCAGCGAAGCAGGAATGGGGCCTGTTAAATAATTAGAGCTTAAACTCATTGATAGCAGGCTGTTTAAATTTCCAAAGGATGAGGGAATAGAACCGGTGAGTTGATTTTGACTCAGATTTAACCAAATCAAATTAGTCAAATTACCCAAAGATGGTGGTATCGTACCAGTCAAGAAATTATTGTAAGCATGAAATCTCTTTAATGCAGTAGCATTACCTAGACTGCTCGGAATTGTGCCATCTAACAAATTAGAATTTAAAAATAAATCCTCAATACTTGCAAAATTTCCGAAGCTCGATGGGATACCACCAGTAAATTTATTATTCTGCATGTAAAGCTCACGCAATGCAGTGAAATTTTGAAATGAGTTTGGGATAGGCCCATTTAATCTATTATTGTTTAGCCATAATATTTCCAGATTAATTAGATTTCCTATTGATGATGGTAAATTTCCTTCTAATGTATTTCTAGAAAGTCTTAATTCAACTAATGAATTGAGATTGCCTATTTCATTTGGAATTCCGCCAAATAGGATATTGCTCATAAGACTCAAGTTTTCAATACTTGTGAGATTACCTATTTCCGGTGGAATAGTGCCAATCAAATTATTACTTGACAGGTCCACTGAAGTTACACAGCCAGATCCATTTAATTCGACACCGTACCAATTTTCCATTGGACTATAGATATCCCAAGTATATTTCCATGAACAGCCGTCAGTAGCATCAAACAGGGCAATCAAAGCAAGTGAATCAATAGATCGACAATTATTCTCCAGACACTCACCTCCGCCTACCTGACAGAAACTAGACCAAGATTGATCAAAATTATTTCCGCTCGAAATTGGTGTATTAGAACTTCCAATAAACCCGCATACAGCACTCAAGGCAGGAGAATAACAACCTGACATATTATTATTTTGAACACTAAATATTGCCAAACTATTTAAATCTGAAATACCGCTTGGTATAGAACCAGACAATTGATTATTTTGCATGAGTAGGGTTTCTACCGATTCTAATCCCGCTATTAAATTTGGAATGCTTCCAGATAATTGGTTGTTATTTAATCGAATTTCAATTGCTTGAAACAGATTGCCTAGATTAGCTGGTATAGGTCCAGACAAATTATTATTATCCAAACGCAAGGTTGTCAGATTGCTTAAATCTCCTAACTCAGCAGGGATGCTACCTTGCACATTATTGTTATTTAAATTCAGCGATGTAAGATTAGCTAACCGTCCTAATTCGTTTGTTATCGAACCTGATAAATTATTATTACTAAGATTTAAAGCTATGACACAGCCGTCAGCATTAACTGAGACACCATGCCAGGTTTGGATTGGTTGATTTAAATTCCAGGTATTTATCCAGTTTGAACCATTTGCTTGTTGACGGAATGCGACTAAATTCAGTGAATCAAGTTCTCTGCATCCATTGTCAGATAATGCTCTCAACATATTGTTCATGTTTAATCTACCATTACTGACACACTTATTTTGATAAGCCGCACTAACATCAACTGTACCTAACATTGTGTTGATGAGTGATTGATAAGATTCTTGTGGTGCAAATTCCCATGCCAGAGATAGGGCACCTGCTACGTGCGGTGCAGACATGGATGTGCCATTCTTCATAGTATACCTGTGATATATTCTTTCACAACTCAGAATATTAACCCCAGGCGCACTAAGATCGACTGTGGTCTGACCGTAACTACTAAAGCTAGCCAATTGTTCCTTTCGACCATTCGCAGCAACGGAAACAATATTGTCTAAATCATAAGAAGCCGGATAATAAAGCTGTCCATCATTATCTTGTCCTCTGTTTCCTGCAGAAGCTACGAAGATATGTCCTTGACTTTGTGCATATTCGAGCATGTCAAATAAAGCTTGAGAATAACTGCCCCCACCAAAACTGTTATTACTAATTGGAATACCCATATCGACGATATATTCTACAATTTGAATTAAAGTAGAAGTACTACCGCCACCTCTATCATTTAAATATTTAATCGCGACCAATTTTGAATTTGGATTAGCGCCAACTATGCCTTCTTGATTATTGATACTTGCTCCGACTGTACCTGCTACATGAGTCCCGTGTCCATTGTTAGAAAAATCTCGTGGTTCATTATCATTATTAACAAAGTCCCACCCAATAAAATCATCGACATATCCATTGCCATCATCATCTATTCCGTTCTTATCACCTGGATCAAATATATAAACGCCATTACTATTCAACTCAAGAACGGAGCCATCTCCATCAGCGTCCTCTGCCAAGTTTTGCCATAATTGTTGATTTAAATCTGGATGAAAATAGTCGACTCCGGTATCTGTAATTGCAACTGGTTTTGTGCCATTACCTTGAAAAATATCCCAAGCTTCGACAGCGTCAATATCAGCATCGATCTGTCCTGCAGAACTTATCGTATTATGTAAACCCCATAGGTTATTAAATAGTGGATCGTCAGGAATTGCAGTTGATCTATAAATGTAATTCGGTTCGATAAATTCAATTTCAGATCGTTTTGAATATGTGTCTAAAAACTGTCCTCTAGTAACATCATCATTGACCAACCATAATTCTGAGTTAATGTATTTAAATGATTTTTCCTTTTTAACTGCACTTTCGTTTCTAATTGAACTTCTTCTAGCTTGACTTGTGCCTTCTTTAAATTTTACGATAAATTCATTCGGAACAAAGGTACTGGTATCTGGGCTTGATTCTTCTTCTAGGCTAATTTGACCAAAAGCAATAGTAAAGAGTAAAATATTTAGCAAAAGCAATGAGTACTTAATCATGAGGTGAGAATTAAAAGATGAATAATGTTGTCAGATGTTTGAAAGGGAGGGGAACGATCTGAATTCCTAATATACAAAATTTCATTAAATTAATTAAACGACAAATAGACTTATAAAGCAATTATGATCGATGATGGGGAATCAATACTGGTCATCCGAAAGCTCGTTTAAGAATTGGCCCCATAATTAATTGGTTTAATAATTACTTAAAGAATTGATTCATTATAATATACAATACATTACCTTGCACATCTATAAAACTAGGATATGTCCACAGCAAAAAGAGAAGTTAAACGGGTGACTGTCCACACCTTAAAAAACATGAAGAAAAAGGGAGAAAAAATCTCCATGTTGACTGCTTATGATTTTTCTTTAGCAAGTATCATAGACGCTGCAGGAATAGATATTATATTGGTTGGTGATTCTGCCTCTAATGTGATGGCTGGTCATGAGACGACACTCCCAATTACATTGGACCATATGATCTATCATGCTCAATCAGTTATCAGAGCAGTAAAGAGAGCGCTAGTGGTTGTCGATTTGCCTTTCGGAACTTACCAAGGCAATTCATTAAAGGCGCTTGACTCAGCGATTCGGATCATGAAGGAATCTGGAGCACATGCGGTGAAACTTGAAGGAGGAGAAGAAATAGCAGAATCTATCAAAAGAATACTTTCTGCAGGAATTCCTGTTATGGGACATCTTGGATTAACGCCTCAATCGATCTATAAATTTGGGACCTATAAGGTACGTGCAAAAGGAGATCTGGAAGCAGACAAACTATTGGAAGATGCAAAGCTCCTGGATGATATTGGCTGTTTCGGCGTTGTACTAGAAAAAATACCTGCGATGTTATCAAAGGAAGTTTCAGAATCAATCGGAATGCCAACAATTGGAATTGGCGGCGGCCCTCACTGTGATGGCCAGGTTTTAGTTTTACACGATGTACTAGGGATCACGAAAGAATTTAATCCTAGATTTTTACGTCGATACATGAATCTATTTGATGACATTAAGGCGGCGACTGAAAAATATATTGAAGATGTCAAGTCAAGTGACTTCCCTAATGAAAGTGAACAATATTAATGAAGCGCATTATTCTTATCATTTGTTTTCTTATCCTTTTAATCGGTTTGGGGATTGTTTATTCTGCATATAGATGGATATACGAACCAAATATAAATACTGAACTAGAAGAACTCAGTGTTAAGATACCTTCTCATTCATCATTTTCTGATGTTCTCGACATACTCAAATCAAAGGATATTCTAAAAGACACAAGTTCGTTTAAACGAATTGCTGACTTTATGAAATATAGTAAGGATGAAGTCCCATCAGGAGTATATCAAATCCAGCCATTTTGGAATAATCGTCAGTTAATTGGACATCTTCGATCGGGGAATCAAGCTCCGATGAAAGTCACATTTAATAATGTAAGGACGATACAGGAATTGACTGGAAAACTCACATCTTATCTTGAACCAGATTCTTTAGAATTTTTAAACTATATTTTAAATCCAGAAAAACTAAACGAATTGGGCTATACACCTGATAATGTAATGAGTCTTTTTATACCCAATACTTATAATTTTTATTGGGATATGGATGCGCAAGATATTATCGAACGGATGGTTAAAGAGCGTGACGCCTTTTGGTCTAAAAATAACAGAATTGAAAAAGCAAAAGACTTAGGATTTACAAAAGAAGAAATCTATACATTGGCTTCTATCGTAGAAAAGGAGTCTCTTAGGGATCATGAACAACCAATAATAGCAGGCCTCTATTTAAATAGATTACAACAAGGCATCATGCTCCAAGCTGATCCTACCGTTGTTTTTGCAGTTGGTGATTTTACAATTAGACGGGTACTCAATAAACATCTTGCTATTGAATCTCCATTTAATACTTATAAACATGCAGGACTACCTCCTGGCCCCATTTATATGCCTTCAATAAAAAGTATTGACGCTGTCCTCAATCCAACTAAACATGATTATTTATACATGTGTGCCAAACCTGGATATAACTCAGAGCACTTATTCGCTGAAACAGATATAGAACACATCAGAAATGCAAATAAGTATAGAGCTTGGTTAGACAAAGAGCGGATTAAGAAATAAACAGCTCGAGGAATTATGCTTACGAAACCTTGGAAGTTTAGTAAACATGAATTATTTTTAATGATGTCAGCTTTTAGAGCCATTCATCCTCACTTCGATCATTTTCTCCAATTCAAAGAAAAGCCATTAATTGAACTCTATAGCGATTTGAGATCATACATTATTTCTATGTACCCTGATTGTAATGAATTGTTATATCATACTCATGCGCTGACATCAGTATATACTATTTCGCAAAAACTATCTGATGGTTTCTGTATGATTCCAATATATACAAGTCATTTAAATTTAGGATTTCACAAGGGCACTTTACTTGATGACCCACACCAAATATTACAAGGAACTGGAAAATTAATTAGACATATTCCAGTCAAACATAAAAAGGATTATCGCAATAAAAAAGTAAAATCATTAATTAAAAATGCCATAGATATTGCGATTGAAGACATGGATAAGCAAACGACAATGATTGGTGAGACGATTTCTAAAATTAAGGTTTAGTAATGGTCGTTATTCAGTACTCGATTCAGAGCCTGCCTGTCCGATAGGCTGGTTTAATTTTAAAATATAGTAAACAAGATGAGTTCCTGAATCAATTTCAGGTTGATACTAGGCTATATTTCGTTAGCAAAACGGCATTGGGCCTGTGATCTCTTTGCTGCTTGGAGCAATTCATCAAAATAGCTGCCACCTCTTTGCAACAATTTCTAAAATCTAGGATTCACTATATTATTCCGCTGTGTGCCAAAGCGATAATTAAATCCAATATAGGTGTATATAGAATAATTTGTATCGAGCTGCTTTATTTGTAAAAGTATGTCTTCTACTGAAATTTCTGATTTTGCAATATTAATTCTGTCTCCAACATATTCTACATAGCCTCCAAAATCTAACCGTAATCCTTTGACGATATTTAATTCGATGTTAGGATTAAACTGAATACTATACAAATTAAGATCATGTAAAAATTGACGAAAACGCCAATCAACCGAAATATCACCCCATTTCTGAGTTTGCTCAAATTCCATCCTTAGTTCATGCCTAAAGATTGTCTCTGTTATTTTATTAAAAACTGTCTCTTCGGTATAATCTCGATATTGTGGTCCAATAGAATATAAAAAGCTAAATCGTCGTGTACTCGCATCTGAGTATGGAAAAAAATTATATTCTATTGCTGGACTAATACCTGCTTCAATATCCGTATTCCCAAATGAAGAAGACCCAATACTACCTCGCAAACCATAGGACCAATGATCATCAATACTTCTGACATATTCTGAAAAAAAGAAGTATCTAGTCATAATACTAACTATATCTTCACTTTCTGGAATTTTAAATATCTGTCTATTAAAATTGTACCGGGTGAAAAATAATATTTTCTCTTTTTCAGTCACTCTTTGAGCAGACAACCTCCCTCCTAAGTCAATTGTATTATTACTTTCTTCTGCTTGATAATTCATGTCAGTCCCAACATTGAATGACCAATATTTCCATGGGTCTGGTAGTTCTACAGTCTCTTCTTTTGACTCTTCTATATCCAAGGAATAATCTATGTTTTTAGCAAAACCAGCTTTCACCATATATGGTAGTAATCCTTCTTTTAATTTACTAAGCAATATCTCCCGATCTGCTGCCTCGCTTACGTTAGCTTCCCAATAAAAAACGATGGTGTCTATCATGCCTTCATACTGGCCATTTCCTGTAAAGCTTAATTGTATTTCTCGAGTGCCAGCAGCTGCTCGCTGTGATGTCGCTAGCACATAAATATCAGCAACCTGTCTATCATTTACGTAATTGACAAAATCAATTTCCTGCTTCACAAATATTGTATGGCAATTGATTTGACAATCTAAAAATAAACTTGGAGCTCGTTCTTGACTTAGGCAAAAAGTAGACAGTAAAACTAAATTAAGCCAAAGACTAATTCTTATGAAATTCCTCATTCTTGCTTTCTCTATAATTCTTCGTTATAAAGAAGACGACAAGAATTTCATACTTATTGTTCCAAATTGTTATTTTAAAATAGAGGCTGAAAACAGATCAAATGAATTATATTAAAAATCGATCTCTGTTTTCAGCCCACGGATGTCATCTACCTAAAATGTAGAGAAGACTCTAGCTTCTATGTCCTATTAATATCCTGCTCCTTGCACTGCAGCTTGAGCATTTATATTTCCCCAACCATACCTATTACTGCGATTAGGATATAAGTCTGATGCTTGCTTAAGCCTATCCACCACTGAGATTCTTGACATATATGGATTAGTCGCCCAAACCAATGCTGCAATGCCTGCAGTAGTGGCCGTCGCGGCCGAAGACCCACTGATATATGAAGTCCCATTTGATTTGGAAGTGATGGCCAATGAATTTCTATTATTGTCATAACTACGCTGCATCTGAATCGTGAAGTCCACTTTGCTCCCACTATGGCAAGTATTACATCTACTATACGAGCTTTGTGCTTTCACTCCAGTTACGGCAGTCGTCTGACTCATATTCGCTGGAAAAATGACGCCTGTCCAATTTGTAAAGCTGGTAGAAGTCCCGGCTGCAGCAAACAATAATTTACCTCTATTATACGCGTAGTATACACCATCCTTTACAGTGCCTGAAGAGATGATATTACCAATTGACATGCTGACAATTTTTACATCTGATCTATTACCGGCGAGTCTAAGTGCATTTTTTACACCATTCTTTTCATCAGAGTTACTAATGAGGACATCTTGCACTGCTCTTACGGAAATGATATTTGATCTATACGCCACACCTAATGCATTTCCATCGGTACTCCAAGGTCCGCCTGCGAGTCCCGCCATAGAAGTCCCATGACCGCACTGATCATGTGGACTGTCCAATTTTTTATTCCACCAATATCCAGAATATTTCGTGCTATATTTTCTGATATATCGTCCACTTGAATTTCCTGAAGCAAATTGGCTACCTAAATTATCTTGGCTATCGGAAGCACCTGTATCGATGATACAAATTCCAATATTGTCTCCATTTGAAGAAGACCATGCATTTTGGATATTGTGATTTCCAAAATTCCAAGGAATCTTCGCATTGTAACTAGAGGTATTTGTATAATCAGCTCCGTTGAGGCTCGATGGATTTCCATTGCAACCGGAAGAGCTTTTCTTGTATTCTTCTTTGATATCTGCAGGATCGTAACCCATAGGTTCTACATATCGAATATTATCATCACTTTGAAGAAGTGCTAAGGTTTCGATTGAAGTGATTTTTACCGCCAAAGTCGGAATCTCGTCATCTAACTCATAAGGTAAAATCTCTTCCAGCTTTAGCTCTGGATTATCGGTCGCTAATTTTTCGCTTTCTAATATTTTATTTAAAATTTCACTTCTTTTTTGCAAGTAAGCATTGGGTAGTTTTTCTTGTGTTCCAATAAAGTCAGCCATATCCTGTCGACTATCCAAGGTGTAGCCTATTGCAATGATTTGATCACTATGTTTAGCCGCACTATGTATCATGCTCAATGGTGCGATTAACCAGTCAAAGATCTCTCCTTTTTGTGTGGAGTCGTCAATAAAATCATTAATCTCTCCGATTGTAAAATCCTTATTTAGCATTTCGGAAGATGTCATTTCAATGTCCTCTTTTGCACATGACATTAATAATAAAATTAGTAGGGTGAGTAGATGAGATTGTTTCATTTGCTTTACTTTTTTTTGAGTAGATAATTAATTCTATTAAGATAATATTTTAAGTCTTGATTGGATGGTTGATGGATCTAAATATTCAACCATATTTACTTGGCGACAATAATTTTGGTAAGCATAGTTGATGTGCATTGAATGAAAATCTGAGTGAATAAATATTTAAATAGATGTTATGTAAATAAATAAGCCGGCAGTAAATCTTACATCTGCTGCCAGCCTAATTTGAATATCAAATTAATTTTATATATCCCACCCAAACTGGTACAGTAAAGTGACTATCAAAATCTGTCGACAAGCCTTGTCTAGCTGCTGCAGAATCCCAACTCTCTTGGTTTAATACTGCTTCACCTGGACTACCAGCTAATCGTAATGGAATTGTACCATTTGTGACATTAGCCACATAGTTCACTGGAGTTAATTCTGGCGTATCAGTTCTTCTCCAATTTGAAAGTGCTTCGTATTCATTTAAAAATGTTGATGCCCAATATTGCCATCCAATTTCACTTAAGGCATTAGCTTCATCTAATGGATTTGCTGATACGTATGCATCTATTGCTGCTTGATCAATTGGTTGACCATAGTGAGTCCACATGCCCATACCCAAGGCAACACCATTTGCATAAAGCTGAGCAGCATCATATCGGACAGAATTCTTATAGCAGTGGCAAACTCGCTGCTAAACTCTTAGATTTTGGCACACTAAAAGGAGATACTCTATTAGTTCTACATCTTGAAAGAGAAGTATATAATAGTGAACATCTTGTTCAAAAGGAAAAAGGTTTTAGAGACTACTTCAAAGGAAAGAAAAAAAAGAAAATTACAATCGAACAGCTGACGTTTTCAAATCTTGATTCTATAAAGAAAAAGAGAGCATTTATAAAATATGCATTAAAGCAATTCCCAAATTTATCAGGCGTATTCGTCACGACTTCTAAAATACATAGAGTCATTTCTGAATTTATTAATTTAAGTAATCGTCATCTTAATTTTATTGGCTTTGATCTTATTGAGGAAAACTTAAAGCTGTTCAAAAATGGAGAAAATTTTTTTCTGATTAATCAAAACCCTTCTGAACAAGGATATCTTGGTATCATGTCTATATATAACTACCTATTGAATGATACACCATCTCCACAAACTCAATACTTGCCAATAGATGTTGTCATGAAAGAAAATGTAGAATTTTACAGTGATTCGTAAGCTAAAGTCTGTATTTAAAAAATGTTGATGAACTATCTTTTTTTATTTTTTACGTAAATTAATTTACGCTTACTATTTCCACTTTCTCTTAATTCGATTTCGAATCTACCAATTGATTTAATTAATGGTGTCAATTTTTCAAAACCATAATTC
>Ga0209828_1001067_pt1 | contig 25514 bp, 19 predicted proteins | sample MaitaG_FD_187429 | JGI IMG/M metagenome (GOLD analysis project Ga0209828, IMG submission 187429) | Marine algal microbial communities from Maine, USA - Maine_Asex2 metaG (SPAdes) (version 2) | ecosystem: Host-associated > Algae > Red algae > Unclassified | place: Maine, USA | collected 2015-01-05
CCCCTCTCCTACCTGAAGTGAAAGAGAAGATGCAGTCTATAATGGACAACATCTATGGTAATCCTTCCTCCATACATTTCCATGGTCGTACCGCAAAAGCTGAAGTCGAAGAAGCGCGCAAGATTTGTGCAAACATATTACATGCCTCTCTTGGAGAAATCTTTTTTACGTCAGGCGCAACTGAATCAAACCACATGGTTCTTACTAAATGTATCCAAGATTTAGGCGTAGGTAAAATCATAAGCGCACCAACAGAACACCATTGTATTACCCATACGCTCGATAGTCTTTCTGACAAAGTAGATATTGATTACTTAAAGGTAGATGTACATGGAAATATAGATCATAGTGAACTAGAATCTATATTAAAAAATTCCGAGCAAAAATGCTTAGTAACATTGATGCATGGCAACAATGAAATAGGAACCATGCATGACCTTCCAACCATTGGAAACATATGTAAAGAAAACAATGCATACTTTAACGTCGATGCAGCCCAGACGTACGGCAAAGTTCCTATTCATTTAGATGCATTAAATATTGATTTCCTAGCAGTGTCTGCACATAAAATATATGGACCTAAAGGTATTGGTCTTATTTATATTAACAGTAACAATAAAATATCTCCACTATTTACTGGTGGAGCACAAGAAAGGAATATGCGTGCTGGAACCGAAAACCTTATTAGCATAGCAGGATTCGCAAAGGCGACTGAATTGGCAGACAAAGAGATGCAAATTCGGGATAGTAAAATTAGAGAACTGCGAACCTATTTATTGGAAAAGTTAGAACCTGCTATTCCAGAGATTCAACTCAATGGGAATAGAGACTTGAATTACTTACCAAACATTCTCAGCCTTAGACTACCAGAAACTAAAAAGACTGGAATGTTGGTTTTTAACTTAGACATTGCCGGAATTAGCGCATCTGCGGGAAGTGCCTGCAGTAGTGGTGTAGAACAGGCTTCACATGTACTGGAAGCAATTGCAAAGGATGTACCTGGCCAAAGTTTAAGAGTCTCACTCTCCCATTTACATACGATAGAAGACATCGATTTTCTTGTAGACATTCTGATCGGACTTTGTCAATGATTATGGGTGAATCTAAATTACATGAATTTTATATGCGCCGCTGTTTCGAATTGGCAAAACTAGGGAGCAAATACACAAAGAAAAACCCTATGGTCGGTGCTGTTATCACCTATGATAACAAAATAATCGGAGAAGGCTATCATAAAGAATACGGGAAACAACATGCAGAGGTAAACGCGTTAAACAGCGTTCAAGAAAAGGATAAAGCCCTTTTGAAAGAAGCTACATTGTATGTAAGTCTTGAACCCTGCTTTCATGAAGGGAAAACACCACCCTGCGTAGATGCTGTATTAAAAAACAGCATAAAAAAAGTGGTTGTTTCTTGCCTTGATCCATTTGAAAAAGTAGCTGGCAAGAGCATTAACAAATTGAAAGCGAATGGTGTGGATGTCACTACTGGAATTCTAGAAAAACAAGGTAGATATTTGATAAGAAAGTTTATTGCGAATACTATTGAAAAACGGCCTTATGTTGTTCTAAAATTTGCACAAAGTTATGATGGATATATTGGGAAAAAAGATCAAGCAATTTGGTTAACAAACAAGTTCTCTAAAACACTTACGCATAAATGGAGATCAGAGGTAGATGGTATAATGGTAGGTACTCAAACAGCTGTGGTTGACAACCCAAAGTTGACAAACAGATTGTATACAGGTGATTCTCCAATGCGTATTATATTAGATAGAAATAAGCGAATTCCTGATTCTACTCATGTGCTCTCTGACTCCTACCCGACCCTCATGTTTACGCAGGATCCAAATTATAAACTCATACCAAATAAGACAGTAATTCATATTCCTGAATGGTCTTTGCCGACTATCCTGCAAAAGCTGTATGAGCAGGAGATTTATTCACTCATAGTAGAAGGAGGCAAATCACTCCTGCAATCATTCATTACAGAAGAATTATGGGACGAATACCGGATATTTAGAACTCAGAAAAATCTAAATTCAGGCATAAAAGCACCTTTGATCCAGTCCAAATTTTTTGCACAAGAAGTACTTGATGGCGACGTATTGAGTTATGGATATCGCAAATAGCAACAAAAAGCGTTAAATTTCATTTAAAAGACACTGTGATTAGCATTATACGTTTGAATATGATGTTTCAAATGTGTTAATTTGTTATTCGCAAGAACTTTAAATTCTTATAAGAAGATGATCATTAGATGCACAGCAATATTTCTTTTCCTCGTTACATTTAGTGTTTTAGGCAACTCTCAAAACAGAGTCCAATGGCTAAGCTGGGATCAGGCAATGAAAAAGAATCAAGTTGAAAAAAGAAAATTTGTAGTAGACGTTTATACCGATTGGTGTGGGTGGTGTAAGAAGATGGATAAAGCCACATTCCAGGATGATAAAATTGCACGGTATATAAATGAACATTATTACGCTGTAAAACTAGATGGTGAGTCTAAAAAGCAAATTGTCTTTAAAGATAAAGTGTACAAATACCAACGCGGTGGTCGTAGAGGTTACCATGAACTTCCTGCTGCATTAATGCAAGGCAAAATGAGTTACCCAACTGTTGTCTTTCTTGACGAAACTGAAAATGTTATTCAGGCAATTCCAGGTTTTCAAAACGCCGACAGCTTTGAATTAATTATGACGTATTTCGCAGGAAATCATTATAAAAAGACGCCGTGGAAATCGTACCAGAGATCGTATCAGTCGCAACTAGCAGTACCTGTTAACGCACACTAATATTAATCAATCACAAGGTCTAGACTATTGTACTGCAGAGAATCGTTCTCCGCCGCTTATCCAATACGGATACCAAACTAATAGTACTTTATCAACTTTTACATCTGCCTTTCGCGGTTTGATTTCAGTTTTTGAAACATCCGTTGAAAACTCCTCGTACTTATCTTTAATCGCATTGAGTTTTTCGCTCATCTCTTGCTTCATTTCATCATAATCAAACTCCAACTCCTTAAGTTCTTCCTTACTTTCTTCAATTTTCTCACTTGCCCTTCTAGACATTCTTCGTTTAGAAGTCACAGAGCTAAAACCTCTCCTACTCCTTCTACCTCCAAACACTGCACCAAACACTGTGGATGCAACGTTTATCAACTCATCATTTCTCCTATCTGATTTTTCCGCTTCTGCCTCACTTAAGTCTCTCTCTTCTTTCCTAATTTTATCTTCAATTTTATCCAACTTCTTTTCATAGCGCTCCTGCAATTCATCCATATCTTCATCACGTATTTCTTTGGTGGCAGTCTCTACACGCATTAGAAAAGAATTCACAGATTCATCCGCTTTTCTTGTCAATTTCAGTTTCGCATGTTCAAGAACTTCGTGGCGTTTTTCATCGTAGATCCAATTTGAAAATTCTTTTTCTACTGATCTTAGTTCTTTAGCAGTGTTCATAGATTCCGGAACATCACTATAAGAAACGCCTATATTATCTGGATGATCTGGATTTTCGAACAATGCTTTCTCCCAGTTCTCGACTGTTTTCGCTTCATCCCAATTTACACGTCCAAACTCATCCGGAGCATGAGTCAACACTGCAATATCTTCTACCAAGTCAACGTCTCTTTTATCATCATTAAAACGTACTTTTCCTAAGGCAAGCACGTGTGGCTCGTAGACCAACTTCTTATTCGCAGTGCTGGATAAACCAGCCTCTGAAGGGGTCTTCCAAACAGCAAAGAATTTTTGCTCAATGGATGGATCCACAGAAGGTTGTACGGAAGCTAAAGAAGAGTCTTCTGTAGTATTTACTCTTGCCTGAGAAGACGCAGCAGACGAAGTGCTAGCTCCCATATTGATGGAAGAAACCTCAGACTTCTTCTTTTTCATCAAGGACTTGATTTGAGGTCGTGTCATAGGGCCACTCAAGTAAGACATCACCCATCTTGTATTAAATACGATTGGTTCGTCCGCATGCACATTATGTAATAAGAATTTTCTTGTAGATAGGGATGATATCAAATTGTCGAAATCCATATTGGCAGACTGTCCAGCCTCAGCAATCGCTCCCCTTAAACCATCTAAGACTCTTGCCTTATCTCTCTCAGTTTGCATCTTTCCTATAAACCATGTTCCTGCATTGGATAATCCTTTGTAATCAATGTCAACAGGATTCTGCGTAACCAGTACCGCACCTAATCCATACGCTCTACCCTGCTTTAAAATTGTCATCAAGGGTTTCTTGGAAGGAGGATTGGCAGTAGGTGGAAAATATCCAAAAATTTCATCAAAGTATACAAGACTTCTTAAACTTGACGTCCCTGATTGCCTGCGCATCCATGTTACTAGATTATTCAGTAAAAGCGTCACAAAAAACATCCGCTCTGTTTCAGATAAATGGGCAATATAGAAGATACTATGTCTTGGCTTTCCCTCTGCAGTAAAATACATCTTATCAATATCTAAAGCATCACCGGTCAACCAATTTCTAAAAGACGGCGATGCTACTAATGTATTGAAATCCATCGCTAAATTAAATCTGTCTTTCTCGGGGTAAAAAGTTTCTAAATCAAAAACACCCAACTTGGCCATGGGCGGCGACTGTATACCCATAATTATTTTCGTAAGATCTAAATCTTCATTCTTTGACCAGTAGTGCTCAAACAAATTTGAAAGCAGAATACCTTCTCTACTCCTTACGGGGTCATCCTTGCTACCAATCATTCCAAGAAGAGCGGCAACTGTTCCTTGGATACGCTCTCTGATCATTTCTGAATTCTCCTCAAAGTCTATACCAGGTGCAGAGAAAGATCCCATGATATTCACTGGCATACCCGCTGTGGAACCTGGAGTATAAATGGTGAAATCAGTCGTATTTTTTAACGTGCGTATGCGTTCGGCAGTCTGGCCCCATTCCGCAAGTCCATTTCTCCACTTATCGGCGGTAGCCTTCGTGTGTTCTTCTAGACTCAACCCTTTTCTTGCAGCATCATCTGCATTTATCCAAGGCATAAATTCCTCTGTGCTGAGGTTGTCAAACTGTAGCAACAAATTGGTCATGTCGCCTTTAGGGTCAATAATCAAAGCGGGGACTTTATCCATAGCTGCCTCTTCCAATAGTCCTATACAAAGCCCTGTCTTCCCACTACCTGTCATCCCCACACACACGGCATGCGTGGTCAGATCACGTGCATCATAATTTACTGCAATATCCGTCATTGCATTAGTTTGAGTATCATACTCGGCTCCTAAGTAAAACGAGCCTAATTTTTCTGTTGGTAATTTGACCATATCCTCTTTATGCTTCTTTTTTTTTATTAAAATGTTCTTTTATAACGTGTTTCAATTCTTCACACGATTTTTAAATCGTCTATTATCAAATCTCCATTTCGAAATATCAAAACTTGACTCTAACACTGCTTGCTCCTCTTCATCTAAAAGTAGATTGAAAAAATCAAGGTGTGTTTCATCTTCTATTTCGTCAATAGAGACTGCATATTCTTTTAAATGTCGATCTGATTTTGCATTTGGGATTCTAAATGCAATACCTTTCACTTCTGGCTTTGTAACGTCCAATAGAATTTTGTAAAATGCATCTGGTACTGCTACTTTACTCTTACCTATCTTCTTTGGTGTAGGGCTAGTAAACAAAGGGCCACTCACAACAATGAGTTCTTTATCATCAATTGCCCAATCCCGTACATTTTCTTCTAACTCTTTCCAAATACCACTATTGCATTCTTTAAGTTGAGGACTCATGTTACTCATTAAAAAACTTTCTTGCATAGCCTCTGTGCTAAACGCCATATCACCTGCTGGTGCCATGTGCCCTCTAGTGTATCCTGAGTGCGAATAATCTTTGTGCATAGCCGACTTAGTTTTTACATCATAATCAGGCTTAAATCGTTTAGCTCTCTTTACATTTGGCAGTTTTAACTCATCCTTTTTTAAAACATACGCAACCCAATCAGCTTGTTCATTCTTTTCATTATAAGCTAGGCTATAAAATTTATGATGTATTAGTTGGCCATCTGATCCACTCGGTAAATAGAAACGGTCACCAGATTCTGTAGTTATTGGGCTTGTCTCGATAAAGTCTGCGTTATCACCTGAGTACTTTGAAATAGTGCTATATAACATATACATCAAGACCAAGAGGAATATTACGAATAGCACAGATCGTATTATAAATCCACCAAAACCTCTTTTCCGTTGTCCTTTACCAGCACTGTGATTTCTTCTAAATTCCGTCATAATATATGTGAAAGTAATTTTCGATGTGATAAAATTACTACCTTGAATCTTATTAGCATAATTTATATACATTGATAAAGTATCTGATTGCTTTTTTCTTCATTTTACCTCAGATTATTCTTGCGCAACGCGGATATACACCTGCTCGCGGGGCCAAAAGCCTAAGTATGGGTGGTTTAGTATCCCTTTCCACTGAAATAGACGCACTTTTGAACAATCAGGCTGGACTGGCGTACTTAAATGGATATGGACTGATTGCAAGTGCTGAACAACGCTTTTTGCTTGAAGACCTTCGCACAGTTAGTTTTGGTGCTGCCTATGGCAAAGAAGAACTCGGTACAGTGGGTGTCGTAGTTTCTAGCTTTGGTATTGATGAATATAAAGAATTAAAGTTTGGATTAGCGTACTCTAGAAACCTCTTAGAGAATTTTTCTATTGGGGGTCAATTTGATTATTTGAGCACGAGAATTCTTGGCTACGGTAGTTCAAACAGTATCACATTTGAGGTTGGATTACAGTCTAATGTTACAGATGAGTTCATGCTAGGCTTTCATATGTTTAGCCCAGGCCAAGTAAGTCAGAGTCCCGAAAGTCAAATACCTACGCGTATGAACGCAGGTTTTGCCTATAAGCCATCAAATAAATTATTCATAGCAGCAGAAGTGGAAAAAATATTAGATCTCGATTATGCCTTTAGAGCTGGGGTAAGCTATGCCTTTGCAGATCAGTTTATACTGCGAGCAGGAGCTAGTACGGGCGAGACAACATTCACTTTTGGTCTTGCATTCAAAATACAAGATGCCATTCACTTTGATGGTACCTTTAGCCAACATGAAATCCTTGGAACTACCCCAGCGGCTACTGTCAAATATTCTAAAGAATAATAACGATGAACATACTACTCGTTGCAGCTACCACTTTTGAAATAGCTTCTATTATTAAAGAGCTAGAAAACAAAGGGACAAAAAAATCATTCTTTGAGTTTGAATATTTTGGCCACCGTATCTATCCGTTGGTAACTGGTATTGGTAGTATGAAAACTGCATTTGCTATTGCGAGAATATGTAACAATAAAGAATTTGACTTAGCAATAAATATGGGTATTGCCGGATCCTTACCAGGATTTCACCAACCAGGTGTGGTAGTAGAAGTAGTAGAAGATTGTTTTGCAGATCTTGGAGTGGAAGAGCAGTCGGGGGCTTTTACGGATCTATTCGAGTTAGAATTGGAAGACAGAAATACGACTCCTTTTAAAAATGGTAAGATCTATAACGAGGAGAATATCTCACAGCTATTCAATATAGCTAAAGGAATTACTGTTAACACAACACATGGCAGTCGTGAAAGTATCAAGAAGCTACAATCTAAATATGATTTTGAAGTTGAAACCATGGAAGGTGCAGCATTCTTCTATGCATGCAAAATCTTGGATATCCCCTGTCATCAAATAAGAGCAATTTCAAATCTGATTGAACCAAGGGATAGAGAAAATTGGGCAATTGGAGAGTCACTTGCAAGTTTGCACAAGGCATTCTTTAAACTCATAGAAACTCGTGTTAAGAAGTTAAGCTAAAATTTTGGTTCACTTAAGATGTAAAGCCAAAGTACACATACTTATAGCCTATAATAAAAAAGCACTGAGTAAACTACCCAGTGCCTTAAGTCATAATTTATTTTATTTATCAGTTTTGCTTGATTACACGATACAGTTTTTTCATACTGTTATGATGTATTCTAAAGAAGTAAGTTCCGTTCGGGTAAGCATATAAACTTAATTGTCCTGTATGCGTTTGATCGTATCTCACAAGCTTTGAATTTTGTACGCGCTTACCTTTCATGTCATAGATAGAAATAGGAACAAATGTATCTGCATCATCTAATCCATGCACGTTCACTTGGAATACACCTTCTGTAGGGTTCGGGAATATTTGGACTCCTAGTAGTTTTGTTTGATCATCGGAAGAAGATACTACATCTACATCAACAGAAATCCTAAATTCACAACCACTCTCATCTCTGATGACTACAGGATACGTTCCATTAAGCAATCCTGGGAAGAAATTACTATTTTGAAATTCTAGTCCATCCATAATGCTATATTCTACATCTCCTACAGCATTTTCTGCAAGTATAGTAATTGACCCGTCTGCTTCACTCGCTGAACTCGCAGAAGTTATTTCAAAACTTGCACTTAACATACACAGATCTATAGTTACTGAGCCTTCGAAGGTACAATCCTCAGCGCCTAGAACTACGTAATCATAATCACCAGCTTCTAATCCCATAAAAGTATTATCTGCTTGAAATGTTGTTCCTCCATCAATGCTATAAGTAAAAGGTCCTGCCCCAGAAGTCACCTCTATCATCAATACCCCATCGGCTGCACCAGCCTCACTCTCTGAAAGAACAGTTGCTGTTGCTTCTACACTACACTGAAACGATGCACAAAATTCAGTGAATTCGACACTTCCAAAATTTGGTTCCATGATCGAAGCAAGCACCACTCCATTTTCATCATAAATTGTATATGAACCATCTGGCCCATCATTCGATGTCAATCCATCTCCAAACGAGTCAGAAATTATGAAAGCATAACATTGTTCTGAATCAAGGCAGAACTCTTCTATTATTGTTTCATTTCTATCTGAATAACCATCACCACTCGCTATTTGTACACCATCCATATCGGAAAGGATCCAAGAAGTTTCATTTGGATAAAAATCTAAAGTTAATTCAAGTGTAACCTTAGTAAGATTTTCTGACAACTCATATTGGTCCATTGCAGAGTTATTTGATTCAAATAAATCCATATTTCCGTTCGGCATTCGTGCCGTTACAGTAAGATTATTTTCTCCAGGCATAATATTATCTATAAGTATAAACTCTACCAACTCTTCACATAGATATCCCAAATTTCCAGTCCATTGAATCACTTGATTTTCTTCACCATTTAGCCCTACAACTAGTTCGACATCTGTTATTGTATTGAATCCCAAATTTTTAATGATGACACTTGCAGTCTTCGACTTATCACAGAATGGTACATCGAGATTTAAAAAATCAACGACAGCAATATCTAATGCAATAATGTTACTTACTTTTTGACGAACAGTGTCATTTGAAATGTTTTGATCTGCTTCCAATGAAACAAAAGAGACAAAATCATATTCTGAAATGGATGTCATATCAAATGTATTTGCAAATTTGTGCAAATAATCGTTGCCCGGCTCTATAGTAACGGCAACATTTTCAACTACTTCTGAACCATTATCAAAAACAAAACCTACTGTAAATTCATTTATTACATTAAGTCCTACATTACTAACTAAAACCTCAAGTTCTTCTGTTGCCGTCAGATCAGATTGACTAGCGGGAGTTTGAATTGTTGTCAATGCTAGATCAAAAGAATCTCTTAGTAGTTCGAAAGCAACAATTCTTGTATTTGTTCCTTGTGATGAATTTGCATACTCAGTTGTAAACCAAAATGTTTTACCATTTGTAGGGTCTATGGATAATTGTGAATAATCTGAGAATCGACCATTTGAATTTATAGTACTTGAACCTTCTATAACTATGACCTCCTCTAAAGTCATCTGACCTAAAGGATCACCGTTTTTACGACCCGAATAAGCAATCCCTGCAAATTCGTCTACACCAGCAAAATTATATGCCAATCCAATATCACCATTCGCGGCTAGACCAATACCACCCATAAAACGTTGTTTTCCATCATCTGGTGCAAATGTGCCCTCCTGATATAATGACCAATTCTCATCTTCCGTCTTTCTTAATTCCATCCATCGTATTCCTGCGTAGTTGTCTCCATCAGTAACATCTGTAATAAAATTCAAAACAATACTTTCATGCGTTCCAAAATTCCTATACTTAGGGGTATTCATTATAACTTCAGGAATACCATCTAAAGCATCTCCGTTCATTTGAGGAACACATGCAAAGCCTGGCCCTCCCTCTACACAAGGAAATGCATCATATGGCGTTGTCACAATTTGTGTCAATGACAGCGTAGAATTTGCAGCATCTAACCAATCGACATCCAATCCATATACTTGTACTTCATCTTTTGCAACTCCTCCCCAACTAGAATCCTCTAATTTTAAGTAATACGGTCCCTCTCCTTCTGGTGGAGCTAGACTACCATTCCAGTCCACTGGAGTTGCTACAAGAAAACCTTGTTCTGTGTTCTCAGGTCTTGGTAATTCCAACCGTTGAATAGATACCATATCCTCACCTTGTACCATTTCATCACGATTTATTGCATATATAATCATCCCTGCGCCAAATTCATTAGTAGAAACTGCATAGGCATTTGACCAGATTCCCCATTTCGGATAATCAGGAAATTGTGGAGTAGAAAAATTGTACGCATTATAGCTTCCTAAAGGATCGCTTGTTTCTGAAATTGCAAACAATAAATTATTTGATGGAGGGAATTCAGTAATCACCCATCTATCAATTTCATGATCATATAAAATAATAGGATCACCTGCTGATGAAAACCCAATACTACTCCATAAAGTATTTCCGTTAAACGCGGTTTCCATATTTCCTTCTTTATCGAACACCCCTATTCGTGTTGCATTTATTGCTTGCAAATAGTGGTCTTTTCCAATTGCTCCCGTAGGGTCCTGCGGAGGCCCACCATCTGATAATCCATCAACATTTACCAAAGGGACATTTGTCAACATACGTGTCTTCATTATTTCTTTTTGCCATAAAGGATCTTCACCCTGGTGCTCAAGCTCAGGAATAATCGCACTGTTTCTTCCCCTATGTTTAAAGTTAGGTGGCACTGCCTTATTCTTTTTATAAAGCTGCTTCTTTGTCGAACTTATATTTTCCTTCGCTATCAAATCTCTAATGGGCGGCGTCGTTCCTAATTTTTCCGCAAAAGTAGTCTGAACCTTTACTCCCTCTACTATACTTTTATTTTGTGCTTGTAAAGACATCACACAACACAATACAAACACGAGACTTAAAAATTTACGCATATTCTATTTTTATTGTTTTAAGATTACTGTTTTCTTTTTGCCACTCTTTCCTGACTGAGCTCCTCCCATCTTGCCATCCATTAATTTTGCAGCTAATATTAATTCAGAATCCATAAGCATTGTGACAAGGGCATTGCCATCAACTTTCGAATTATCAAAGCTAAAAACTGCTATATTTTGACTCCTGCTTGATAGCCCCTTAGATTTTAATGAATAACTGGAAAACTGCTTTTCAATTTGACTAATCTCTACTGCTTTAGCCATAAATAACTCGACTTGATCAGCACTTGATTTTTCTACAACCATCTCTGTAGTTTGCTTCTTAGAAGAACAGCCAACATTGAGGACAAACATCACGATAAGACCTAAGAAAAGACTGAGAAAATTTGACATTGACTTCATCCTCCAAATTAAAGAAATTATTGAAGACTTTAGGGTTTACCTAAGGTGCATTCGCGACCATTTTGTCCGCTTCATAGCCTATAGCTTAGTCAAAAAGAGTCCAGAAGTCATATTTCTGTAGATAATTCAGCATTTCTTATCTATATAATCCATTTAACCATCCTATTTTAGAATTCTATAACAATTGCTCTTACTATATTTGCACAAAACAAAGACACAGTGGGAGTACTTATATTTTTTCTTGTTTCATACCTCTTATTTAGCATCAGTTTATATCTGCTTTTTCCGAAAGCTGGTGTTCCTGCTATAAAAGGATTAATTCCTGGGGTCAATTTTGTAGAAGTGTGCAAACTGATTGGGAAACCTACCTGGTGGGCGGCTTTACTTCTTGTGCCCATAGTTGGCTTCTTCACATTTGCGGAGATGGTGGTAAGACTCGTACGATCTTTTGGAAAATACAAATTAAGACATAGCGCAGGAGCCGTAGCCTATGCTCCAGCAAGTATAGCGTGGTTAGCAATGGACAAAGACAGTAAGTACGAAGGTCCCATCGTGCAACGAGAGGAAGAATACGCGATGAAAATCGAAGAGGCAAGAAATTCTGGAAAGAAAAGAGAACTTGAAAAACTTGTAAAAAATAATCCATTTAAAAAATCGCCAATGCGGGAATGGATCGAGTCTATATTCTTCGCAGTATTTGCAGCTGCATTTATTCGCATGTTTCTAATAGAGGCATACGTGATTCCTACTCCTTCCATGGAAGGCTCGTTACTCGTTGGTGATTTTTTGTTTGTTTCTAAGTCTTCATATGGTATACGAACTCCTATGACTGTGGCAATGTTCCCACTACTTCATAATAGACTACCGTTTTTAAATAAGGAGTCCTACTTAAAGAAACCTAGCCTACCTTACTATAGGCTCCCGGCTTTAAGAGATATTAAAAATAACGCCCCTATTGTTTTTAACTGGCCAGTTGGGGATTCTGTCTACATAACGGATAAAAGAAGTTATACAGTTAATCAAATACGCTTAAATCCAGCTATAGCTTCAAGTAGTAGGCAGCTAAGACAGCAAGTAAAAGATAAGGACTTTGTAGTAAGACCATTGGACAAAAAAGATCATTATATAAAACGTTGTATTGCAATCGCAGGTGACACACTACAAATAATTGATAAACAGGTGTACATAAATGGCATACCTGTAGAAAACCCAAGCAATTTACAATATGGGTACGGAGTCCAATTTTCTAGGACTACCAACATGAATAAAGTTTTTGAAAAATTAAATATTTATAGTAAAGATTTACTCATGGCACCTACACAGACAAATGCTGTAGGACTTCATCTAAGTGAGGAGATGATTGAAAAAATTAAAGAACTAGATCCTGGTGTCAAAATCCAAGCAATGGAAAATAAACCAGTAAATGGCTCTAAAAAAGAATTCCCACACGATCCTAAGAATTACCCTGGATGGACGGTAGATAATTATGGACCTATTTGGATTCCTAAGAAAGGCGTTACAGTAGATATCAGTTCAAAAAACATCTCTTTGTACAAACGTATCATTGGAACCTATGAACATAATGATCTAGAAATCAAAAATGGTCGGATAATGATTAATGGTCAACCTGCCTCACAATACACCTTTAAACAGGACTATTATTGGGCTATGGGAGACAACCGACATAACTCAGAAGATAGTAGATCCTGGGGGTTTGTACCACATGATCATATTGTAGGCAAACCTCTATTTATTTGGTTTTCTACCAACAATGGTAACATTGGACAAGGAATCCGATGGAACAGAATTTTTAAGTCTGCAGATATTTTCTGATTTTAACGGAAATTACAGTATGATGCAATGGACTAAGCTCCTTATTGTTTTATTCCTTTCATTACAACAAGTGGATGCGCAACTGCCTAGTACGCAAATGCACATGTTTAAACTTGCTTCTGAAGGTAAAGGCATTGAAGTCAAAGAAGCGTGGTATTTAAATGGATTCAATAAGTCTGGTTATAATAATCAAATGCAATTTCTGGATGGATTGGATAAATTAGTAATTTCTTCAAATGCATATTATCCTGATAGCACAAATGATATTTTACTCCTAGATTTCACAGACCTCAGCTTAGATCGATTAACTAAAACTGTCGAAAGTGAATATTCACCTACCCCCATTAGTATGGATGAATTCACATGCATTCGTGTAGAAAAAGATGGCAAAGACCAAGGACTCTGGAAATATGATATAAATAAAAATGCTGCTCCTATTAGACTCTTAGAACATTTGGACAACGTTGGTTATCACCTATGGTTAGACGACGAAAGAGTTATTTTATTTCTGGTAGATGATCCGAACTATATGGCGGTAGCATATCCTGATGATGATTCTTTTAAGGTTTTGGAGTCCAATATTGGGAGATGTTTCAAGCGTATTAATAGCAACACGTTCTTATATGTACATAAGATATCTGATGCGCATTGGGTTCTGAAAAGCCATAATCTGCAAAATGGGAAAAACACGACAATAGTCCGAATGCCTAATGGCGTAGAAGACTTTGATCTGTTACAAGACAATACACTCATTTGTGGCAATAATGGCTACATCCTAATCTATGACAAACAAATTAATCAAGAAGAATGGCTTCCGTATGTCGACTTATCTAGATTTGGCTTGGACAATATATCAAGACTAGTTATGAAAAAAAATGTTCTTATTACAGTCTCAGAATGATAATTAAGGATCAACTAAACCGCAACATAGAACTCACGCACACTCCACAACGCATTGTCTCTTGTGTTCCATCTATTACAGAATTACTCTTTCAATTTGTGTCGCCTGAACAGGTGGTAGGTAGAACTAAATTTTGTATCCATCCTAAAATAAAAATCACGTCTATTCCCAAACTTGGGGGCACTAAAAATTTGAATTTAAATGCAATTAAGGAACTCACTCCAGATCTTATCATTGCTAACAAAGAAGAAAACGATAAGGAGCAGATAGAACAATTAGAACATTATATACCAACCTTTGTCTCTGATATTTCAGACATAGAAGATACCTGCGATTTAATAAAACATCTAGGAATTATCTTTTCAAAAGAAGAGAAGGCAATACAAATGATTAAGGAAATTGAGAACGCGATCATCGAAGGTCCTGATCTTAAAGATATCTCTGCTTTATATTTGATCTGGAAAGATCCATATATGAGTGTTGGTAGTGACACCTACATCGACGATATGCTCAGATTGGCTCAGTTTAAAAACGTCCTATCTCACAAAACGCGATATCCTGAACTCACTACCGATGACATCAATAGTATCAAACCTGAGGTTCTTCTATTGTCGTCAGAACCATTCCCATTTGCCCAGAAGCATATAGACGAACTAAGAAAATCACTCAATTATTCACCGACAATATGCCTTGTAGATGGCGAAATGTTCTCCTGGTATGGCACTAAAACCTTAGCAGGTTTGAAATATGCCAAAAAATTGAGGATTTCATTACAGAAGACACATCATCCATAAATTCACTGAGTATATTAGTTTTTTAGATCATATTATTTGAGAATCATCGAATGTGCCCGTATCTTTAGGAAAATGCATTTATGAAGAATCTTGTATTACTAACCCTTCTCATATTTTCTTCTGGATTAATCGCTCAACAGCAGATTGATAATCAGCTAATCGTTCAACTCAATAAAAGTTCTGCGATTCAGCGAGTATTGGATACAAAACACTCAGGATTGATAGACTATCAGCAAATCTCCAAGAGACAAAATATCTATTCTATTACATGTACAGACGTTGCTGCTGCCACCTATTTAAAATCAGAACTGGAACAAAAACAACAAGTCAGATTTGTTAAGAATGATATGATATCTGAACTGAGGTATACACCGAATGACCCTCGATATGGAGAACAATGGAATTTACAGGTAATTGGAGCTGAAGAAGTGTGGGAAATTACGCGAGGTGGGACTACGTTTGAAGGAAAAGAAATAGTCATTGCTGTTATTGATGAAGGTTTTAAATACCATGAAGACCTTCTAGATAATATTTGGGTCAACAAAGGGGAGATTGCTAATAACGGTATAGATGATGACAGTAATGGATACATTGATGATTATGAAGGATTGAATGTAGAGACAGAAAATGATGTACATACATCTGATGATCATGGCTCACAAGTAGCAAGTATACTTGGTGCGAAAGGAGACAATGCTTCTGGAATGGCGGGATTAAACTTCGACATAAAACTTATGCTAATCAGTGAAGCAAAAAGCGTTTCAGATATAATAAAGGCCTATGAATATGTTATTGACCAAAGAAGAAAATTCAATAACTCAAATGGAGAAGAAGGTGCATTTGTAGTTGTTACAAATTTCTCAGCAGGAATTTCTGGTCAATTCGGAACGGACTGGCCAATATGGTGCGACTTATATGATGACCTTGGAGAAATCGGAGTACTGAGTGTCTCTGCCGTGCCTAACGCTGCTGTAAATGTAGATACAGATGGAGATCTTCCTACAACATGCCAAAGCCCTTACTTAATAACAACTACGAACACTACCGAATTTGACGGGTTCAGTTCATCCGCTGGTTTCGGTGCAATGCATGTTGATATAGGAGCTCCAGGCGAAGATGTCTTGGTGACTAAAAATGAAGATGAGTATAGATTTGGAAGTGGAACTTCTTTTTCATGCCCACTTATAGCAGGAGCAATTGGTCTTATGTATTCTCTACCCTGCCCTCAGATTGAACAGGATATCTATACAAATCCAAGTAAAATAGCTACAGAAATAAAATCTGCAATTCTAGAGAATGTCAATGCAGTTCCTGACCTAGAAGGTAAATCTGTGTCTGGCGGTAGACTAGATCTTTTGCAAGCGATTACAGCACTCCAAGATGTTTGTGACAGTACCGTCGGAGTTATTGACTTAGATGTTTCATTAAACTCAAATTATCTTGTTATCAATTATGAGACACCGGATTTTTCAGAATACACATTGGATATTATTGATTTGAGTGGAAAACTCGTTTATACGCGCACAATTTCTCCGCCACTTTTTGGAAGTAAAAGTTTAACGCTAAATACCACACCACAGGGTATATATAATCGAGAATATGCTACATTCTTGCCATCAGGAATTTATGTTGCAATGCTCTACAATGACAATTATGTGATCAGTCAAAAGTTCTATCAAAACTAGAATCATTGGAACAATATGCTCAAGTTTTAACTATCGCTATTCCAGGTTTTTTGATTTTAATAATCTTAGAATCATTAATAAGTTACTTTTTGAATAAGAAAAATTTCAGATCATTTGACACAATCGCTAGCTTGAGTTCTGGGATGACGAACACGCTTAGAGATTTACTTGGCCTCAGTCTCGTCATCATTAGTTATGCATGGTTGAAAGACCACCTTGCCCTCTTTGAAATACAATCAAAATTTTGGATTTATTTTCTCTGTTTTATAGGCCTTGACTTTGCACAATATTGGTCACATCGTTGGAACCATATAATAAATGTATTCTGGAATCGACACATAGTCCACCATAGCAGCGAAGAATTTAATTTAGCCTGTGCGTTAAGACAACCTGTATCAGATATTGTAGGCGTTTATTTCTTTCTCTACATCCCAATAGCAATTATAGGAGTACCAGCAGAAGTTGTAGCAGTTATTGCACCTATCCATTTGTTTGCGCAGTTTTGGTATCATACCAAATTGATAAACAAATTGGGATTTCTAGAGCATGTTCTTGTCACACCCTCCCACCATCGTGTGCACCATGCTATTAATGACATCTACCTAGACAAGAACTATGCTGCAATATTCATAATCTGGGACAAATGGTTTGGAACATTTCAGACAGAACTAGCCGAGACAACGCCAGTCTATGGAGTGAAAAGACCTGTTAAAACATGGAACCCGCTTGTAATTAATTATCAGCACTTCTGGAGCTTGTTACAAGATGCTTGGCGGACAGAATCCTGGAAAGACAAAATAAGAATATGGTTTATGCCTACAGGTTGGCGTCCACAAGATGTTCAGAATACATTTCCTATCGAAAGCATTATTGATGTGTATGCAATGAGAAAATATGATTCTAATGAATCCAATGCGCTCGCTATCTGGTCTTGGTTTCAACTAATTATTTCGCTTCTGTTCATGTATCACCTCTTGTCTCAATTTGCATCATTTTCATTAAGAGAGATACTGTTTTATGGAATCTTTCTCTATCTAACTATCTTTTCTTTCACGAGTCTAATGGATAATCATAAAGTCACTCTTCCAGTAGAGATATTGAGATTCGCATTTGGTATAAGTATTATCTACACAACATTAGGTTGGTTTCACTTGGAAGAAATCATTCCAGATGCGTCAAAACTTATAAGCATTTACCTGCTAATTTCTATTCTGATTACATTCTATTTCTTGCTTAATCTTCGAAAGACAAATGAACAGTTAATATATAGTTCCTAAAAGAAATTAAAAAGTCCCAATACTAAACAATTTAAACCTTGAGCATGTATATAAAAACATATTATCTAATAACTGGATGCATTGTTTTAACATTTACGTCTTCCTTACTCGGACAAATCCCAACTATTCAAGATTGTCTGGGAGCAATTTCTATTTGTCAGCCAATATATACGGAGTCTCAATCTCCTTCTGGAGATGGAAATTATGTAGATGAATTAAACACTGATTTTACCTGCCTGTCATTCGAATCGAATGCCATATGGTACACTTTTACTACCAATTCAGATGGAAATTTTGGATTCTTGGTGACACCTAACACCATCTCTAATGACTTTGATTGGGCTTTGTACAACATTACAGATGCAACTTGTGCGGACATTAAAACAAATGAAAACCTACTCATTAGTTGTAATGCTGCTGGTGGTTCCATTTGTAATGGGGGAACAGGTGCGACCGGAGGTACGATTTATAATTTTCAAGGAGGAGGATGCTTTAACGATCCACCGAATATAAATAGTGGCCTCGATCCTGAAAATGCATTAGTAGCTGTTCAAGAAAATAATACTTACGTACTAATGGTTTCTAATTGGACGGGATCCACTGCCGGTTATACTATAGATTTTGGAATTTCCGATGTGGATATTTTTGATACAAAGAAACCTGCACTTATTGCTGATGATTTTCCGAATGGATGTTTCGGTGATGAAATTCTATTAGAATTTGATGAAAATATATTATGTAGCTCTATTGTTAATTCGAACTTCTCATTAAACGGTCCTAGCGGATCTCATGCCTTGATAGCAACATCAGACTTGTGCGAAACAGGTACGCAATATGATAGATTTATAAGAGTAACCACTGATCCTCCAATAACAGAATCAGGGTTTTATACACTTAGTTTTTGCTGTCTTGAAGATGCATGTGGAAATCTTATAGAGCCAGTTGTTCTAAACTACAATGTAAGTATAATAGCTCCTGCTGTTGTAGATTTGGGCCCTGACCAAACTCTCTGCCTAGGCGAATCTATTACATTGAACGCTACAAATCCCTCAGCACAATATGATTGGAGCACAGGCGAACAAACAGCCACTATTGACGTGAGCACATCGGGCGCTTACGAAGTAATAGTGACAAACTCTTGCAGTGTAGTGAGCGATGTTATAGAAATAGAAATTATTGAAGCGCCTGATTTTAATTTTGATGATGTTGCAAATTTATGTGCAGGTGAAACGCTAACTTTAGATGCGAGTGCAGACAATGCAACGTACAATTGGAGTACAGGGGACAGCTCCCCTACTATTATCGTGGATTCAGAAGGTCAATATTCCGTTACAGCTATCAACCAATGTGGAGAATTGAGCGATCAAATTCAGGTTAATTTTGATGATCAACCATCTATTGACTTTGGACCTGATCTTTTAATTTGTGAAGGACAAACAATCCAATTATCTATCGATTTCCTTGGAGGAGATATAATTTGGCAAGATAATTCAACTGGAACCTCTTTTGATGTGCTAACACCAGGTACCTATGGCGCTACAGTAAGTAATAGCTGCGGAAGCGCAAGTGATGAAATTCAAATTGATATTATTGAAGCGCCAATGTTTGATCTAGGTCCTGAACAATTTGTCTGTGATGGAGATATTGTAATTCTTACTGCAGAAGGCTCTAATGCAAATTTTAATTGGTCTACAGGAGAATCTTCTTCTAGTATTAATGTTACAAGTACAGGTTTATACACAGTACTTGCAGAAAACCAATGTGGGAGTTTTGAAGACCAAGTGCAAATTAACTTCAATGCAAATGTTCAAATTGACTTTGCTCCAATGCTATACCTCTGCGACCCTATTACTTTGAAAGCAGCAGAAGATTACGAGTTTGCAGAATACATTTGGCAAGATGGATCTACTGGTCAAAACTTCGAAGTTACTGAGCCTGGAGAATACTTCTTGGAATTGTCTTCTGGTTGCAAAGTTGAGCGTGACACTATTTTAGTCCTTGCCTGCGAAGAGTGCAATGTATATTTTCCCAATATTTTTTCTCCAAACAATGACGGCATGAATGACGAGTTTATCATTGCATCGCCATGTGGGTTTGATACATACACGCTTATTGTGTTCGATAGATGGGGAAACCAAGTTTTCCAATCTAGAGATGTCTCTGACAGCTGGGATGGCAGAAAGAATGGTAGTTCTTTAACGCCAGGGGTATATTCCTATTTCTTGGATTACTCATGGACAGTCAATGGGAATACAGAACAACATAAAAAGACAGGTACCATTACATTACTGTCGAATTAATAGTTTATTTTAAAAATTATCACAACCACATACTACGCTGTCTCCATTGAGATATAAGGGGTGGCTGTAAGGCAAAATAATAGTCATCATTAGATTGTTTCACTATTTCAAATATCAATTGTAACTTTGCAGCATAGTTATCAGGCCTCGTAGCATAACTGGATAATGCACTTGACTACGAATCAAGCGATTACAGGTTCGAATCCTGTCGAGGTCACACACAATTGCTCATTCCTTTAAGTGGGATTGAGCTTTTTTGCTTTTTAAAGATTTTATATCAACTATAGGAACAAAAGCTAATCCAATATTTTTCCAATCTTGGCCATTTAAAAATCTTCCTATCTGGAATCCATCATTGATGACTTCAGAATATGTATTTCAATTAAGCTCGGAAGCATCCGTTCTAGATTTTGCATTGAAATATCCAATTTCGATAGGTAAAGCTGCAGAGATTGAAAATCTATAACCATTCGTATTAAGCTCTGTATACAACGTATAGATTAGTAAAATAGTAACATCAATATCCTTAACAGGTAAGAATGAACCATCTCAGAGAGATGTATCAGGCCATTGTCCATCACCAGAAAATGTAAAAGTCGCTGAATAAGATGAATATGAAAACAAAAGGATAATAAGAAATGTAAGAAAATTCTTCATAGTTTGGATATTAATTGGGTGAGAATTGAAGTCAATGAGGACATAATCAACCATTTTCATTTGTCAACAAATAGCTTCATTCCAAAGTTACGCCTATTTGAGGAAAGTTCTTAAAATTGCAAGTCACTAAACAAACGTTTCTATTATTTTATACTGTTGCAATTTGATTTTTTCTCTGTCCAATTGCCTTATCCACATTTATATAGATTTTGTATCTCTCATGGTTTTCATAGATTGATTCTCAACTCATAGACCCTAACTTTGTATCAGATACTTAAAACAATGAATAGTAACAATTTTTGATTCTGCTGATATAGCAATATAATTCTCAAAATTTTAACAACATGAAATTCAACTTCCAAAATTCGACATTGCAACTTCCACTGGAATATGCCAAATCAACACTATCAAAACACTCAATTGATAAAACAGATTTGATCATGAAGTGTATCCCTGTTATTTTCATTTTACTTACTGCAGCACTTTTCAAATCGTGGCCAATTCTCTTTGCTCTACTTTATATTCCGGTTCAATACCTTATCTCTGCTTTGCGATTTTATTTTGATCTCGGCAATTTAGATTTGGACTACAGTGACATTATTAACGATTTAGAGGGACAATAGGAGTAATTTATTTCAAAATTACCTCTATTCTTAGAGCATTTTCGCCTATTATTTTGCTTTCACATGCTGACTTCTGCCAATAATGTAACTTTTAATGGAAAAATATTACTCATATAACAGCAATATTTATACATAGAGCATTGTTTATCAATTATTTAAGTAAAACCTGTTCTCAATTACTGTCTTTACACAATTGTCAACTAACAATTGAAATTTTATTATTTTTCCCCTATCTTTGCACCCGCTAGTGAAACAGCATAAAATTTATAACGATGTCTAGAGTTTGTCAATTAACAGGAAAGAGACCTATAGCTGGAAACAATGTCTCCCATGCAAAAAACAGAACAAGAAGAAGATTCTTGCCTAATTTGCATACAAAAAAGTTCTACATGCCAGAAGTAGACAAGTGGGTAACACTTAAAATTAGTAGTAAAGCTTTAAGAACAATAGATAAATTAGGTCTATACACGTATCTTAAAAAATTAGAGAAAAAAGGATTTGACCACGGCGTCAAATACTAAAACATAAATAACGATGGCAAAGAAATCAAAAGGCAATAGAAATCAAATCATTCTTGAATGCACTGAGCATAAATCGACAGGTATTGCTGGAACTTCAAGATATGTTACTCAGAAAAACAGGAAAAATACGCCTGATAGAGTTGAGCTTAAGAAATACAATCCGATTCTTAGAAAATATACTATTCACAAAGAAATTAAGTAAGCCATGGGAAAAGTAAGTAAAAATGCCAGAGTCGCACAAAGAGCGGCAAATGCTGGTTCCGGAAGAGATTTTATAAAAGTAGTTCAAAGTATAAAGAATCCTGATACAGGAAAATACAGCTATAAAGAAGTGATGATACACAAGGATAAAGTCAAAGACTTCCTTGCTGCGCATAAATAATCACTCCAAAAAAAAAATACACTAAAAGGCTTCTCTACGGGAAGCCTTTTCTATTTTTACAAAAATCAAATTATGAGTTTTTTCGATAAGTTTTCAAAAGAAAAGGAAGAGGAATTAGACAAAGGTCTGGAAAAAACGAAACAAAGCTTTTTTGGCAAAATTGCCAAAGCTGTCGCAGGGAAATCCAAAGTAGATGTGGAGTTTTTAGATGAGCTTGAACAAATTCTAATCTCTGCAGATGTAGGTCTCGAAACAACCGTTAAAATCATTGACCGCTTAGAAGCTAAAGTCGAAAAAGAAAAATTCTTTTCTGCAGATGAACTAAATAGAATTTTAAGAGAAGTCATTGTCGATATTCTTGGAGAAAACAACACCGCAGACATAGTCGATTTTTCAATTCCTGAAGGCAACTCTCCACATGTTATTTTAGTAGTTGGAGTAAATGGGGTTGGTAAAACAACCACTATCGGAAAACTATCCCACCAATACAAAAAACAAAATAAACTCATCGTACTAGGTGCAGGTGATACATTTAGAGCTGCCGCAGTTGACCAACTTGAGATATGGGCAAATAGAGCAAATACATTTTTCTTTAGCAAAGGAATGCACACAGACCCTGCTGCAGTTGCTTACGAAACTGTTCAGTTTGCGCAAAGCAATTATCTAGATGTCGTAATTATCGATACTGCAGGTAGACTGCATACGAAAAAACATCTTATGGATGAACTCACAAAAATTAAAAACTCCATCTCAAAAAAAATGCCTGGAGCACCCCACGAAGTGCTCTTAGTGCTTGACGCAACCACCGGTCAAAACGCTATCGAACAAGCAAGACATTTTACAGAAGCAACGGATGTTACAGCAATCGCTTTAACAAAATTAGATGGCTCAGCCAAAGGTGGTGTTGCTCTTGGAATTTCAGATCAATTTAAAATTCCTATCAAATACGTAGGCGTCGGTGAAGGTATCGAACAACTACAGGTCTTTAATCGTATGGCTTTCGTTAATTCTCTCTTTAAATAGATTGCTATATTTGTGTAAAATTGTCGTTAACACTTATATTATTATAAATTCAGTGTAAATAATCAGGTTTTCAGTATAAACCCTGCTGAACAATCTACATATATTGACTACTTTCGATATTATCATTGTAGTCCATTCACTTCCGTTTCAATCACAATAACAAAAAACAGATTATTAATTCTTAATACTCATAAACACTCGTGTATGCGCAGTCGTAAATTTTCAATTTTCATTTTCTTAGCAATCGGACTATTATTCATTGCCTTTTCAGGTAGCCACCCTACTGGACCGAATGGTTATACTGGAGCTCCAGGTGATGGTGTTTGTAGCCAATGCCATGGTTCTCAGAGCAGTATCATAGATGGAGATATTACAATTAATGGACTACCAGCTACTGTTTCACCAAATACTACCTACAATTTGACAATTACAAATAGTATTACTTCTGGTAATCCTATGCGTACGGGTTTTCAAGTAGTCGCTATAAATGATGCGAATAACGCGAATGCTGGCGACTGGACAAACAATAGTTCCAATAGTAGTCTCAAAACCGCTAGTGGAAAAGAATACTTTGGACACCAACCTGCAGTCATGTTTAATGGAAATACATCTATTAGTTGGGACGCAGATTGGACTTCACCTGCTACAAATATGGATGTAACACTCTATGCTGTAGCAAACTTAGCGAACGGAAGTGGCTCTGGTGGCGATAGAATAAAATTTGTACAAGCTAATACCTCAGTAATGGGTGCTGGGAATCCTTTGATCTGTGACATCTTCAATGATGTGGGAGTCTCTTGCTTTGGTGCTGAAGATGGATCTGCAGAAGTACTTATTACAGGCGGACAAAGTCCCTTCAATATTTTATGGGATAATGGAGAAGTTACAGCTATCGCCACAAACTTAGATGGTGGTACACATACAGTTATGGTTACAGATGATACGAACATGACTTGTACTCAAACCATCGTTATAAATGAACCGTCCGATATCATCACTGCTATTAGTTCGAATGATGTATCGTGTTTAGGAGCATCAGATGGTTCTGCTACGCTTAACCCTTCTGGAGGTGTTCCGGGTTACACCTATAATTGGTCAATTCAGAATTCCGGAAATACAATTTCAAATGTACCTGCCGGTACTTACTTCGCAACTATAACTGATGCAACATTTTGTGAAGACATGGTTGAAGTTACAATTGGAGGTCCTACTGGAGTAGATATAATTACAAACACTGAAATTAATGTGACATGTAATGGTGAAGCAGATGGTGTTATAGATGTAATTGGGGCTGGTGGGACTCCAGGATATTTATATAGTTGGTCTAATGGTAATATGTCTCCTACAAACTCAAACCTTGGTCCTGGAAATTACACAGTGATTATAACTGATCAGAATATGTGTGAAGCTACGCAAACATTTACGATAACAGAACCTACCCTTTTAACCTCATCTACTAATACGACAAATGAATCTGCTGCTGGAGCAAATGACGGGTCAGCTACAGTAGAAGGTTTTGGCGGCACGCCTCCATATGATTTTCTATGGAGCACCGGTGATGTAACTCCAACGATAAATAATCTTGCGCCGAATACCTACTCAGTAGTCGTTACTGATCAGAATGGATGCGAAAGCACAGCTACGGCTGTTGTAAATCCTGGAGGCTGTTCTCTTGTCTTATCCGCAAGTTCGACTGACGTAGACTGCTTTGGTGAAAATACTGGAGCTGTGGATCTTATCGTCACAGGCGGATCCGCATCAACACAATTTAGCTGGTCCAATAACACTTCTTCAGAAGATCTGATAAATGTACCTGCGGGAGACTATACGGTTGTGGTTACAGAT
>Ga0209828_1001069_pt1 | contig 25488 bp, 18 predicted proteins | sample MaitaG_FD_187429 | JGI IMG/M metagenome (GOLD analysis project Ga0209828, IMG submission 187429) | Marine algal microbial communities from Maine, USA - Maine_Asex2 metaG (SPAdes) (version 2) | ecosystem: Host-associated > Algae > Red algae > Unclassified | place: Maine, USA | collected 2015-01-05
AAAGATAGTCCAAAAAGTTGCTTCTAACCCACTTGTGAGAGCTACCAGGAGAAACGGCACAAGAGCTACTACAACTACATTCAGTAGCACATACGCCCTTAGTGTCCCCTACCATTGGGCTGCATTCTTAAACTTTATGCGTGAACAGCGTTCTGTCATGGCCGGCAAAAAACAATATTACAAAAACTTAAACGTAGAAGTAACTTCAAATGCTTTGTTGAGACGCAACGTTCACAGGCTAGAGAAAGGTTTAACGATGCAACCTCTGCGCGATGTGTTTGCAGAGAACTATATTTTCGAAACAACTCAAATTTATTCACAGACACAGACCCGCTACTTAAACTCGAAAGAATCCGTCGATGTTGATGAGCTTACTTGGGCTAACAATGTTTTAAAACAATACTTCGATACTGTAATTGAAACCAAAAAAATTCTAAAAGCAAAAACTCTATTTGAAGACTGCAAATTTTCGCCGGAAGAAACTGATTCAATCCCTTATCAAAGAGGTGAACAGATAAACCTCCCAAGCTACGAACAAATCTTATCGCTGAGCAAGTATAGACGATCCGTACGTTGGTTTTTAGATAAACCAGTTGAAAGGACTCTTATTGATCAAGCCTTGGTTGTAGCACGTGAAGCACCCAGTGCTTGTAATCGTTTACCATACGAATTTAGAATATTTGACAAACCAAATCTAGTTAGTAAAATATCAAACTTACCTTTTGGGACAACAGGATATGCTGACAACATTCCAGTCATTGCGGTTTTAGTAGGTAGATTAGATAATTATTTCAGTGCAAGAGACCGCCATGCAATATATATTGACACCTCCCTCGCAGCAATGAGTTTTGCTTTCGCATTAGAGACATTAGGGCTTTCATCATGCATGATTAACTGGCCAGACTTTGAACCGTTAGAAAGAAAAATGGCTAAAACATTAAATCTAAAACAATATGAAAGACCAATAATGCTAATGGCCATTGGGTATCCAGATCCAATAGCTTTGGTTGCTAATTCAAAGAAAAAAAGCTTAGATACAATTCGAAGCTATAACAAGACCAAATGAACTTAGCTAGTAAGGCAAATATAAGTCGCTTTATTGGCCTTACAGTGGCCGCTCTGACCTGTATTTTTTTTGTCAGAACATTAAATAAGAACTGGGAAAAAGTTGATGGAATAGATTTATCTTTATCATTTCAAAATATTTTAGCGTACCTGACATTTGTTTCGGCAATTGTGGTTTCCGGGATACTTTGGGGCGCTGTTTTTAACAGGACTACTCAGATCCAAACAAAAATGACTCAATCTATTCAGGCCCATTCTGGGTCTTGGCTTATGAAATACATACCAGGTCAAATAGGTTCACTTGTATTCAAGATGCGATGGGGAACAAATTTAGGAGCCACAAAAAAATCCGTTGCACTTGCTTTTGGGTACGAAAACTTCTTCCTGACTTTAGCCTCTGTTATACCAACTGTTCCAATAATTTTATTGGGATCAGATATTGAGAATAAACTAATATATTTCATCTTATATTTAGCACTACTAATCAGCATGTATCTATTCACAAGAAACAATACCAACAAGTTAATTACCAAATTTATTCAAAAAGTAACGAAACAGACCATAGATCCAAAAAAATTACTCAAAGGTAAAACAATATTATATTTGACAATTTATTTCCTCAGTGCAAGGTTCATCAACGGACTAGCTTTCGTATTACTAACAAAATCAGTTACCCAAGTATCTGCCGCCAATTATTTGTATTTAGCTGCCAGCTATATTTTCGCTGGGATTGTCGGAATATACGCAATTTTTGTGCCTAGTGGCCTCGGAGTTAGAGAAGGTGTATTAGTGTTATTGACTACCTCAATATTTGGTTTAGAACTTGCGATTGCTCTCTCAATTCTTGCCAGACTTTATACAACACTGTCCGATGTAGCTGTTGGACTAATTTATTTGACATTAAAAAAAGTAAATAAGGGAATACCATGAAATATACAATTATTGGATCAGCACTTTCTGGCAACAAAGGTGCCGCTTCTATGTTAGAAACATCAATTCAGACTATTTCCCAAGAAGACGCAAACGCTGAAATTACCCTCTTAAGTATGTACCCATTAGAGGATGCAGAGCTCAACACTTACAAGAATCTGCAAATTATAAGTGCTACCCCACTCCAGCTTGGATTATTAATAAATCCACTTTGTCTTTTATACAAATTATTGCCTCCATTACGTCCCATCTTGAAACGCAATAAACAAGTAAATGCCATAGCAGATTCTGATGTATTTCTAGATCAAGGTGGAGTTACATTTGTAGATGGACGAGAAAAGTTCCTGATATACAATGTTGCAAGCATTCTTCCAGCCATTTTCACAAAAACTCCGGTGATTAAATGTTCGCAAGCCCTAGGTTCATTCGATAACAAAATCAATCGTTTCTTTGCTAAAGCATTTTTACCAAAAGTCCATACAATCTTTGCTAGAGGTAAAAAAACTTTTGAACACCTACAATCATTGGGACTAACCAATATAGAGCAAGCAGCTGACTATGCGTTCACATTACAAGTATCAGATAGTGACCATCTAGAAGCAAAAAATATTTTAGCCCAGCACAACTTTTCAAAAAGCAGGAAAAACCTTGGTTTCTATCCAAGTCAGGTTCTTCGAAATAAATCCAAAAACTACGATATAGAACTTGCTAAATTTCTTGACAAAATTACAGCTAATAATCCTAACCTTGATGTCTACATTCTTGCCCACAGCCAACGTAAAGATCCTGAAAAGCTACACAATAATGACACCGATGTATGTAAAGCTATTTATCAACTAACAAGTAGATCCTCACAAATAAAGCTGGTCGAAGAATATATCTCCCCGAAACAGATGCGAGCTATAACTTCTAATTTTGACTACACAGTCGCAGCTAGGTTCCACGCAATGGTCTCCTCAATAGCTATGGGTGTACCAACTCTAGTAACGACTTGGAGCCATAAATATAAAGAAGTTCTTGCAGCATTTGAAGTAGAAGAATGCGCATATGAGGTTGAACCTATAATCCATGGTGAGTTACTAAACAAATTTAATATATTTGTTTCAAACTCAACAAAATATTCAGAATTAATTTCGGTTAATTTAGATCAAGTTTTACGAAGTTCAAATAAGCATGCAAAACACATAGTAAGTGTTGCTTCTGAATCTTAAATTACTTTGGGACAAGAACGGCTACTGTCTCTACGTGACTTGTTCCAGGAAACATATTAAACAATTCAATGTGTTTTACAGATAAACCATTTTTATCGAGTTCCTTCAAATCTGAAGCTAATGTCTTTGGGTTACACCCGACGTAGAACAAAAGCTTGTTCGCCAAGCCAGAAATAGTTTTGTATCCAGTTTTAAGTCCAGCTCTCGGTGGGTTACATATAACTAGATCGGACGGTTTTAATAATTTTAGAGACTCAGAAACATTCGCTGATATACATTCTAGATTCTTGCTATATACAGAATCTTTTAGAGCAGATATAGCACTTTGGTTTGTTTCAACTGCGATGCCTTTCAATCCCATAGCTAATAGTTTTATACTGTAATTACCGGCACCCGAAAACAAATCTATAAAATTATTACAATCAAATTCAATAAGAGTTTGGGTCAAAAATTCTAATATTAGTTCGTTGATTTCTGAATTTATTTGAACGAAAGAATTAATCGGGACTTCAATTTGTTGATGTCTACCAAGGGAGTACTTCAACCTGGGTACCTGAGTTAATTCTGGTGTACCGATCAGCCAGCTATCTCCTAAAAGATTTAGAATCTTTGACAATTTTTTAGGATGATCTGACAGCATAAGACCAATATCTTCTTGATCAGATACCCTAACTTCTAGATGATTTACATCAAAAAGCAGATCCGGTTGTTTGACACTTATTTCTATTAAACTCTGTACAGCATTCCAGAGTTTAGGTTCTAAAACTATGCAACCATCTTTCTTGATTTGATTAAATAATTTTACAACACCATTTTCAACTCTTAGTCTCAAGCGATTACGATAGTTAACTCTGCTTAGCGAATGAATCTTTGCAACCGTGTAATTTACCTGGTTGATACTTAGTATAGAATTTACTAATTCTAATTTATTTGATAGCTCTACCTCAATTGATTCAGCTAATTCTGGGCAGCCTCCACAGGCTTTTTGAACGGGGCACAACACAACTCACATTATATATTTATTTATAGGGGGATCTCTATTGATTGTAGATCCCCCAGCATATCCGCTCCGCTTGGACCGTTTCACGGAGCTGTTGGGTGTGATGATCCTGGTGTATCAGAAAACAGAATAATAGATCTACCATTTATAGGTGAAAAAAAATAGCGTATGTTCAAGGCCTTGCAACCTTAAACATACGCTATAAGAAATATCTAAATTATTGTTAACTTATTTTTCTAAACTTCTTGCCAAATTTGCTTATAGCTAGAATTCCAAGACCAAGTATCGAAGTGAATAAACCAATTACCATTATTTGGTTACCATTGGAGCCTGTCACAGCTAATACTTCTTTGTCTTCTGTGACTACTTCTTCTGGAGTGGCCTCTGGATCTGAACCAGTTGTAGGTTCTTCAATTGTGGTAGGAGCTTCTGGCTCAACTTCTTCAATCACAGCTTGAGCTTCTTCAGTTACAACTACTTTTGCATCGTCAGACGCAGTTGGTGCATCAGTATCGATTGGATTGCCATCTTTATCAACTGGGTTTCCAGTAGTGACTGCAATGTTAGTCATTGTGCCTGAAACTGTTAAGGTCGCTGTGCATGTAACACTGTCTTGTGGAGCGATTAAGGCTAAACCTGAGCATTCTGCTGAAGTAATTTTTACATCATCAGATTCGACACCAGGAGTTCCCGCATCATCAGTTATTACAACATCTGCTAAATAATTTGATTGTAGAACATCTTCAACACTTGTGTTAGTCACAACATAGGTGAACACAACATCGCCAGCAGAATCCAATGTAAGGGTTGAGTCATTAGCAGCATCTGCAGCTGTTTTTACAATAGAAATTGTTGGAGGTATTAGCTTGATTACATCTGAACGTGTTGCAACAGCATCTAGTTCTAATGAAACATCTACAAGCCCACCAAATTTACATGAATATGTCGGAGGGAAGCTAGAAGAGTTATCTGTAATTTTTAGATCATAAACAAACGGATCAGTCCAGCCTTCTAGAGTGTCCAGATCGATAGCGATTAAGGTATCATCCGCACCCGCTGCAGTATTAGGATTCACTTGAAAATCATCGATAGAAATTGATTTAGACTGAGTCGGACCAGTTAGAACAATTTCCATTCCTGAGAGTTCAGCATCTTCAAAGATAAATATTTCATAACCATCTAAGTTGCTAAATGGGGTACCTGTATCTTTAAGAGTGCCGGTTGAACTCACGCCATCTCTAAAGATTGCTTTACCATTCAGTTGTAAGGTAATACTACCACCGTTACCCATGTCAAAGTTAGCTGCATCATCCCCACCATTTGAAATGTTACCAAAATCATCAATTGTAGTTAAACCTTCAGTTACCTTTTCCATAGTTGGAGCATCTAGATAAATCTCGTCAGGAACTTCAGTTGCAGTACCAACAGAAAAGTTAACAACTTCTGCTGCCTCATCACCTATAAATTCTAATGCACCAGCAGATATTGCGGTCAAGATAATATCGTCAGTTGGGTTAGCTCCAGCAACTCCATCACATACCTCGGCTAAATTGCTAGGACTATGAGTCGGGTCATCAATCCCTCCACCAGCACTGAACAAAGCAACACCAGAAGTATTATCTTGCTTTCCATCTACAGAAGCCGCAGAAGCTGCGCTTGAAAAAGCCCCAACAAATAAACCTGCAACTGTTAGACATACCAAAGGTTTGAATAAATTAACCTTTGCTTGTACTCGAGTCTGACTACTATTTCTCATCTACCGCACCTTTTTTATAGAATAGACTATGTTAATCATACTAGCAGGTTGTACAAGGTGTGCACCCTCAACAAATTTCCTTTTTAGCTGTTTTATTACATATTCTATTACATTTAGGTGAATTTACATATGCAGAAAATCCTTAGGACCCATTAGCGAGCCCTAAGGATTGAACTTAGTTTCCGAAGAAAACTATACTAAATCTACAATTCTTATGATTTAAGCCAAGATGAAGCAAATCTAATCTTACTGAACGAAATCAAGGTGAACCCAATTAAAGCTAAAAGCAGACCCGATAATGCGATTGATCTATCCTCAGCACCAGTGACAGCCAATATTGGTTCACCGAAATAATTCGAAGGATCGTTTGCAGAAACTTCAGGAATACTCTCGCCTGTTAAAGTAATCGCAGGTAGATACTGGCCTAAGTCAGTTGGCCAAGTAGTATAATCGCTAACATCACATCCACAGCTAGAAGGATCAGGCATAATTGGAGAGCCAATTGCAGCACCTACATTTGTGTATTGACCATCAATGGCAACTCCACTACCCGTACAGTCGGCACTCTGACCAGGAAGCAAAATGCTTATAACGTTAGTTCCGTCACCACAGTCGACAGCAACTGCTTGATCATCAGTAACTGGTATAGGGCCAAGGGCGGTATTACCAGTATTAGTAACCGAATAAGTCCAATTGACTGAATCACCAACACTCAAAACTTGACCGGGAGCTTCATCTGAATCTTCACCGTTTGTGAATTTTTCAATTGATATACCAGGAGTTACTGGTATATCAACGGTAGCAGACGCTTCAGCCAAAGGAGAAGACACACCTTGTATATCTTGCCCAGAAGCATTCACAGGGTTACCAGTAGCTTCAGCAATGTTAGTAACTCCAAATGGAACATTGATTGTAGCCGTACAAGTCACACTTGTCTGAGGCTGAATTAAAGCTAACCCTGGGCACTCTGCAGCAGTAATAACAACATGTTTTGAAGGATCCGACGGTTCTCCAGCATCATCATTAATTTCTACATTCTCAAGTGCATTTGTTCCTACAAAATCAACAACACTTGTATTAGTCACAACATAGGTAAACTCTACATCACCTGGAGCAGACAAAGAAAACACTTCGCCAGGAGCTGCGTCACCGGCAGATTTAGATATTACAAGTGACGGCGGAATTGGGCCTGTCACATCTGACCTTGTCGCTACTGCATCAAGCTCAAGTGAGACATCTACAAAAGCGCTGATGAAACAGCTAGTTAGAGGATCCCAACTTGACGCAAGATCAGAAATTTTAACGTCATAAACAAACGGATCGGTCCATCCAGCCAAAGAATCAAGATCGATGGTGATCAAAGTATCATCAGCACCTGTCATCGTGTTAGGATTAACTTGAAAATCATCAATATTTATCGTCAGAGATTGAGTTGGACCTGTAAGAGTGATATCCATTCCTGACAATTCTCCATCTTCGAAAATGAAAATTTCGTAACCGTCTAGATTTGTAAAAGGAGTCCCAGTATCAATCAGCGTTCCAGTAGAAATTACTCCATCTGGAAATATTGCTTTACCATCTAGTTGTAAAGTAACATCTCCACCACTCCCCATGTCAAAGTTAGCTGCGTCATCTCCACCATTTGAGATGTCACCAAAGTCATCTATCGTCGTGAGACCTTCATTAACTTCAGCCATGGTTGCTGCATCAATGTATGTAGGGTTAGGCACTTCAATATCGCTTCCAATATTGAACGAAACAACCTCAGCTGGGATATCTCCAATAAATTCCAACACCCCGGCACCTATAGCAGTCAGAACAATATCGTCTGTTGGACTAGCTCCAGCAGCCCCATCACATATAGCGGCAGGATTCCCAGGGTTATGTGACGGATCATTAATACCCTGACCAGCGCTGAATAAAGCAACACCTGATGTGTCATCTAATTCTCCAACGATAGTTGCGGCCGATGCGCTTGTGCTTGCACCTAAGACCAGTCCAAGCCCGACCACCAGACTCAAAACCGGCTTTTTACAATTCGAAACAACATTTTTTATCGACATAATTTCATACCTTAAATTAATTTTTTTGTTGATTAATGCCCTCACTGAATCAACAGCTAAATTTAACAAAGGTAAACAAATCAGTGTGGCATCTAGGTGAAACCACCCATAATCTTTTCGCTGGTTACTTCTGGGTCAGCCGATACCCAACGCCTCTGACAGGTTGAATTTTTATAGAAGTTGAACAGGATATTTTTTTCTTCATATTTGCTACGTGTACATTTAGGGTGTGGCCGTTACCCAGCCACTCCGAAGAACCCCATGCAGCGACGGCTAAAGTCTCTCGGTCTAAAGCTTGACCTTCATTTAAAGCCAATGCTTCAAATATGTTATATTCAATTTTAGTCAAACTAATTTCTTGATTCCCAATTAAGGCTGTACGAGCTGAAAGATCTAGTTCAAGATCACCAAGCTTCAAGAATTCAGGATTCTTGTCTTTTAATCCCCTAAATCTTTTTGAGATCGCCTCCACCCTCAATAAAAACTCAAGCGGGTTAAACGGTTTAGTTATGTAGTCATCAGCACCAGCGCCTAGACCTTCTAACTTTTCAATATCAGATGAACGACCTGTAACAATAATTATAAATCCGGAAAAGAATGTTCTAAGTTCTTCGCAAACCTTAATTCCATCGATATCTGGCAATCCTAGATCCAATACAACTAAATCAAAAACTAGATTTCTTGCAAGAGTTATCCCCTCTTTGCCTGTACTGGCTTGTTGAACTCTGTACCCGTCTACGGCTAAGAGTTCTTTGACTAATAAACGCGAAGTTACTGAATCGTCAATAACAAGAACCTCCATATTCTTTTTTGAAACAGAAATAGCAGAAGTCGCCATATAGACAACATCGGAAGCTCATTTACATTACTTGACTTCTATTATTTTAATATCTGATCAGCAGCACGTATAAGCCCATCATCACCGAGAGCTCCGGTAGATAAACTAATTTCACCATTTGAGTTAACAAGCACAGTAGAAGGCTGAGCTGTCACACCAAATTGTTTCCATAACAACCCATCGGTATCAGATAGATGCACTATATTTTCATGAATAAGCCCAGCAGACTCAACATATTCTATGTAATTTTCTTTATCGCCAAAGCTATGCACTAATACATAATTTATGTCTGGGTTATTCTCTGCGGCATTTGCTAACTTAGGCCCCTCTTCTACACAGATAGGACAGCTTGGAACAACAAAGGTTACGAGAGAAGGAGAGTTCTGGTACAAGTCAGAACCCAAATATGCAGACCCTGAATATAGTTCTGGAGCTTCGAAGTTAAATACTTCTGAATCAGCTGGTGAAGAATCAACCATAGAAAGTTCGTTTTCAGGAGAATTACCAGCACTTGTTCGTTCACCTTTTATGTCAGAACAGCCAGAAACTGAGAGTAAAAATATTGAACAAGTAATTAAATTCTTTTTCAATGCTTTTTTCATCTCTATCCTTATTAACTAGGAAGCGCAGTTAGTTGAACGCTGTCAAAGGCGATATCGGATTCGCTTGAAACTAAGCCAACCATTCCACCAACTGATTTTGTTTCGAACTCTGCACTTATTTGATCGTCCAATATAACTTTGACTTTAGAACCAGTTACTTCAACAGCTAAATTTATAGACTTCCCTACAGCTGGAGCTTGAACCTCTAAGGTTCCAATTGATTGGTAATAGCCAGCGTTATCATAATAACCCCATCTAAGAACTGACCCATTTTCGGCCAAATCAACTAATATTGCACCACTTCTTGTTTGAGTTGAACTCTGGTTAAACACTACCCCACCCTGATTGGCAGCGTTTATAGAATTAAAGGTTGCTGTCCAACGAAAGTGGTCAACCACATGAGTAGTTAACAGCGCTGTGTAATCAAATCCGCAAGTGTTTAGCTGATTAAATTTACCATTTTCCATACTCCAGTTTCCAGATAGAAGTTGAAACGCTGACATATCTCCGTTGCTAAAGTCAGAAGCAAATAGTGAAGTCTCAGTTTCAACCCTGACTAGATCTTCAACACTAAATCTAGCCGCCCTATCAACATTTTCTGAAGGCCCACATGATGCTCCTTGACCAATACCGGCATCTTCGATAGGCGGAGACGATTCAGATGATGTTGTAACAGGTTGTTGTTCTTCTTCAGTCGGAGGTTCTTCTTCTACTGGTGTAAATGTTTGAGAATATTTTTCATAATTTTCGACATAATCTTCAGCAGCTGCTTGTGCTTTTGGTGTTGAAGGTTTCGTTTCTGATTCTGGCCCATCAACATCGTTTAGTCCAGGAGCTACCACAGCTAGCGAGCATGAAGCACCATCGTTAGAGTTAGTGGCAGTAGCTCTGCCGACTAAGGTCGCGACCGGCGAACCTGTCGAATAACCAGTGATCTGATATATTTCGCCACTGTTGCGACCAACGTATAAATTGCCGCCGGCTGTCGCCCAAGCTGCTCCATAAGATTTAAGCTGATCTGGAAGGTTGCTTACTAATCCACCATCTGAAATTGTTAAAGCTACAGGATCAAAGATATACAAAGTACCGTCGCTGCTAACTCCATAAAATTTCCCATGAACATTAGTTATATCCGCAACCGCATAGTAGACAGAGAGCTCTGGTACTGGTTTAGCTTCTAGAGAATCAACGTTGACTTTGTACCAATCTCGACCTCCTCGAGAAATGTGAAGAAGACCATCATCTCCGAAGTCCCCCGTGTATGCACCAGAAGCAACATTCAAAGTTCCAAGGTCATAACGTACACCATTTGCGTCAACTCTGTATAAATTCTTACCAGCGACCCCATATATATAGCCATCTGCAATTCGGTAGCCAATAGCATTATAATTCGAATAGTCTTGACCAATATTGATGTATTCGCCCGTTCCTGGATTAAACGACGCCAATTGGCCAGAAATGACCTGATAGAATCCAGGATCACAAGCAAACTGATCTGACGCTTGTGCAGAAGCTGGAATGGCTGTTAGAACAGCAATAATTGTTACTAATGCAGTAAAAACGCTTTTTAAAATGACTAGTGGTAATTTTATCTTTTTCATATAAAGAAAGGATCGGCTTAAAAGCTAATGATCTTCAATCAAGATTTAGTCAAGATATTGTACAGAAGCTAGATTCTGAGTCCGTTTGAACCAAAAACGTGTTTTATTCCTTCAAAATTAATAAATACTTTGTCACCTTTTGATACAGAAGCGTCACCTTCTTCTCTAACAACTATAGTTTGCTGGCCTGACTCAATGTCTATCTGGACATGAACATATGATTCTGAGCCCAATGCTTCTATTAATTTGACGACACCTTCGATACCGGAATCAGCAAGTTCAAGATGTTCTGGTCTAACCCCTAATGTTAATTTTTCACCTGTATCAAACGATCCAAAAATATTAGGATCAATTTCAATATCAGAACCATTTAAAGAAATATTATTCAGATTTTCTGAACCAACAACTTCTATTAAATTCATAGCTGGTGAACCAATAAACCCAGCTACAAATTTATTCGCTGGTGTTGAATATAATTTACTTGGGGTATCAACTTGTTGGAGAACACCATGGTCGAGAACAGCCACACGATCCCCCATTGTCATTGCCTCAACCTGATCATGTGTTACATAAACTGTTGTAACACCCAATCTTTCCTGCAACTCTGAAAGTTCTGTACGTGTTTGCACCCTTAGCTTGGCGTCAAGGTTTGATAGAGGTTCGTCCATTAAGAAAACTTTAGGTTCACGAACTATAGCTCGGCCCATTGCAACTCTTTGTCTTTGGCCTCCAGATAGGTTTTTTGGTTTCCGATCCAGGTAAGGGACTAAGTCTAATATTTCCGCCGCTTCTAGAACTTTAGCTTCTCTTTGTGCCTTCGGAATTTTTTTCTGCTTTAGGGCAAAGCCCATATTGCCAGCAACCGTCATTTGTGGGTATAAAGCATAATTTTGAAACACCATAGCTATATCTCGACTCTGTGGTTCTGAAGTTGTTACATCTTTGCCTTCAATTAAAATACTGCCAGTGTTAACTGGCTCTAGCCCTGCAAGTATTCGCAATGCTGTTGATTTGCCTGAACCAGAGGGGCCTACTAAGACTAGAAGCTCACCGCTTTCGATTTTTAGATTCAAATTATTTACTGCAGGGATTTCAGAACCAGGAAATGTTCTTGAGACTCCTGAATATTCAACTTCAGCCATTTATATATACCTCAATCATTTTATTGCTCCCATAGAAAGACCTCTAATCATTTTCTTTTGAGCCGCCCAACCAGCAATAATCACCGGAAGAGTAGCCAGCGTTGAAGCTGCAGAAAGCTCCGCGATAAATTGATCACGAGTTGAAATTGATTGCTTTACCCAAACAGGAACAGTCTGGTTATCAATCAAATTTAACTGAAGAGCGAAGAAAAATTCATTCCAAGCAAATATAAAACACAATAACGCCGTTGCAGCAAGGCCTGGAGCCACGATCGGCATTATGACCGATGTAATTTGTGACCATATACTCGCACCATCAATTTTTGCAGCCTCAATAAGTTCTTTCGGAACCTCACGAAAAAAAGAATTAAGCATCCATACAGCTAGAGGAAGATTCATCGCAGTATATAAAATTACTAGAACAGTTCGACTATTCAATAAATTGAAGGTATCAGCTAAGATATAAATTGGAATTATTCCAGCTACTGGCGGCAAGAACTTTGTTGATATGAAAAAGAAAAGCACATCTTTCCATTTTTTTATAGGTTTGATTGCCAAGGCGTAAGCGGTTGGGATAGCCAATAGCATGACAAAGAATGTAGAAATTATTACAATAATAAATGAATCTGAAAAAGTTGCCCAAAATTTTGGATTTATCACTTCTCTAAACTGTTCAAGGGTTGGTGAAAAGAATAGTTTAGGGTCACCACTTGCCTCAGCATTAGTTTTAAAACTATTTAAAAACATCCAAAATACTGGAAAGAAAAATATTAAGGCTATAAGCCATGTAAATCCACTAAGTAAATACTCTTTAACTCTTTTTAACATCTTCATGCACCTTCATTATCTGCGAGCAAGCCAGAGAGTAACCTTATTCCAAAAGTTGCTATTATTATCGAAGCAATTACAACAACAACACTATAAGAAGAACCTGAACCATAGCTGTTATCGATAAATGCTTTCTGGTATATGTAATATGGGGCGTTTTTAGTACTTTCGTTACCACCAGTGATGATCTCAATATGATCAAACACTTGAGATAAATATATTACACCTAAAAGAGTTCCCAATTCGAAATATGGTTTAAGGTGAGGTACCGTGATTTGCAAAAAAGTTGATCTGCTGCTTGCTCCATCAACTTTTGCTGCCTCTAATATTGAAGAAGACTGACTTTGCAGTCCTGCTAAAATTATCAACATCATAAATGGAGTCCACTGCCAAACGAGGGTGACGACAACTGACCAAAACGGAAATCTTGATGCAAATTCGATTCGATCAATCCCAATTGTTCCCAAAATTGTATTTAATAAGCCAAAATCAAAACCTAAAAACTGAGTTTTCCAAATTAACGCAGCAACAACAGGCATCACTAAGAAAGGCGTAATTATTAGAGTCCTAGCTAGACCTTGTCCGAAAAACTTTCTATTCAATAAAATTGCAAAAAACGTACCAACTACAACTGATATTAGAACTGCACTAACCGTCATTGTTATACTTACCCAAGCAGCTGTTTTAAAAAATCTATCGTCAAGTAAATCTATATAATTTTCAAACCAAACAAGATCAGAGTTTCTAGGAAATATCGTCCAATTCGTCAAGCTGTAATAGATACTTAAGACAAAGGGAATTTGAGTAACTACGATCGTAAAAATTAATGCAGGGAGAAGAGGGAGACGACGAATCCAACCATCTAGACTTAACCATTTTTCTTTCAATTTCAAACTTTTACCTTTAAAACAAATGGGTTCGATGGAACAACTCCATCGAACCCATAATAAATTATTCTAGTTTTTTACTGTTCAACAGTTGCTTCAGAAGCTATCTCTTGACAGTTCGCCAAGGCTTCGTCAATATCTTTTGAATCTGCAATCACTTCAGAAAATTCCTCAGTACATCTAGTTGCTACAGCTTGGAACTCAGGGACAGACACAAACTGTACGCCACCAACACCTGGTCTTGGAGTAGTTCCTGGGTTATCAGGATCAGCACTTGAAATAGACTCTAAGGTTCTAGCAGCAAATGTCTCTGCAGCTGCTAAGTACTCTTCATTCTCATATAGAGATTTACGAGTTCCCGGAGGTGCAGCAGCCCATCCACCTTCTAATTCTGTAGCAGCAAGTTCAATATATTCACTTGAAGTTACCCAGCTAACATATTCCCAAGCAATTTCTTTATTTTCGTTTGCCTCTGGGATAGCTAACGCCCATGACCATAGCCAACCAGAAGAATCAGTTGCTTTAACTGGAGCCTGTGCAAATCCATTTTTACCTGCAACTGGGCTATCATCAGCCTCTAAGAAACCTGCGGCAACTGTAGCATCATACCACATTGCAACTTTTCCTTCTTCATATAAGGTTCTACATTCTGGGAAACTAGCATTTGCAGCGTCATTTTGACCAGCATCTTGTACAAGATCTACATAGAATTCTAAAGCTTCCTTGAACTCTGGTTGGTCGACTTGAGCTTCGCCAATAGACCCATCAGCATTTGCTTCCCACCATGTACCACCAAAGGTATTAAGCACTGTAGTGAAAGAGGCACCTAAGTCACCCCAACCTGGCTTACCACGTAAACAAATTCCAGCAACGTCTTCTGAGTCAACCGCTCTAGCAATTGCAGCTACTTCATCCCAAGTTGGAGCATCTGGCATTTCTTGGCCTGCTGCTTCTAACAAGTCTTCCCGATACATAACAAAAGAAGACTCTGCATAAAATGGGGCGGCGTACAACTTGCCATCAGCAGATAAAGCTTCTCTCACTGGATCAACTAGATCATCAAGATTGTAGTCTTCGTCTCCACCAGCAAATTCTTCTGCAGATAAATCAGTTAAAAGTCCAGCAGTACCGAACTGAGGAGCTTCGTAAGGACCAATCATAACGACATCGAATTGATCGCTCTCGGATGAAACATCTCGTGTAACTATCTCACGCAAATTTTGTTCTTCGAAGAAACTGTAATTGACTGTGATACCAGTTTCTTCAGTAAATTTAGGTGTTAGCTTCTCGATGCTATCCATCGCTCCGTTGTCAACAATAGCAACATTGATTTCCTTGACTTCTTCGCCGTCAGCATTTGTTGTCTTCGTAGCTTCTCCGTCATCGCTACTGCATGATGCAGCTAGTAATGAAAAAGCACTCAGTAATGCGACTGCGAACATAAAAGGTTTTTTCGCCCTTTGTTTATTCATTTTTCTCTCCTTGATTGTACTAAATCATATGAATACATAAATCTAGCTTTCCAATATCTTAGAAAGAACTGCATCTTGTGTCAACGACTACTCAGAACTGTCATAGTACAAGAATCTGACTGAGATTTTATGTTCCTATATCTTCGTTCCATAAATTAGGGTGATCTCGAATGAAGCCCTGCATTAGTTCAATACATCTTTGATCGCCTAGAACTTCTAACCTGATACCTCGACTAGTTGTGTAATCCTCAGGTCCTTCAAAGGTTACGTTTTCGCCTATAACAATATGGGGAATACCATATAATAAAGCCGTTCCGCTACACATATCACAAGGTGACAGCGTGGAATATAGAATTGATTTACGATATTTAGCAGCAGGTAGTCTTCCAGCATTTTCTAAACAGTCCATTTCGGCGTGAAGAATAGAGCTACCCTTCTGAACTCGTTGATTATGACCACGGCCAACAATTTCGTTGTCAATTACAAGTACTGATCCAATTGGAATACCACCAGCTGCTAACCCTTTTTCGGCTTCTTCAATTGCTGCTGCGAAAAATTTATCCATAGATTCCTCTCTAATTCTTAGACTTGAGGCCTATGTTGAAGACAGCATAACCTCTCGATTGTTAACGTACGAATACAAACAGTCCTTGTATACGTACGACAACACTGGTATGGTATCTGCGTACGTGAACATTTAAGGTATTATGATGCAAAAGTATTTAATTCGTTCGACAAAACAACTCGGAGAAACACTAAAGCAAGCTCGAAAGAAAGCTGATCTAACTCAAGTTGAACTAGCTAAAAAAGCTAAAGTGTCACGTTCGTGGTTATCTCAACTTGAGTCTGGAAAATTCACTGCAGAGCTTGGCAAAGTAATGTCGGTCATCGAATCTTTAGATTTAGCCATTGATTTGGTAACATACCAACCTACAGATTCAGATAAGCTTTTAGATTCAATAATTTCTAATAGTGTTGAAAAGTCATGAAAGAACTATTAGTACTTCTAAATAAAAGGCTTTGCGGTCAAATAATTAAATCAGATAACGCAAAATTAAGCTTCAAATATAATGATGATTATCTTAATAGTTCAAATATAGGACTTTCAGTTTCAATGCGTTTGAGCTCTGAAGCTTATACTCATGAGATAATCAGCCCTTGGCTATGGGGTCTCTTACCAGACAACCCTGCAGTAATACAAAGATGGGCTGCACAATTTGGTGTCTCAGCAAGCTCTGCATTTGATTTATTAAGTACACAGGTAGGTTTAGATTGTGCAGGTGCTGTCCAGTTTTGTAAAAGCTCAAATATCGATTCTGTCTCAAAAAGTGGATCGGTTGCTTGGCTGACTACAGAGGAGTTACATAAGCACCTTTTAAATTTAAAACAAGATTCTTCAGCTTGGTTGGGTCGGGCCGAAGTTGGACAATTTAGTTTGGCTGGTGCTCAAGAAAAGACTGCTCTTAGATTTGACGGTAAACGTTGGGGTATCCCTTCTGGGTCTGAGCCAACCACTCACATTCTAAAACCAGCAGTTTCAGGGTTTAACTTTCAAGATTTAAATGAAAACCTGTGTATGTCTCTCGCTAGAGCAATCGGTTTGCCAACAGCTGAAACTGACTTACTAAAAATAGAAGATTCAAGTTTTGTAGTTGTGAAAAGATACGACAGAATATTAGCAGACAAAAAAATTGAACGGATACATCAAGAAGACCTTTGCCAAGCGCTGTCAGTACATCCTGCCAATAAATACCAAGCAGATGGTGGGCCGAGCCCGCTAGATATCATAAATCTTTTAACAAAAACATTACCGCTCAAAATAGCTGAAGAAGACAAAACAAGATTCATTGATGCTCTAATCTTTAATTGGATTATTGCCGGGACAGACGGACACGCTAAAAACTACAGTCTACTTTTAGCTGAAAATTCTATTCGAATGGCTCCACTTTATGACGTAGCCAGTTTTCTACCCTATGACACATCGAATGGACACAAAATAAAGCTTGCAATGAGAATTGGAAAAGAATACAGACTGCAACAGATTGATAAACCAGATACCTGGAAAAAATTTGCTTCATCAATTTCTATTGACAGCAAGATACTCTTTGAACGAATCGCTGAACTGAGCAATAGTATTTCTGAAATAATAAACATATTTTATCAATTGATTGAATTAGAAAACGACGATGAATTTGAGTTCTTAAAGAAACTTATTAACCAAATTGAATCTAGGTCGAATAGCTGCTTTGAACTGTTCAGTTGACGTTACTAACATGCGTATTAGTAAAGCGTTCAGAGACTAGTACCAATCTCAGAAAATCATACTGAACAAGCCTGTGAACTCTGATCACTCGTTTTGAAACAACATCATTTTCTGCCGAGCCAGCATGATAAAAACTAATGCTTCTCAAGACCTAGTTTCAGATTTAGTTACAAAGAAAAAACGATGTAGATACAAAAAACCCACCGGTAGATATAATCTACGGGTGGGTTTATTTAGAAATCCGGCGACGTCCTACTCTCCCAGGCCGTCTCCGACCAAGTACCATCGGCGCTGAAAAGCTTAACTTCTGTGTTCGGGATGGGAACAGGTGTGACCTTTTCGCAATCGCCACCGAAACTATTTGACACTAACCAGGGTCATGTAAGACCGGGTTAGTTATGTCGAACTTATGGAAACAGTATCTTACCAGTTAAAAAACCGATTCCTACAGGAATTATTTATAACTATAAGATTCCCAATCGAGTTGGGAATGACATGTCAAGTTAGAAATGAGTATCAAGTCTTAAATGACGTGTCATAAAATTTACATTTGTGCAAATTTAAGCACTGAATTAGCGAGTATGAGCATAACTTTGAAGTTCAATTGAATGAACAATTAAATAAATCCAAAAAAACAAGCCCTCGGTCTATTAGTACCAGTCAGCTGAATACATTACTGTACTTACACATCTGGCCTATCAACGTGGTCGTCTACCACGGACCTTACTCCCCGAAGGGATGAGAAATCTTATCTTGAAACGGGCTTCCCACTTAGATGCTTTCAGCGGTTATCCTTTCCGCAGGTCGCAAACCAGCCATGCCTCTGGCGAGACAACTGGCACACGAGAGCTGCGTCCATCCCGGTCCTCTCGTACTAGGGACAGCTTTTCTCAAATTTCTTTCGGTTGTAGAGGATAGGGACCGAACTGTCTCACGACGTTCTAAACCCAGCTCGCGTACCGCTTTAATGGGCGAACAGCCCAACCCTTGGGACGTGCTACCGCCCCAGGATGCGATGAGCCGACATCGAGGTGCCAAACCTTCCCGGCGATAGGGACTCTTGGGGAAGATAAGCCTGTTATCCCCGGGGTACCTTTTATCCGTGTGCGATGACCCTTCCATACGGTGTCATCGGGTCGCTATGCCCTACTTTCGTATCTGCTCGACTTGTAAGTCTCGCAGTTAAGCTCTCTTGTGCCATTACACTCAACGACTGATGGCCGACCAGCCTGAGAGAACCTTTGGGCGCCTCCGTTACAATTTGGGAGGCGACCGCCCCAGTCAAACTACCCACCTGACACTGTCCCCAACCCCGATAAGGGGTCTAGGTTAGACATGCAATATACACAGGGTGGTATTTCAAGGATGACTCCACGAACACTAGCGTGTCCGCTTCAAAGTCTCCCACCTATCCTACACAATGTAGATCGAATATCAATATCAAGCTATAGTAAAGGTCCACGGGGTCTTTCCGTCCTTCTACAACTAACGAGCATCTTTACTCGTACTTCAATTTCGCTGGGCCTATGGTTGAGACAGTAGGGGAGTCGTTACGCCATTCGTGCAGGTCGGAACTTACCCGACAAGGAATTTCGCTACCTTAGGACAGTTATAGTTACTGCCGCCGTTTACTGGGGCTTAAGTTCGCAGCTTCGACCGAAGTCTAACCGCTCCCCGTAACCTTCCAGCACCGGGCAGGCGTCAGAGCGTATACAGCGCCTTACGGCTTAGCACGCTCCTGTGTTTTTAGTAAACAGTCGCTCCCCTCTGGTTTGTGACACCACTTCTTGCTCAGAAAGTAAATTCATCACAATAATGTGGTCCTCTTTATTCCGAAGTTACAGAGGTAATTTGCCGAGTTCCTTAACCATAGTTCACCCACTCACCTTGGTCTTCTCGACCTGTCCACCTGTGTCGGTTTTGGGGTACGGGCACAATAAGAGCTGACTAGAGGCTTTTCTTGGCAGCATAGAATCAGTGACTGACCACTAGGTGGCCGGTATCGTATCTCAGGCTTCATGTGGTTCGGATTTACCTAAACCACACCCTACATACTTCCCCAGGGACTACCATCGCCCTGGATCACCTATCTTCCTGCGTCACCCCTTCGCTAGTCTCCTTAATGTGGGTCGTTTCGTTTACCCGAAGGTAAACAGCCACTTAGCAACATAGAATTGACTTTGGCGCGCTTATAGTGGTACTGGAATATCAACCAGTTGTGCATCGACTACGCCTTTCGGCCTCGTCTTAGCTCCCGACTAACCCTGGGAGGACGAGCCTTCCCCAGGAACCCTTGGACATCCGGTGGAGGAGATTCTCACTCCTCTTTCGCTACTCATGCCAACATTCGCGCTCGACCACGCTCCACGATGGGTTCCCCCTTTCGCTTCACAGCAAGATCGACGCTCCGCTACCACATGTAAATATAAATATATACATATTCACAGCTTCGGCTCTGTACTTGAGCCCCGTTACATTATCCGCGCAGATCCACTCGACCAGTGAGCTATTACGCACTCTTTAAAGGATGGCTGCTTCTAAGCCAACCTCCTGGCTGTCTGAGCGAATCCACATCGTTTGCCACTTAGTACAGAATTAGGGGCCTTAGCTGGTGATCTGGGCTGTTTCCCTTTCGACCATCGAAGCTCATCCCCCGAGGTCTCACTGCTGAGCTTATAAGTTATGGTATTCGGAGTTTGGTTGGGGTTGGTAAGCTTGTAGGCCCCCTTACCCATCCAGTGCTCTACCTCCATAACTGAACACTCAACGCTGCACCTAAATGCATTTCGCGGAGAACCAGCTATCACCGAGTTTGATTGGCCTTTCACCCCTATCCACAGTTCATCCCCCCAGTTTTCAGCCTAGGTGGGTTCGCGCGTCCACGGGGTCTTACCCCCGCTTCCCACTGACCATGGATAGATCACTCGGCTTCGGGTCTGCAGCATGCGACTAATACGCCCTATTAAGACTCGCTTTCGCTTCGGCTTCCCTTCACAGGTTAACCTTGCCACACACCACAACTCGTTGGCTCATTCTTCAAAAGGCACGCCGTCGAGGAATGCGTGCAAGCACGTATCCTCTTCGACTGATTGTAAACTAATGGTTTCAGGTACTATTTCACTCCCCTCCCGGGGTACTTTTCACCTTTCCCTCACGGTACTAGTGCACTATCGGTTACCTACGTATACTTAGCCTTACGAAATGGTCTTCGCAGATTCACACCGGGTTTCACGGGCCCGGTGCTACTCGGGTGTCTATAAAGGAGATAATATTCGTTTCGTATACGGGACTGTTACCCTCTCTGGTTAACCTTTCCAGGTTATTTTACTACGAAATTATTTTGTAACTCCTTGATATTGCTAGCGCAATATCGAATAGATCCCACAACACCGAAATAGCAACGTCGCTAGACTTGACACTATCTCGGTTTAGGCTCTTCCCTTTTCGCTCGCCGCTACTCAGGGAGTCGTTTTTACTTTTTATTCCTCACGGTACTTAGATGTTTCAGTTCCCGCAGTTCCCTCAGACAAGCTATGTATTCACTTGAATGTAACACCCCATATCGGGTGCTGGGTTTCCCCATTCAGAAATCCTCGGATCAAAGCTTAGTTGGCAGCTCCCCGAGGCTTATCGCAGCCTCTAACGTCTTTCTTCGGTAGTAGGTACCAAGGCATCCACCATTAGCTCTTAGTAGCTTGTAGATGTTTTGGATTTATTAAAGACGCCTCTTGCTATTTGCATAGTAGAGGTATCTTTAAATAATTAATTAGTTAATTTATCTCAACAAAATTGAACCCTCAAATAAATTTGAGGATGATGTTCCATTTGCATGAAACATCAGTTTGTTAAAAGATGCTCATACTCGCTATTCAATTCTCAAAAAACTACACAAAACAAACTCAGTGGTTTGAACAATTGCCGGCTTGTATGATTCCGGGTCTTACTTCGAACTCTGTAATCTGCTAAGGCTCAGAGCGACAAATTCTAGAAACACTTGATGTGCTCGCTAGCTTCGGATACAAGACCCGAGTTGTCGGTGCAGCGGCTAACTATAGTAACGGCCCGATCCCAACAGTGCAACCTCGCATGCAGTAATAATTTAGATTTTTTTAATACAAGCAATTTGATCCAACAAAGTTTAGCCAAATCACTACACTAACTACACTTAATGTTGACCAGAACTATCCCGTTTACAACCCAAGTTCTAACATTCTCTGAAAATGAAAAAACTAGTTAGGTTCAAGATTTCCTAAAGAATCCCTACTCTCAGCCACATACTTTTTCTTAGCTAACTCTGAGTGACGATAGTCATCATCTTCAGCCCAAACAAGCAATGAACCTAGGATAAATCCAACTAGGCCAACCGCTACTAATATCCACATCCATAGTTGCGGATCAGAAAAATCATCAAACCATCTGCTCCGTATTATTAGAATTGCGCCCATAAGGGAAATATCTAGCCAAGCAAACAATCGACCCATTCGGACTTGCAATCTTCGACTTCGTAGAAAAGCGAGGATACTGAAACCAGCTAGTGCCACTGCTGTTGCGATCGCCGACCACATCACGATTGAAGCAAAAATTGAATAGCTTGCATCCATTAAAAAATGAGGTAGAAACCGTTTCCAAAGCCTAAATTCTAATGTCACTCCAAGCTGCAAAGCTAAAAACGCAGGGATTAGAAACTGTAGAATAAGAGTTAATGCAGCCGCCTGAAAAGAAGATGTAAATAACGGCATAAAATCTTCTTCTATATCAAACTGACTTGGCGCCTTTTCTATATAAGTCGAATCTTCGTCGTCTCTTCTCCTACGATGCTGGGTAACCCCAGCAGACTGGGTGCCTGTATTAGACACTCCAGCCTGCTGATCGTTTTCCAACTGATCTCTATGGTCAGAATCCAAATTGCTTTGGTCTTCTGAATGATCCCTTTCAATGATTTTCATTGATTTAGCCATAATAAGTAAGTATTATCTACCTTTATGGTGTTTCAGCTTGAACAGTCCAAGTAGCAGTACCACTGGCATCTGCTGGATCTGCCGCATCATCTGTAACTACAACCAACCCGACAGGAACTTCATCTCCAGCTAGAACTGTGATAACACTTGAAGTTTGAACACCGGTAACGCCATCTTCAAATATGATTGGAGTATCCCAACCAGTTGAACCAGCAACACCCGGATAACCAACCGGAGCAATTACAGTACCAAGATATACTTCAAGATATTTGTGCTCCCAGTTGCCAGCTTGTACGCCATCAACAATTTGAACTTCTAAATCTACAGCACAGTTGTTCTCGATTACATAAACTTCAGTGGCAAGTACCTTATCGCCAGTCAAACCATCGATTGTAATATGCTCTCTAGTTAAATTCAGTCCACTAGTAGCATCTGGTGTCGTTAGAAGATCGAAGTCAAAGCCATCAAATGAAGTATCAACACCAGCTGTTTTTATTAAACAAGGTGGCGCACCAGCATTAAATTCTGCAGACATAAAGTTTTGAACAAGGACTGACGCTCCTGCAACACCAGCTATCGACATTAGCATTGCTGCTATAACCGCTACCCTGCGACGCATCCTGCGCTGCCTTGGCTTTTCGTATTCCGTATCCATAATATTTTGCTCCCATAAGATCTGTTATTCAAATAACAACTAGTTATACGTCACCCCTTTAGGGACGCAACATAAAGATCAACAGGCAATACATGAACCTATAAATAATTAGTTCAAATGGACTACACTTCCATAGATACTAAAATGAAGTATAATTCTGTGTAATTACGCAACTAAGATTTAGCTAATTGAAGGCTAAAACCCTTTTAAGCATTTGAACCGCAGTCAGCTATTTTCTCTCCTTGGCGTTTCGCATCTTCTGTTTTAGCTTCACCAATTTCTTTTTGGACAGCTGCAAGATCCGATAAGTCGTTGATTTCTTCAGCTAATCCTTCAGACTCATAAACATCCACGTAACAATTCGCAAGTTCTTCGCTTGCACCAGCATTTATAAACATCTTATTCAAAGCCGATATTGCTTCTTGCTCTGTCAAATCAGCTTCAATTGCTTCAGAATGCCCTGTGATACCTGAACCTTTTTGGATAGAGTCGTCACCGTCTGAGGTACAACCAAAAGCTGTTAATGCCAAAAAAGTAATCACACATTTATAACCGATATTCTTCATAGGAAGAGACTAGCTGTTAGATCAGATTAAGTGGTGAATGCAATAGTCTAAGCGCCAACTAAGCTCTCCGAAAATACGGTTAGGTATCATGTCAGACACTTTTCACTGATTGAGACAAGCGCCTGACATGATTTTTGAACCGCAATTTACTCTCTAGCTGTCCTTCTTCGCCTCGCACCAAACATCCAGAAGGCACCACCTAGTGCAATGAGTAATGAACCAATAGTCATCAACCAATCCAGAAATGCAATACCTGTATAAGGTAAGAACCGGACACCATCAGGGATACCAGTGTAGTGAGACAAATCATTATCAGCTGAAGGCTCCATGATGTCGCCATCAACGCTTAACAAAGGTTTATAAGACTTAGGATCCTTCGGCCAAGTTTCAGGATCATAAGGATCACAACCACAAGTCTCCGGATCAGGCAATATAGGATCACCAGTCACAGAACCAACGTTGCTGTAAGCAGAACCTATAGCAGGCGCAGAACCTTGGCACTCGGCAGTAGCGCCAGGCAACAACAAGCTAATAACATTTGAACCGTTACCACAGTCAATTGTTATCCTGTCATCGTCGTCAGTCACTGCAACATCAGCCAAGGCTGTATTACCAGTGTTTTCAATTGCATATGTCCAAGTAACTGTTTCACCTTCAGCAATGCTTTCACCATCTTCAGGATTATCTGCATCTAAGCTGTTAGTTGCCTTTTCTAAATCAATGCTTGGCTCAGCGCCGAAGTAATGAGATGGATCATCATCTTCGACTTGATCAACAGGTTCTCCAGTTTCAGGATCGGTTACAGGATCATAACTAGTCGGATCATCTGGCCAAGTAGTCGGGTCAGATAGATCACAATCACAAGTTTCTGGATCAGGTAAATATGGGTCACCGACAGCTCCACCAATATTTTCATACTGGCCAGTAACTGCTGCACCCGTTCCGGTACAAGTAACAGTGTCACCTGGGACTAGAACATTAATAATGTTGTCACCATTAGCATCACCACGATGAGGTTCACAAGACACTACAACTCCTTGAGAGTCAGTAACTTCTGCGTTCAATATTGCAGTGTTACCAGTGTTAGTTATCTCGTAAGTCCATGTGACATCACCACCCGGTGTAAGACCTGGACCCGGACCAATATCAGCATCTACAGTATTTGTAGACTTTTCGATATCAATTCCAGGAGCAATACCATAGTAATGTGAAGGATCTTCAGCTTCTGGTTTCTCCATAGGTTCATCAGTATCTGTATCAATTAAGACTTCAAGGTCCTCTGCATCTATAGGCCAAGTCTCAGGATCATCTGGATCACAACCACAAGTATCAGGATTTGGAGCTGCAGGAGTACCAATAACCTCTGCAATGTTCTCGTATTGTCCAGGAGTAGCAACACCCTCACCTGTACATGTCACAAATTCACCTGGTAGAAGAACATCAATGATGTTGTCACCATTAGTGTCATCATAATGATCTACACAAGATACAACTACACCTTGTGAGTCAGTAACTGTCACATCTAACAATGCAGTGTTACCTGTGTTCTCAACAACATATGTCCAGAGAACATCATCACCTGCTGGTATGTTAGGACCAGTTTCTTCATCAGCGTCGAATCCGTTGGTGTCTTTTTCTATGTCAACACCAG
>Ga0209828_1001071_pt1 | contig 25458 bp, 13 predicted proteins | sample MaitaG_FD_187429 | JGI IMG/M metagenome (GOLD analysis project Ga0209828, IMG submission 187429) | Marine algal microbial communities from Maine, USA - Maine_Asex2 metaG (SPAdes) (version 2) | ecosystem: Host-associated > Algae > Red algae > Unclassified | place: Maine, USA | collected 2015-01-05
GGGGATATCGGCACTGACAATATCTACGACCTGACGGTACAGGTCACCGACGGTAGCAGTGCGGTGGACACCCAGGCGATCACGGTGACGGTTACCGATACAGCTGATGAAGATCTGGCGCCGATCAATGATAGCGATGTGTCCGCTGATACCGTTGATGAGAACAGTGCCATTGGTACTACGGTAGGTCTCACGGCACAAACCACGGATGGTGATGCCGGGCAGAGTATTGTGTACTCGCTAAGTAGTAATCCAGGCAATCTGTTCAGTATTGATGGCTCATCGGGTGTGGTGACAACCAACGCGGTGCTCGATCACGAGAGTAGCGCCAGCCGCAGTATTGATGTTACGGCCACCTCCAGTGATGGCTCAGTGGCTATTCGCAGTTTTACTATCGCGGTGGCGGGCGTCAATGAAGCACCGACGTTTACGTCCACCCAGATTACCTCGGCCACCGAGGACACGGTCTACACCTACAACGTAATCACCTTGGATGTGGATGCTGGTGATACCTTATCCATCACCGCCAGCACACTACCCACATGGCTGACGCTGTCTGATAACGGAGATGGAACGGCAACACTCAGCGGCACACCGGTCAACGCCGAGGTGGGCGATCATTCGGTGGTGCTGGTCGTTACCGATAGTGGCTCGCTGAGTGACACGCAGAGCTTTACCATCACTGTGGCTAACAGCAATGATGCGCCGGTGATTGATTCTGGCGCCGCCTTCAGTGTGGTGGAGAACAACACCAGTGTGGGCACAATCACCTCCACCGACGATGACATCACCAACGGTACCGGCGATACAGCCACCTACTCGATCGTGGCGGGTAACGACAGTGGCTTGTTCAGTATTGATGCCTCCAGCGGGGCGGTGTCTTTTGTCGCTGCGCCGGATTTTGAGGTCCCCGGGGACATCGGCACTAATAATGTCTACGACCTGACGGTACAGGTCACCGACGGCAGTAGTGCGGTGGACACCCAGGCGATCACGGTGACGGTTACCGATATAGCTGATGAAGATCTGGCGACGATCAGTGAAACGGATACGACCGCTGATACCGTGAATGAGAACAGTGCCATTGGTACTATGGTAGGCCTCACGGCACAAACTACGGACGGCGATGCGGGACAGAGCATTGTGTACTCACTGAGTAGTAATCCAGGCAATCTGTTCAGTATTGATGGCTCATCGGGTGTGGTGACGACCAACGCGGTGCTCGATCACGAGAGTAGCGCCAGCCGCAGTATTGATGTTACGGCCACCTCCAGCGATGGCTCAGTGGCTACTCGCAGTTTTACTATCGCGGTGGCGGACGTCAATGAAGCACCGACGTTTACGTCCACCGAGATTACTTCGGCTACGGAAGATGTAGCCTACAGTTATAGTATCGCCACCTCGGAAATGGATGTGGGTGACACACTGAGCATCACCGCCAGCACACTGCCCACGTGGCTGACGCTGGCCGATAACGGGGATGGCACAGCAACACTCAGTGGCACGCCAGTCAACGCTGAAGTGGGCGATCATTCGGTGGTGCTGGTCGTTACCGATAGTGGCTCGCTGAGTGACACGCAAAGCTTTACCATCACTGTGGCTAACAGCAATGATGCGCCGGTAATTGATTCTGGCGCCGCCTTCAGTGTGGTGGAGAACAACACCATTGTAGGCACGATCACCTCTACCGATGATGACATCACCAACGGTACCGGCGATACAGCCACTTACTCGATCGTGGCGGGTAACGACAGTGGCTTGTTCAGTATCAATGCCACCAGCGGTGCTTTAAGCTTTGTGAGCGCCCCGGACTTTGAAACTCCCGGGGATATCGGCACTGACAATATCTACGACCTGACGGTACAGGTCACTGACGGCAGTAGTGCGGTGGACACCCAGGCGATCACGGTGACGGTTACCGATACAGCTGATGAAGATCTGGCGCCGATCAATGATAGCGATGTGTCCGCTGATACCGTTGATGAGAACAGTGCCATTGGTACTACGGTAGGTATCACGGCGCAAACCACGGATGGTGATGCCGGGCAGAGTATTGTGTACTCGCTGGACAGCGATGCCGGTGGTCTCTTTGCCATTCACAGCTCAACTGGCGTGGTCACCGTAGCCGGTGCGTTGAACCATGAAGCGGCCAGTAGTCACAGTATTGATGTTAGAGCCACTTCCAGCGATGGCTCCGAGGCCACTCGCCGTTTTACTATCGCGGTGGAAGATGTTAATGAAGCACCGGTGTTTACATTCACCCGGGTTACCTCGGCCACCGAGGACACGGTCTATACCTACAACGTAATCACCTCGGATGTGGATTCTGGCGACACACTGAGCATCACCGCCAGCACACTGCCGACCTGGCTGACGCTGACCGATAACGGAGATGGAACAGCAACACTCAGTGGCACACCGGATAACGCTGAGGTGGGCGATCATGCCGTAGTATTGGTCGTTACCGATAGTGGCTCGTTAAGTGATACGCAGAGCTTTACCCTCAGTGTGGCCAACAGTAACGATGCGCCGGTGATAGATTCGGGTGCCACCTTCAGTGTGGTGGAGAACACCGCCACTGTGGGCACCATTACCTCAACAGATGTCGATGAGGCAGACAGGCCAGCCTATTCAATTATATCGGGGAATGATGCGGGACTTTTCGAAATCGACAGCTCCACCGGCACATTGCGCTTCACCTCAAGCCCCGACTTCGAGAACCCTGCTGATGGCAATCAGAACAACGAGTACAGGCTTGTAGTTCAGGTTAGTGATGGTACCCAGGCAACGACTCAGCAGATCGCGGTGATTGTCGACAATGTGAACGAAGCGCCCATCTTGCAAACAACGAAAGTTTCAACTGTTAATGGATTTGCAGGCAGCGTCACTAAATTAAACATACTGGACCCAGACTCTGGTGACACCGTGGAAGTACAAGTAGTCGGCGGAAGTGCACAAGACTTTTTTGTGGTCGATAGCCAAACTCAAGAGCTTTCACAGAAGCAGGCTATATCCGCTGGTAGCTATACGCTTGAAATAACGCTGGTTGATTTACAAGGGGAGACATCAACAGCAGTGTTGGAGATTTTCGTACGGGATGACGGCGAGGGTAACGAGCCGCTACCTGAGATAGGGCAAGCTCTACCTACCGAGTCTGTGACTGCCTATGGTGCGGATTCTGGCGAACGTTTTATTAGCAGTAATAAAGCGTTTCTGTCAGTCGCTGGACTGTCGGTATTTAATTTGGACGTTGATTCTGAGTCTGTTTCTCCAGAGACAAATGAGAGCGTTAAAAGTAACGCGAATGAAACTGTAGATTGGCGAAAGGCAGAGGTGGAGAGACTACTCGGTACTGAGCTTTTTACACTTAAAGACGTCGAAACGCCAACATCCAGTCAAGTGAATTCTCCTATTACTGATAAGCAACGCTTGCTTAAGTTACTTGCCGGGGCTGAGAGACGTTCGCAATTGCTGAGTGATATAGCGATAGATGTTTTTGAATTACCTGCCTTTCGTCTGACATTGTCTCCCGGTTCGCAGAGCGGACTGGGGAACGCCTCCCTTGATACAAATGAAGGTGAGAGGGACGCTCAGATGCAACAGGAATTGATACTTGCAGCGGGTTCAGGAGCAACTGTTGTGATCACTGCCAGCTTGATTGTTTGGCTTCTCAATACGGGTATCTTGCTATCAGCAGCGGCCTCCAGCTCACCGCTTTGGCGATCATTTGATCCAATTCCGGTGCTCAAGGAAAAAGAGGACAACGAAGATTGATTACACATGCTTTTAATCAGTTCACATGTTCAGTTGTCAGGCTGCGGGTCGATAACCTTTAGGCAAACATTACAGAGTTGCGACACCATTCCGCTGATCAGTGGATTACGTTATGACTGCATTGCCTAAATCAACCACAAGATCTGTCAAGCCTGGTGACATTGATACGTCCAGAATAACATCAAAATTGCATGGTTACGATGCGACCAAAGAGATGCTGTGGCCCAAGTCCCAACATGGCAAATCTATAGACGCCTCAAATACGGAGCTGCTGGCGAAGCGTCAATCGACACTGCTTCAAGTACTGGCGGAATTTAGTGAGCAGGCGACCCTTGAGGGTGGACTTGTCGCTGCTGCCAATGCGATCAAAAGCCGGTTGCAATGTACTCGTGTTTCATTCGGTTTGTGCAATCGAAGCGGCACCAGGGTTGCTGCAATTTCTCAACAAGCTGATGTCAACATACGCACAAGCGAAACTGATCTTCTGGCCGCAGTGATGCAGGAAGTTCGTGAAAAGGACGAACTTGTCGTTACAACTTCATTGAATATAGGCAAGGGCGCCCTGCAAGCCCATCGGCTGTTAATCGCAGGCAAACTGGATTCCCAGATAGTGTCTATTCCGGTATGCCATCAAGGTAATTGCAACGCGGTTCTTTGTATAGAACGCGAGTCAAGCATCGACATGTCTAGACTTACCTTGCAGCTGATTAGCAATATAACGGAGGCAATGGCTCCGCTCATTGAAACCCGGAGCTTGAGTGAACGCAGCTTGTTGGCACACGCAAAAGATACCATCAGGCATACGCTAAGGTGGGGCATCGAGCCACGTCAGATGAAGGCCAAGCTTGGTGTCGTGGCATTAGTATCCTTACTGCTGGCCTCAGTCGTCGTGCAAATTCCCCACAAAATACAAGCAACCGCCCAGCTTGTACCGTTAGAGCGACGAGTGATTGCGGCCCCGCGTGATGGCTATATAAAATCAGTGACAAAGGATGCAGGAGACATCGTCAAGAGCGGTGACATTCTTGTTGTACTGGATACCGGTGAATTGGAGGTAGAGCAGTCTCGATGGAAAAATGAGCTCGCCACTGTGTCAACTGAGTTGCGCGCAGCTATGGCGGCTTCTGATCGTCGCAAAATGGCAATGCTTAATACGAGCACTCAAAAAGTGAGCGCACAACTTGATTTAGTGACAAACCATCTGGCTCGCTCTACAGTACGAGCCCCCGTCTCTGGTGTCATCGTCAGTGGTGACTTGTCACAGATGACAGGCGCTCCGGTGGAACGTGGGCAGACCCTTATGGAGCTTGCACCGCCGGAGGGCTATGAAGTTCACCTGATGGTAGATGAAACAGATATCACCAGTATAGATGTAGGTCACTCTGGGCAATTGTCACTCCGAGCGCTACCTGGCGATCCTATTCATTTCTCGGTTACGGCGATACATCCAATTAGTGTTGCCGAGAACGGGGCAAATCTGTTCCGCATCGAAGCCAATTTACAAACTGCAGGTGTACAGTTGTTGCCCGGCCAGACAGGTACTGGAAAGGTATTAGTTGGTGAGGCTTCAATACTATGGATTGCAACGCATAAGTTTACTAACTGGTTTCGGCACAAATGCTGGGAATGGCTCGGATGAATCTGGACTCACTGTTTAACGAAAACTGGTATCGAATAAAGGAACTAAAACCGTCGTTGGCGCCCGACGTAAGTGTTTCCCGTCATGTATACCGACTGAAACCACATTATGTTTTGCACAGGGCGTCTACGCGTAGTTGGTATCGGATGAGTGCAACAGCGTACGAGTTTGTAGCGCGTTTCGATGGTCGTCTAAAAGTGCAGGAACTCTGGGCGGCATGTCTTGCCCAACAAGGCGAGCAAGCACCTTCACAAGGAGATGTCATTGCACTGTTAGCACGATTGCACGAGGCAGACTTGCTGGTTGTGGACGCAAGGCTTGCCACGGACCAATTGCTGGGTCGGCGAGATCGTATGCGTCAGCAGGACAGCCGAAATCGACTTTGGAACCCTCTCTATCTGAGAGTGGGTTTGATGGATCCGGATCGACTGGTTACATACCTTGACCGACAGTTTCCCAGGGGTTGCTTTAAACCGCTGGCCTTCAGCATGTTGGCACTGTGGCTTCTGGCGTTATTCTGTCTGGTACCTCAATGGTCTGCACTTGCGAATTATCTGGCTACCAACAATGTGTTTGATCCAGCCAGGCTACTTTTGATGGCAGCGGCATATAGCGTCATGAAAATACTGCACGAACTTGCTCACGCACTCGTTGTCAAGCGCTACGGTGGTGATGTACGTGAGTGCGGTTTGGCGTTGTTGGTTCTTATTCCGAACCCTTACGTTGAGGCGAGTGCAGCCAATGCATTTTCTAACAAGTACCATCGCATGCTTGTGAGTTCAGCGGGTATTCTCGTGGAAATTACTCTTGCCGCGATGGCTGCGCTTGTCTGGATAACCTCTAGTGGACTGGTTCAAAGCACAGCGCTGTCTGTCATGCTAATCGGAACCACATCGACGTTGTTGTTCAATGGTAATCCATTACTGAAATTTGACGGTTACTACATATTGTCCGACTGGTTGGAAATACCCAATCTCGCTTCACGCTCACGCAGGTATCTATTAGGTGGACTTGCCGGTTTGGCTGGATTTGATGATTCCAACAACATTACACTTACGGATAAGCGAGAAAGGCTGTGGCTGATTGGCTACGGAGTGCTATCCAGCGTCTATCGAATATTACTAATGATCGTGATCGCATGGATAGTATCAGCACAGTACTTCTTCTTCGGGACGGCGCTGGCTATTTACATCTGTGTCATGTCTGGCGTTTTACCAGCATGCAAAGCCATAGCCTATGTAGGACGTCAGCCCGCCACTGCACGCTCTCGTGCGCTGATAGTTGGTGGTACTTCCTTGTTTCTGCTTGCAGGTGTGGCAATCGCTGTGCCCCTACCTCGGGTTACGGTGGCAAATGGTGTCGTCTGGCTTCCTGAAGGGGCAGTTTTACGAATTGAACAAGATTGTGAGGTGGCCAAACTGTATGTTCAGTCCGGAAGCAATGTAGAAGCTGGTACACGACTGTTTGACTGTGTTGATGCGCACTGGCAGACAGAGGTTGCGGTAGCGCAGGCTGAGATAAATCAACTTGATGCTGAACGTGCAGGATTGTTGCTTAAAGATCCTGTTGAACATCAACGTCTTGTAAACCAACGGGAAACCGTACAGTCTCGCTATAAGCTCGCCAGGCAACGCTTGGACGGGATGCATGTGGTAGCACGCAATGCCGGACAGTTCCTGACAAAGGAATACGCAACTTTGGAAGGGCGTTTTCTGCCTGCAAACTCGGTTGCGGGTTATGTTGTGCCCGGCAACCAACGAACTATTCGTGTTGCCTTAACGGAAGCTGATATTGGTGGGATGGACTTGTCACAACCCGATGTAACGATACTCCTACCCGCCTTGCCGGCGGCTGAGCAAGTATCTGTGAGTCAGATTGCCCGCCAAACACCCAAAGCCAGCCGTCGAGCCGCTGCCCCCGCACTGACCACTCTGGGAGGCGGCAAGTTGCCTGCAACGTCAGTTGATGGCGAGGTTATGCTCGATCAGCCAGTGTTTGATATTGAGTTGTCCTTACGCGCTGCAGGGGGAGCGCATCTCATTGGCTCACGAGTGAAAGTTCGATTCGAACAGGAAGCTAACACATTGGCAAGGCGATTTACCGAGTTTGCAATGCGTAGTTTACCGTCGCGTGATGGCGTATGACGAGCTCACTGTCCATAGCACGACCAGGGGTTCGACTGGGCACGAGGCCCGAACGCTCTGAGAATGCAAACTTCGACAAGCTGGATAAGCTCTGCTCACGATGGATACATCACCGGATAGATCCGCAGCTTCGTAGCTTCAGGGCGTTTCAGGATCGTATCCGAGACATTGATGAGGTAGAAGAAAATTACAAGAGCCTTGATTTGGCGTCACGAAATAGCATGCTGATTGAGATAAAGGATGCGCTTTCAAATCAGCAACTGACAAAATCAGATATCGTCAGGGCCTTTGCGTTGATACGTTTTGCCATGGAGCAAACGCTGAATATTCGCTTGTATGATCAGCAATTGTATGCTGGTTGGTGCTTGTTGGCTGGCCATTTCATTGAGATGCAAACTGGTGAAGGAAAAACGGTTACGGCCGCATTACCTGCGACTGTTATGGCGCTCGCTGGTGTTCCAGTGCACGTAGTTACTACCAACGAATACCTGGTGACTCGTGACTCTTCCAGCCTGGCACCCGTATTCCGTTGGTTTGGACTGAGTTCGGGCGTTGTGTTGTCAAGCCAGGAAGACACCATGAGACGTGCTGGTTATGCTTGCGATATCACCTACGCCACCCACCAACAGGTCGTCTTTGATTATCTGCGAGATGTACGCATGATGGGTCCTTTTCGCAATGGAATTGTTGGCCGTCTTCGACCCCTTCTGGAAGAGGCACCGCTACCTGCACTGCAACGTGGCTTGTGTTTTGCAATAATAGATGAGGCAGACAGTGTACTCATTGATGATGCGCGTACCCCGTTGATTCTTGCAGAATCGACTTCAGCGGATGACACCGCCAAGGCTGAGGCAGCTGTTGCGTTGGCGGTTGCCCGAAATCTTGAAGAGTCCAGTCACTATATTCTCGAATCCGACATCGGACGTGCTCGATTGACAGACACCGGGAAATTGGTGGTGCGTGAGCGCACGGCGCAGCTCGTCGGATCATGGAAACTTGAGCGTTTTCTCTTTGAGCGCATTTGTCAGGCACTGGTCGCGTTGCATCTGTATCGACGCGATATTGACTATCTGGTACAGGACGACAGGGTGGATCTGATAGACCAGTCTACTGGCAGAGCCACTCCGCAAAGGCGCTTACAGCACGGCTTGCATCAGATATTAGAGGTTAAGGAGCGTTGCAGCCTGAGTGATGAATCCAATCCCGTATCGGCGATTAGTTTCCAACGTTATTTTGCTCGTTACTACAGGTTAAGTGGTATGAGCGGTACGCTTAGGGAGGCACGCAAGGAACTGCGGCAAGTTTACGGACCACACGTATTGTCCATCCCCTCTGTCAGGCCCACTGCCCGACGAGCACTACCACCGTTAATTACAATGTCAAGGGAAGTGCAGTTGATGACCTTGCTTAAACAGGTAGTCCAGCTACAGGCCGCAGGGCGTGCCGTGTTGATTGGCACGAGAACGGTTAAGTTGTCTGAACAGGTGAGTGGCGTTTTGCGCCAATCTGGTGTTGAACATACAGTGCTCAACGCCAGGCAAGATATTGATGAGGCCAGCGCTGTGGCACAGGCGGGTCTTGCAGGGCAGGTAACAGTCGCAACCAACATGGCAGGTAGGGGAACTGACATCAAGCCTGCCCAGACTGTCATTACGGCCGGCGGATTGCATGTCATTAACCTTGAAATCAATGACTCCCGGCGCGTTGATCGTCAACTACATGGTCGAGCGGCTCGGCAGGGAGAGCCCGGTTCGTATCGAGACTTATTCTCCCTGGACGATGAATTACTTAGAAAGGAACTTAATCCAATGTTTTTAGGTGTGTTGTCGTGGCGGGTACAGACAGGACAGCGCCCGACGTCATTCGGAGTGGCTGCGTTGCTGCAATACGTTCAGAAAAAAGTGGAACAACGCCACTGCCATGAGCGTGTAGCGGTGTTTACTGGACAGACTCAACTGCAACGCACACTGGCGGTAGGTGGCTGCAGTGAATAGGAATGTGTCAACAGAGCGACCATCGCGCAACAGATGCAGTTCCCTGATTCTTGGGCTGAGCCTGATACTGACCGGCTTGTTCGTAAAGCCAGCCTTCAGCGCGGAGGTGTTACCGGATTCAGAGCTGGAAAGTATGCCGGGAGAACCCGTCGTAGAAGTCGGTCAACAGTCTTATGAGTGCCTGATCGAGCCGATGGTAGTGCTGAAATTGGGGAGCGAAACCCAGGGGCTGATTGAGTCTCTGGAAGTTGATCGAGGTGCCACGGTCAAAGCGGGTGAGGTAGTCGCACGACTTATGTCCACCGTTGAAAAGCGACAGGTAGAGCAGGCCAGTACACGTTCACAAATGATGGGCGAAATTACTGCCCGCGAAGCGGATGTGGTACTTGCACAGTTAGTACTCAATCGTACGGAAGATCTGCATGCCCAGCAGTTGGTGCCATCGCAAGAACTGGACGACGCGCGTGCTCAGCACGGGGTGGCTCGAGCCGCTTTGCAGCAGGCAATGGACAACACAGGACAATCGAAGTTGGAATTACTACGCGCTGAAGCTTTTCTGGCTCAAAGGGTTATTCGTAGTCCTGTGGACGGCGTAGTCGTTGAACACCACTCTTTTCCTGGTGAGTTTGTACACGATAATCCGATTATGACAATCGCCCAACTTGATCCATTACGCGTCGAAGTCGTCTTGCCTCTTAGCGAATTTGGCAAGTACTCCGTTGGTGACCTTGCAAGCGTGCAACCAGAATTGGGAGGCTCTGTTGTGCAGGCAGTAGTTGATGTGGTTGATCCATTGCTGGATTCTGGTAGCGGCACGTTTGGCGTTCGCATGTTACTGGACAATTCAAATCGTCAATTGGTGGCCGGACAGAAATGCAACGTGACTATACAGACTGCTGATCCAAGACAGGCCGTACAGCTAGATGAGGGTTCTTGAGCTCCCGGGACGCGCTGATCAGTGGTTACAATTTATGGTGAAAAAACTACGAACCCTGTTAGGTGATATACATAGCTCGCATGCGATAAAACTTGCTGTTAGCCTGACGTTGCTCATGATGAGCATGTTGTTCATTGCTGACATTTTGAAGCTTCGCGGAGACCCCGTACTTGAGCGACAAACTGCACGAAGATTAATCGCGGAATCACTCGCAGTGCAGCTTTCGACACTGGCCAGTGTAGCTGAAGCACCTGCATTGCAGCACGCGTTGTCGGAATTTGTAAGACGCAACGATGTCGCATTGGCTGCATCGTTGAATCGCGCGTCAGGCACAGTATTGGCGCAAAACGGCAATCTCGACCTGTTAAACCAGCTAGATAATCGGTCGACAATTTCATACATGGTTGTGCCAATCTATGAAGGAGTCAGCACCTGGGGCAATCTGTATATAGCATTTAGACCGTTAACACAGATCTCTACTGATCTTGCCTACTTCAGCTTTCTTATAGGCGGTACTTTCCTTGTGTTCCTGATGTTTTTACGTCGCGCGCTGTTGCAACTGGATCCGAGCCGTGCGGTTCCCGGGCGTGTCAATTCGGCATTTAATCTATTTTCCGAAGGCGTGATAATCCTGGACAATAACCTACGCATCATGCTGAGTAATCAGGCAGCCGCACGTATGATCAAGCTGTCGCCTAACGGCCTTGTTGGCAAACAGTTAGACGATTGGCCCTGGATAAAGGATAAAACCTGGCGAGCACCGTGGGCGACAGCCCTGCATACAGGAATGGGTATCTCTGAGCATAGTCTATATCTCGGTGACAAGGGTGTTGAACGAATGATCGTTGTGAGTTGCACACTGGTTGGGGAGGAGGATCCTACGCGTAGCGGTGTCATGGTAACTCTCAACGACATGAGCGCCATGCAGAAGAAGAACAGAGACCTGTCTGTCATGTTGAAACAGCTGAAGAAGTCTCAAGAATCCATATCAGAGAAAAATCGCGAGCTTGAAGTGCTGGCATGGCTAGATCCACTAACCGGCCTCCTCAACCGGCGTAAATTGATTGAACAGTTTGAAAATCAGTTAGAGACTTCTGTTCGTCAGTCAACACCACTGATTTGCCTGATGCTGGATATAGATCACTTCAAGGCTATCAACGATACATATGGTCACGGCATAGGCGATGAGGTCATTTGTGCGGTGGCAGCGACGATGAAACTGGTCACCCGTGAGCAAGACATAGTCGGCAGGTATGGTGGCGAGGAATTTGTGGTGATCATGCCTGATACAAATGAGCGTGACGGACTTGCGATGGCTGAGCGTTTGCGCGAAGCAGTACACGCGCTATCAACTGATATAACAGTTCCAGTGTCGAAACTTAGCGCCAGTTTCGGTATTTCCGAGTATCAGTCAGAGACGGATACAGTCGATTTGAAAGAGCTGCTTGAAAGGGCTGACCAGGCACTGTATGCAGCGAAAGAAGCTGGTCGCAACAGAGTGGTAGCTTATGATCCGGATACATTGAGGCTATTAGCGGCAAGCAGTGCTGCCAACGAAGATGAGTTTTCTGGCGAAGATGGTGTAAGTGAAAACTCGGATGATTTGCCCACAGCACCGGTTGCGAAAAGTGAAACGGAGCTCTCCCCTACAACCACGCAATCAGGATCGCAGGCGCCAGCCTCTCGATCTGCACAGGCAGATGCGGTTCAAGCTATGGTGTACAAGCATAAAGAAGAAGTGGAGATGTTATTGAGCCATGACGTACTCACTCAATTGCCTCGACGCCAGTTGTTCATGCATGCTGTCGAGAGTGAAATTCTACGTGCGGATCGCTTACAACGTTCAATGGGAATCGTATCCATAGAGATTAAGGATTTAAAGCGTTTGACATCATCGCTGGGTCATCAGCAATGTGAATCGCTTATCAAAAACATCATAAATCGAATTCAGAATGATTTGCGGGCCAGTGACATTGTTACTCAAATCAATGAGGCGCATAGTATCTCTCATCTAACTGAAAATGATTATGGCATCCTGCTCTCTGATTTAGCCGAACCGGATCATGCACTACCAGTGATAACCCGTATGCGAAGGCTGCTACTGGATCCGGTAATAGTGGATGGCGAGAAAATATATCCAGGCTTCAACATCGGTGTTGCCTTGTATCCACAGTGTGGATCAAGCGGCCCGGATTTGTTGGAATTAGCCATTGGAGCACGACTTGAAGCAGCTGAACAGCCAGAAAAAGTTGCTTACTTTTTTGCCTCTTCCGACATGGAAAAGTTATCCAGAGAGTATCTTCAGCTTGAGTCCGATCTATACAGCGCTGTTGAAGAAAGAGCTTTCGAGGTGTACTTTCAGCCAAAATTTGATCTGACCAAGCGCTCGATAAAAAGCGCAGAAGCATTGATACGATGGAACCATCCGACACGAGGATTCGTGCCACCCGACAAATTCATTCTCGTTGCTGAAACCAATGGCCTTATCAGGTCCATATTTCATCAGGTTCTTGAAGCGTCTCTGGCGCAAATCGTTGAATGGGATAAACTATCGGTAGCCGAAATGTCAGTCTCGGTTAACTTGTCGGCTTCACAGTTGCGGGATTCCGGGCTTGTCTCTCATATACTGACAGCGTGTAAGGATGCTGGACTTGCACCGCATCGCCTTGAAATAGAACTGACTGAAACCTCTATTATTCAATCTCCACAACGTGCCCGTGTCGCATTGGGCCAGTTGCATGATGCCGGGGTTAGCATCTCAATGGATGACTTCGGCACCGGGTATACCTCGTTGGCGTTGTTGGCTGAGTTACCGCTCGATGCGGTAAAGATTGATCGATCGTTCATCGTGGCCATGCAGACAAGTGAGCGCAGCCGGGCCATAGTTGAATCGGTAATCAATATGGCACATACCTTAAGGCTGCTAGTGGTAGCTGAAGGTGTTGAGACTAGCGAGCAATTGACCACGCTTGATTTACTGGGTTGCAACGAAGTGCAGGGGTACCTCATTAGTCGACCATTACCGGGACAGGAAATTACGACATTGTTAGAACGCGAAGCTTCTAACAATGTCGAATATCGTCAGGCGTAAGCGTCCACGACGTTGAGCCACCGATATGACAACTATTGGCGTAAGCGACAGTCAATTGCGGCGTGTCATCGCTGAATTCATCAGGGTTTACGAATGATATTTGCGCATCCAGCGTCCCAGGGCATGTGCAGCTGTCATTCCATCTAACACAAGTTCATGATCGTCAACGCTGATGAGCGGAGTAAAGTTAATTTCAGCCTCTTCTGTAATACGCTGCAGATGTCGTAATTCGTTATCTGACAGGAACTCAGCGTCGCTTAGGCCATACTGGTTCTGCCATTGTTGAAGTTGTTGTTGATCAGGCGAATCGTATTGCCCCCATTCCCTATAAGCCTTGTAGGCAGCACTTTCAGATCGGTGTTTTGCCAATCCATAAATGACTTTGCAAATTTCCCGATGGTGTTCATCGTTTTGTATCAGTAATACAATTCCTATGGATATTTTTTTTCATAGCGTCGAATGTATCTCTCCAGTTCACGATGTACACTCCTGCAATGATGGCAGTTCAACGATGAATATATGCAGATGTGGGCTTGCTCCTCAGGTGCGGTTTGCATAATCCTCAGCGGCAACTGCGGTATGTCTGGCATCGGCTCCAGAAACAACTCAAGGTTTTCAGGGTTACTGACTATCCGACCAAATCTGACATCTGTTTCTGTGATGACTTTGCGTAATCTGTCAGTGTTTGCAACGAGCCATACGCCCACCACGCAAACGACCCCTGTGACTATCAGTAACCAGTCCTGCCATTGGGGGACGGGCACCGCATTACTCAGTACATAAGACGTAGCTAATACAATTTCGAAGCCGATCAGTGCATGAAACAACACACAGAGCTTGCACCATTGACCAACAGCAAACTGGTAGAAGGTAAGATACGCAATGGCAGGCAATGCCAAAACACCTGCGAGCAACAGAGCTACACTGACAGCCTCCGGCGCCGTACCTTGCAACGAGAAGAATAGTATCAGCAACCCTGACAGGGAACAGGCAAGCCCTATTTCAGACAATGAGAAAATTCCGAATGGCCTGGCTATGGGCTGCGACAAGATAGACCGACAACCTGAATCCGGGCCGGATGCACATAAATGTTCTAATAAGACTGTGTTTTTCCCGTTTGCCTGGCGCGCCATGCCCTCGCATAGCATGATGCCCAGAGACTTGGCAAATACTGCAAGCCACACCAGAGCGCTCACCTCATTTAGCCAGGCGACCACCATTGTCAATACTGGTAACAACGCCAGAAAGCCCAGCCGTAATGTTCCAGCGACGATTTTCGCACGCTGGTACAGTCTATTTTTTTCAAACTCATGCTGTCCAGAGTCGGCATCTGACTGCGGCAGCAACACGACATCTGCGACATTTTCCGACAACTCGTGCGCCTTGACAGTGAGCTCTCCGAGTCGACCATCCACGTAAGTAACGTATTGACCCGTTGCGATGAGTACGGCAAATGTACCCTCGCCATCTGTGCTTTTGATATGAATCAACGCCGGTACCTTGATGCTGGCCAAATCATCAGGCTTCAGTTTCTCCGCACGCTTTTGAACTCCCCACTCGCCAAGACAATGAACCAGCGACATGAGTGGGCCTGACGCATAATGCAATTCAAGACAGCGCTCGCTCGTGGTTTGATTAACTCGTACATCAAGCGCAATCAGGAGATTGGCAACGGCTACCGAGGGGTTGTCGTTATCCCCGGTTTCTATTGTCCATCGCTTCATTTGTATTTTTCTTGCCATGCACGGCCCGGTTAAGATTGCTAGCGAAGCAGGAAGGTAGCGTTAGTCAAAAAATTGCAATTACCGTTGAAGCAGCTGCTGTTTGGCCATGCGCCGAAACAATCCTTCTGTCTCGTACAGGCTGGCAAAGGTTCTTTGTTTGAATGAACGTAACTGAAATAGACCTGAGTGAAGCCAAGAGTTGCGAAAGCTACAACAGTTGTCAGGGCGATCCAGCCCAGATCTGGCAATGCCTGGTAGCAGATCACCTGAGCTGTATCGCTTGATGAATTGAATGGGCAGCAGCATTCGATTCATGATGGCTTCCTGAGTTCGCCATGACAGAAGCGTTTGTAGTGTCAAAAGATAAACAGATCTCAAGAGATTCAACACAGTGGTAATACAGGTTATGCCGACAAACATGGCCGCTATGTACAGCAGCCGATCTTTTGAACCATCAGGAATGATTTCATTCATCAGGGTTCTGGAAACCAGCGGGACGAATAGCGCCATACCGACACCAAGCAGACTGAGCAAGCCGATTCGAGACAGCTCTGTACGGTGCCTTGAGATAAACTGTTTGAAAAACGACAAAAAGTTGTTCTGGGATTTGCCGTCCAGAGGTTGAGTGAAGCAGTACGCTGAGGGGGCAAGCTCTGGCAACTTGGCATCAGCACGTTCAAGTCGCCGATTGGAATAGTCGAGCAGGTCCGCCATGTCTTGACTAAGCTCGGATGGCAACTTGATTCGGTAGCCTTGATCACTTGAAGCGTCGCTATGCTTAATGGCCGCCAGTGGTGTTTGTGACTGACGGGTGACAATCAGCAGGTCTTGATAGTCACGCTCCTGCCAGTTGCTGCTTAACCGAATTTTGCGCACCTGGATGCCAGAGCGATTGGCGATTGATTCCAATTGCTGTTCCAAAGGCGCTGCGTCGTCAAATTCAGCCGGGTATCGGAAAGGCCCGCCTGTCGTTTTCTGCAACTCCTTTAATGCTTGAGCCAAAGGCATGCTTCGTGAAGCAGATGGTTTATTCTGCTGGCCCGTAACCAGGCTAAATAACCCGGCTTGCAGCTGTTTTTTCTCTTCTTGTTTCTGTTTATCCCATGTTCTGCTTGCAGATAGAGATGTATCAGGCTGACTGTGTAGAACTACCAACGTGTGAAACAGCCAGTAACACCCCAGGAAACAAAAGGTACGGGCACATTTGCCGTGGTGGTCAGCGATATTTCGCTTTTGCGCAGTACTGTAAACCAGAGGGTGTCGTTGACCGGAAGCCAGAGGGCGTCGGTATTTGCATGCACGGTGGCCTGGCTCAGGTTGGCGAGGTGCATCTCGCCACGATGCAGGCAAATCCAGTTACCGTGAGTATGCTCAGCAGGAAACGTGGCGCTGGACACCATGTCTGGTGCAAGCGTCATGTTTTGTGCGATGCTGATAAGGTAATCGGCAGGTGCTGGTTGGCAGCGTTCAGAAATCAGTTGTTGTAATCGGGCAACCCATTGTCCTGCTTTGTTACAAAGCTCTGGCGCCTCGAAAACTTCTGAGATGCTACCGCATGAAGTAAAGCTACAGTCATCGCGCATGAACAGTGCTATAGAGTAGCCTGGCAGCTGAGGCTGGCACAGGAAGAACAACTGGCCGGCCTCTATGTCCAGCAACGCATGATGGCGTCTTGTTATCCTGAGTTGTTAAAACAACCAGCGCTTTGCCTTGCGTCAGGGTCCATACCTCATCGCTGTTCTCAAATACGGCGAACTGATTCTCAGCGAAACTTAAGGTATGGTCAGTCGCAGGTTTCAAAGGCCTTTGAGTATTCATACGGCAGTTTCTTCATTGCCCACGGTGTACAAGTCGCGGTAATTCACGCTGCTACGCCATAACTCATCACGCGTTCCACTGGCGATAATGCGGTCTTCGTCAACCACCAAAATGTTGTCACAGTCTCGCACCGTGCTTAGACGGTGAGCCACGATGAGGCAGCTACAGCCACGCAAGCGTAAATTCTGATCGACACGTTTCTCCGTGTCAGGATCCAAAGCACTGGTAGCCTCGTCGAGGACCAGCACGCAGGGATCAGACAGCAGAGCTCGCGCAATTTCCAGCCGTTGGCGTTCTCCGCCGCTGAAATTGGAACCATTCTCAGACACAGGTGTCGAGAGCGCTTCGGGTAGAGCCTCTATCACATGCCAGATATCGGCATCCCTACAGGCTTCAATTATCTTGACACCGGGGATGCCCGTATCCCATAGCGTTAGGTTGTCACGCAAGCTTCCTTCAATAAAGAACGCCTCTTGAGAGACCATTGACATCGCCCTTGCCAACAAGCCTTTTGGCCAAGCATGCAAGCTTTGCCCGTCCAGTGTCACCAGGCCTTCTTCCGCTTGGTAGGCACCTGCCGCAATTCCGGCCAAGGTTGATTTTCCACCACCGCTGGCACCTACCAGCGCAACGCGCTGTCCGGGCTCAACGGTGAGGTTTAACTTGTTGACATAAAAACGGATCAACCGGTGAATAGCGGAAGCAGACATCTTTTATTTGTAGCTTGCCAGCCAGGGTGTTTTCATTGAACGAGGCAGGTTCGTCGGATTTGACCTGAAAGCTGATGTCCACAGGATGCTCGAGCACATCATCGAGTCGTTCCAGCTCGCCCTGCCGTTCCTGAAACTTCGGGTAGAATTTGCTCAAGCTCTCCAGTGGACCGGTAAAGCCAACCATCAATGTTTGAAACGCGATAACCTCACCCAAGGCTCATTGAACCGTTTATTATTTCTAGTGCCCCAAACAATAACAACGCAACCGTTGCCGATTGGGTCAAGGTGTTATTCAGTACTTGAGGTAGCAAATTGGCATAGGATAATTGCTGTTGCTTCTGGGTTGCGCTGGCGAAGGCATTTGCCCAACGTGAAAAGAAGGTACTTTTCTGGCCACTGGCCTTGTAGTCCTCCAGCGCCGATATACCCTCTATAACAATACCGGAGGCTTTGCCGCTTCAAGCGCGACTGCCATGCTTGCCTCGGTGCATTAGGCTGCGGTTTGCCTGCTCAAGATTGCGCTTCTGGTTCTGCAGTTCACTAATTTGCGATTGTCCGTCAAGTTGGTCCTGTTGTATCTGTATGCGCTGCTGTTGCAGGTCTAGTAGCGAGCGCTCATCTTCGGCAAGCAGGCGACTTTGTTCTGCAAGCTGTTGATCTGAAAAGGCGGGTGAACTATTTGTTGGTCCGGCACGGCGCATTGATTCCAGTATCTGTTTGGTCTGCGATGTCGGTTCGCCGTACAGCAGTTGCAGCCGATCGTTAACTGCCAGGCTTTGTTCCAACTGCAGCTCCAGCAGAGCTTGTGCATCAGCGATTGTTAATTCGACCTCAGCCAGTCTTGCCCGGTTGTTTGATGCCTGACGCTCGTTAGTGTCAACTGCGGCTGATAGCCACTGATCCAGTGTGTTTTGATAATTAGCGTTTTCCTCCTGGGTTGCGAGCAGCAGGTTCTGAGCTTTGGAAATAGCCGTATCAACGCCTTCCATATCGATAGTGGCAATGTGATCTCCGCTGTTGACTCTATCCCCACTGGCCACCGTGATGCTATCGATCTGTTCATTAGCTACGGCGGTTACTCCGTGCACGCTTCCTGGCACCAGGCAGATTCCGCTCGCTTCTACAAATTCGGATACCCGGTAAGTAAATGCCCAGATAACGGCACTAAGTAACACCAGTACACAAGTAGCAAGAAAATACCAGGCCTTTGGTGATATGACGGCGACAGTGGATGAACTTGATTTTTCTTGTAAAGAATCCAGCACCTCCTTTCTGAAGACACTGCCGTCTTTGAGCTTGTCAGACATGGGGAATTTTTACGAAACAAGCCTGAAGAGGCTGGGACCTAATGGATTACGAATCATATCAATGTCGACCAGTTATCAACGTAGTTGCGTTCGTTAGGTTTGCAGGTCCAGAGTTGTAGAACTAAACAGAGGGCTATACTTTTCTTACTTTTCGATCTTGTCTCATCGCTCGAGTAGACAACATTGTAAATTTTCGAAAATTAGCATTGCCGAACTCCTTGACAAGTCCGGCAACACTAATTTTATCCTGAATAATTCAGGCTACTATCTGCCCAAAGAAGCGGCAGAGTTGCACATCTAGCAAGGCTGATAAACCCAAGTACCCGGTATACGAACCGCTGGCGCTGTCTCGATACGCCAAGTTCCTAAGGGTCGTGACTCGCAAACTCCTGAAGTGTTAACAGTGCGATTGCCTCTTCTGCCGCAACGTTTGCGACCACCACTGATGTCTTCAAGCGTTGCATCGTCTAATACTGCTTCATTTGAATTTTCGATTGTAGATGTTTTCATTTTCTTTGTCTAAGATTTAGGTTTAGCTTCATTTCCGTTGCGTACTCTTGCACACGGGCGTTACAGCTCCGTCGATATATTTACTTCCGACAAAATTGTCAACGCGATCAAATAAAGATCGAATGACAAGATCGAATGAATGTAGATGCCAGCTAAACCAAGACAAAACGATTTTCCGGTATGCATGAATGCTTAGTGACAAAGAATCGCTGAAGCTATTTGGTAACGGAGTTGGGAGTGTTGGAGTTGTAATCCACCTGTTATTAAGGGTGTTGCGTAAAAAATCTAAATCCGTACTACTTTTCTACAGTGATACGGCTATTTAGTACCCGCCTACCTGACGTTTGACTGACGCCTCGGCCAGGCCCCATCCGTCTGAGAAACAGCAAGTACTAAACGTTATGATGCTTTCACTTTGTTTTTCGCGGAGGATGTCTGCCGGTGACGCGCCAGGTTGGAGACGGGGTTGGCATATTCTTAACTGCTCGGGTGCTTATTAAGGCCGGGCTGTCTCGCGTAGACTTCGGCTACTCAACACTGTTTGAAACGGCACGGGCTCTTAGGAGGCGGTGCAAGAATAAGCTGATCGTACCGGAAGTGGCCCCCCGAAGCGCGATATTTTGGCGGGGCTGCCTCCGGCCAGCTTTCCGCGTAAATCTCGGCGAATAGAACAACTATTCCCTTCAGTTGACACGAAAATCTGACTCAAAATTTTACACTGTCGCGGGGGCCGCCTTCGGCTTCGATCGTTATTCTCGGACAGGCTCTAGCTTCAGCCGCCAGCTTTGCTTACACATAGTCCCTTTCGTCGCGTACACTTTAAAGCCTTCAATAAAGCGAAAAACTCTGGCTTCAACATGGCCGATCAGGATCAAGGAAGTAAAACAGAACTGCCCACATCCAAGCGCTTGCGTGATGCACGTGAGAAGGGTGATGTAGCTAAAGCCCCAGATGTCAGTATCACCATTGGCTTCCTTTTCGCACTGTTGTTGTTCTGGCTGGTTTTTGATTCGATGGTGACCAGCGTCACGCATTTGATGGAAACGGCGCTGGCATCACCAGGGAAACCTTTCAGCACGGCGCTTTTAGCATTGGGTCAGGAATCCATCAGGGTGTTTATTAATGTTTCGCTGATTATCCTCATTCCACTTGCGCTGTTTGGAACGGTCGTAGAATTCCTAGTCATTGGTCCAGTCATAACCGCGGAAAAATTTAAGCCGAAGATGTCCAACCTGGACCCCGCGGAAGGTCTCAAGCGCATGTTCGGTCCTGACAACCTTGTCGAGCTGATTAAATCCATTCTTAAAACAGCGGTGCTTTGCACGATTGGAGTGATGACGGTACGCAGTGTCCTGGGTGATTTGATGCTGCTCACCAAAGCTGCTCCGGAGGAGTTGCTTTCAGGAATCTGGTATCTCGTACTGCGGGTGCTTGGCTGGGCATCAGCCGCTTATCTGTTATTGATGTTCATCGATATTGGTTATCAGCGTTACTCATTTACCAAACGCATGAAGATGAGTATTCGCGATATACGTGATGAAATGAAAGATACCGAGGGTGATCCAATGCTTCGTGGTGCGAGGCGTGATCTGGGCAGCGAATGGGCGACCGAAGCGCCTGCTGAGGCGGTCCGCGGTGCCACTGTTCTAGTGGTAAATCCCATACACGTAGCCATCGCTATCAATTACGATAAGGAGAGCGCTCCGCTCCCGATGATTACGGCCAAGGGTGAAGAAAGAGTGGCACGTGAGATGCGGGACATTGCTGCCGCCGCAGGGGTGCCGATTCTGCGCAATGAGCAGCTGGCCCGGGCATTGTTGACGCATTCCAGCAATTTGCAAGACGCTGAGGACAACTGCGTGCCGCGAGAGCTGTTTACTATTGTTGCCGAGGTCATCATATGGGCGCATACGGCTCGCATCCGAATGGAGCAATTATCTAATTCATCAGCAACCCCAACTAATACGGTCGTACCCCCTGGGGAAGATCTGACGATATATCGCTCTGCTCCTCCATCATTAGAAAGACGAGCTGCGAGATCGTGAACCAATTTCCCTATTCTATTGTTATAACGCTGGTAGCGCTCGCGTTTGTGCTGGTTCTAGCTTGGTTTGTCATAAAATTTCTTTCTGGAATCAATCGATTCCGAGGCTCTGTAGGAGAGGTAAAAGTGTGCTCATCAACGATGCTGGGCACCCGTGAGCGCCTGGTGGTGGTGACTTTCCGAGATCACGACTACCTACTCGGTGTGACGTCAGAACAAATCTCTATTATAGACAAATTGCCATTGGAGCAATCAGCCAGCCCTCTTTAGCAAGATTAAAGTAGGTAAGCGCCAAGCTTTCAAAGGCGGATTCGCGCCAGAAGTAAGTAATACTACTGAGGGCTAAGTAATTCCCCCGATTTTATTTCCGTACGGCAATGGCTATTGTTCGGTTTCGTTCTTATTCGCTCAATGGAGTTCCAAATCAGATGACTATAAAAATTCAAGGCGGCAACGCCGTTCAAACTGCAAAAAATTCAGAACGTGCGCTGGAAAATGATAGCGCCGGAAAATCGGGTGGTGCCGCGGCTAACGATCAGGCAGCGAATACTAGCGACGCCTCAAATGGCGGAGATTCTCTGGTCAAGCAAGACTTGCATGACATGCAGCGGCGCAAGTCTGCTCCCGGGCCAGCTGGTGCTGATGGTAAAGACGGTGCACAAGGCGCCAAGGGCGATACTGGAGCAACTGGAGCAACTGGAGCAACTGGAGCAACTGGAGCAACTGGAGCAACTGGAGCAACTGGAGCAACTGGAGCAACTGGAGCAACTGGAGCAACTGGAGCTACTGGAGCTACTGGAGCTACTGGAGCTACTGGAGCAACTGGAGCTACTGGAGCAACTGGAGCTACTGGTGCAACTGGAGCTACTGGTGCTACTGGTGCTACTGGTGCTACTGGCGCGCAGGGAGCTAAAGGTGATACTGGCGCTACTGGAGCTCAAGGTCCTGCTGGCCAAGATGGTGCCAAGGGCGATACTGGAGCTCAAGGACCTCAAGGTGTAGCGGGCCCACAGGGAGCCAAAGGTGATACTGGAGCAACTGGTGCACAAGGCCCTGCTGGCCCTGCTGGCCAAGATGGTGCCAAGGGTGATACTGGAGCTCAAGGACCTCAAGGTGTAGCGGGCCCACAGGGAGCCAAAGGTGATACCGGAGCAACTGGTGCACAAGGCCCTGCTGGCCAAGATGGTGCCAAGGGTGATACTGGAGCAACTGGTGCAACTGGTGCACAAGGTCCTGCTGGCCAAGATGGTGCCGACTGTGACATTGGAGCCCAAGGCCCTCAAGGCGTAGCGGGCCAGGATGGGGCGCAAGGCCCTGCTGGTGCGAAAGGTGACACAGGCGCTCAAGGTTCTGCGGGTCAGGACGGAGCTGCAGGTAAAGACGGAGCTGCAGGTAAAGACGGAGCTGCAGGTAAAGACGGAGCTGCAGGTAAAGACGGAGCACAAGGTCCAGTTGGTCCTCAGGCTGGTTCCGAAGGTTCAAAGAATGTCCAAGCAGTGGTTGGTCAGCTTCAGAACGTCGTTCAATCATTCTTGAGCGGAATGGGTGGTTCGACTTCCAGCAATGGTGCGATGCAATCAAAAGTCGATCAGATTTCAGGTCTGATGAGTTCTGTATCGGATCAGGTGTCTGGTGGAGCTGCAAACGACGCAGGTTCTTCACAGTGTTCAACCGATGATGCAGCTGCCAGTGTCGGCGGATCACAGGCGATGGCTGGAGACGGTTCAACAGCCCAACCGGAGTCTGGTTCAAGCTCTGCAGCAGCCGAGGCAGGTTCAGCATCCTCAGCAAAGTCTGCGGCTGGTTCCCAATCTGGTTCAGTAGGGGATTCGTTGCAACAGCTTATTCCAATGCTTGAGCAGATCATTGCAATTTTGGCTGGTGGGGAAGCGAGTGGCTCACAGGCTGGTGGCGGCCAGGCCGCAGGTGGTGGTCAGGCTGCTGGTGGCGAACAAGCTGCTGGTGGTAGTGCTGCAGGCGGAAAGGGTGGGGCTAACGAAGCCAAAGGGGCCCAAGGAAGCGATGAAGCCCAGCAAGCTGGAGGTAGTGACAAGGGTAAAGCTGCCGGTGGAGCTCAGGAATCACAACAGCCTGAGGCAGGCGATCTGGGTGCTCTTATGCGCAAGATCATGGGTCTGCTTGAGTCTATCAAGTCACAGCTTGGTGCAGGCGAAGGTGGTGAGGCTGCAGGCAAAGGTCGTTGTAGCGATATTGCGGAGTCAGCCAAGTCCGAGAAAGGTATGGATGAGGGAGTGAGTAAGGAAGAGGCGTCGGCCGAGGTACTCGACATGAAGCAGGCCATCTCCGGCCATCCATCTTCGGTTGAAGAATCTTCCTACTCTGAAGGTATGCAAGCCAACGCCGGTGGTGAGTGTTGAAGTTAGTCGCTCAGGGCCAGTAACATTGTCTGGCAACGCAATGATCAATAGTTGACCAGAATTACCGAGACGCCGCTCACCTCAAGGACGAAGTGAGTGTCAGTTTATCCTCAGTCGATCGGCGCAACGTCAAATGATTCAGTGAGATCGAATTAAGAACATTTATTCGCATAAGTAGTTTTACTTACTCGTGATTTTGCGTATGTACACGCCGGTTAAAAAATTTAATAATGGAAAGGTTGTTCAAGTCAGACAATCGAACCAAATTTGCAACGGAGATAACAAGTGAACGAAGCAGCTTTAGCTAGTAGTGGAAGCCAGATGGCGCTAATGAACCGAGCGTCGCAGGGCAGCAGCGGTAATATCGATGTATTAGCCAAGCAGATGATAGAGGAGTACGGCATACAAAACGTGCAGCGCTCAATCAACAACGCTGCCGCCGAATCTTTGGGCCAGCAGCTCGGTACTTTCATAGATTCACTGAGCATGCCTCAATTTATGAAAGACGATGCGAAGAGCGCAATGAACGATGTGTTGGGAGCGTTCCAGAGTGACACTCCACAAAATCTTGATCAAAATATACAAAAAGTTCTAGGTAGTTGCGGTGAGGCAAGTGGTGGCAGTGCCGGTGCAAGTGGTGGCAGTGCTGGTGCAAGTGGTGGCAGTGCCGGTGCAAGTGGTGGTAGTGCCGGTGCAAGTGGTGGTAGTGCTGGTGCAAGTGGTGGTAGTGCTGGTGCAAGTGGTGGTAGTGCTGGTGCAAGTGCAAGTTCTGATAGCGTCATGAGCGGGACAATGGACATGATCAGCGGCGCCATGATGGATGAGATGAAAGAGGCCACTGCCGAAGGTGCCAACAAGGGCGGCAACAGGTCTGGCGGCGGTGCTGGCAACTGGTTGGCGCTCCTCGCCAGAGCGCTTGGTAAGACATCTGGAGAGCATCTGAAGAAGATGGTAGAGCTTGGTGAGAAAATGGGCGAGCTTGACAGCAAGGAAAATCCGGAAGAATTCGCCAAGATTCAATCTGAGTTCCAAGCTGAATCGCAGATCTTCAAGATGTTCCAGGAGGCCATTGGAACGATGGTCAAGAGCGTCGGTGAAGGTATGTCCAGCGTAGCTCGTAAGCAGTAGCAGGTAGTTGATTTGAATCGCCGCCCAAGGTGTTTGACTTGGGTGGCGATCTATTCCTGACTAATCGGGTTGGACTGCTTGCTGCGTTCCGACCGGAATTGTCAACTGACGTAAAAAATCAAACTGTTAGTTAGTGCCTGTCCATAAACTGACAACTGCTTGAATTAGCGGGATATATTTTCCTACAAACGTAAAAAATCCTCTTGGTTTTGGTATGTTTGAGTTGCAAAACGTAAACACACACCAAGAGGATTTCC
>Ga0209828_1001075_pt1 | contig 25442 bp, 10 predicted proteins | sample MaitaG_FD_187429 | JGI IMG/M metagenome (GOLD analysis project Ga0209828, IMG submission 187429) | Marine algal microbial communities from Maine, USA - Maine_Asex2 metaG (SPAdes) (version 2) | ecosystem: Host-associated > Algae > Red algae > Unclassified | place: Maine, USA | collected 2015-01-05
TAAAGATTTTACTACTCCTTTATACGAGTCTCTTTTTTCGAAAAAGTGTAAAGTTTGGTATGATCAAAAGAAGTTGAAACCTGGTGATAATATTGAGCGGTCGATTTCACAGGGTATCAATTTATGGGATATGACCATATTGGTTTGTTCTGAAGAATCACTTTCAAGTTGGTGGGTCCAGCAAGAAATTAACAGGATCACAACAAAGGAGAGGAATTATCAACAGTCATCTGGGAAAATGAAAAACTTACTTATTCCTATTACAATTGATGATACTATTTTCAAATCAGATGAGGGATGGGCCGATACTATTAGAAGCCGGAGTATAGGCGACTTTAGGGAATGGAAGGATAATATAAAATTTGAGAGCGCATTGAATGATTTGGTAGATGCAATAAATGTGGATAGAAGGACAGATGGACCAGAATCTTATCTGTAGTAGCATTAAGTAGTAAGGAAAGGATTTTTATCTTGAATTTATGTCCGAAAAGTGGTTTATAAAGTAGATGGAATTCAAGATTCTATTGACAAGGAAATTAGATTTCTGAATAAGGATTGAAAGAATTACTATCTTAGGATTAAGGACTCAGGCCAACATTATTTAATTCAAAATATTCAAATATGCCTTGAACAAAAACACGATCAGACTTCACAGATCCTAATATCAAAAGCTTTATCAACTTTTCATTTCATGATTATGTTGCGTCTCGAACATTACTGCTAGATCAATTGCCAACTCAAGGTACCATTCTAGGACTCACAGCAATGGAAAAAATATTAAAAGCAATTTTGTCTCCTTCATAACCAATCCATTGTTATTGGAGGGTCTGGACATGCCTTAACTGATATGGCACAAATAATCAAAGGAATTGAAGATGATTTACTAAGTGCTAAAGACATGGAATTTATCGAGCATATTGACAAATCTTACAAACTTAGATACCCAAACAATTTAGATTCTGATTTCGAACTTTATATCCCTTCATTAAAAGTATTAGAGAACCTTGACAGAGGATATTGCAATTTAAACAAGTGCGTAAAAATCACAGAGTTGAATCCTGATAAGAAAATGTTTGATGTTTATGTGATCCAGAAAAACCCATCTTTATTTAATAGCAATGTCTATTTCGATCCTACATTGGTAAATATAATATCCGAGTCAAACCAGAAATATGCCTATTATAAATATAAAAACGGAATAGAATTGCAAGAGAGATTTCGTTGGTCGGAAAAGATTAAAAGTGATGATGGCTGGTACTTACCTGTAGACATTTAATTGTTTATGATTTCAATTTGATCAAATCAAAATACATAGTCCTTGTAAATAAACTATTTAATTGCCTATTAGGAGCTCTGGGACCATTTATATATTCAAGCTCCGATTCTTCCTCGTGAAATAAGTAATCAAATCCATTTCTTTCATAATAAGATTTGGCTTTTTCATTATTATATGCATCGATCGTTATAAATCTACATCCTGTTTTGTTAGCTGCTTCAGAGAACCAAGCCTTAATGAAGTCCATCAGTTGGCTTCCAATTTGATGACCAGTAAAATTGACATCAACACCTAGTCTACCAATTTTAACAGAAGGAAATGCAGGAAAAATTTTTGCGTGAGGAATCTGCTTTATTACTTTTTTTCTCCTACTATTAGGCAAATCATCTACTCTCAACGCATCATTTGAAACACTAAAAGCGCAAACAATTTTGGAAGGATCCGAATCTAAAGTAAATGCATAGGTTTGACCCATAAGCTGATCCTGGAACATCAAAGCCTCATTATTAAAGAAGTCATTTAAATCTTCATCACCACAATCAAATTGACTGATTAGCAATGAATCACTATAATGAAATTTTGTGCAGTCCTCTAGTAGGTCTATTTGGTGTTCTGTGCTTTGTTCGATTTTTCGATGATTTTCTTTGCCTTTTCGATTTGATCTTTGAAATCGATCTTGTTGTCCTGATCTTCTGCTACCTTCGACAAAAATCGCTCTGCATGCTCACCTCTTAGTGTTGGGGTTGGACGGATTGATATTGCCATTTGATTAATTTTTGATTGATTACTATTTCCCTAAATAATGTACATCTATATACTAATTATACACTAACTATATACAAACTATACACAAATGTACTATTAAATGTAACATGATACTTCACATGACAGTTCCATATTCAATTGTTAATGTCTTTATAAATACTCCTTATATGAACCCTATAAAGAGTATTGTATCTTATAATTTACATAAACACTAAAAATAATTAGCGCAGCCCAGCCACACTATCAGTAAACGGCATAGTTTTGAGTAGACGCACAGATTAATACCTATAGAGAATTACAATTAAGTTTGTATAGATCAAAATATGAAGAATTTATATATTTTTCATGTTCAGGACACACAATTAGAGGACAAATATTATTATTCGAACCCAATTTTTCTAGCCTGCTATTGGCTAAGGACACTTCTTTTATTAAATATTGAATATCATGTTGAGCAGAGTTGAACTCATCTTCAACAATAGGATTCATTAAAGTCTCAAGCAATGGATTATATGCCCAAATAGCTTGAGACAAATAGTTCACCCAACATAAAACCTCTTCATTTAATTCCTTTGCCTCTTCATCATCAATTGCTGGTTGAGCGCATCGATTTATTACACAACTTGGCCCATTTAATAGAACAGTATTCGCATCATTACAACCAAAATTTTCACAATAACATAATTCACCCATTTTGAAAATTATCCCACCGTACTTGACTGTATTTTTTAACATATTATAATGAACATAAATATCAGAACAAAGCAAGTCACAAACTGCCGAGTTGAATTCCTGTAGAGAAGAAACATCTTCTTTACAAATTTTCTCAATATCTGACTTCCTAAAATTAACCGGTTCCATGAATCTAAAATAACTCACCCCTTCTTTGTTGACATTTAGCCCCCAATGACTTATCAGTTCCTCAGGTAATCTTTTGTTCTCGATAGCTATGGAGCCATTTTCACTTGGATATTTACTAAAGGTTATGCCATGATGAAAAGGTTCTTCTCTTGAACTTTTTGACAAAGCTATTGTACACGTGTTAGAAATAACAACAGTGAAATGACATCTCTTTTTAGCCATACCAATTGCTTTACAATAAACTACGTCTCCATATTTTAGGTCTTCAAAACTCTTGTCCATAAATATACTTTTGTATGCAAATTGTATGCAAATCTCACTAAGCTTACTATAAATAAAGAAAGCCAGCACTCATAAGAGGCTGACTTTCAAATGTTTAGTTCGTCGGGGTAGCAGGATTCGAACCTGCGACCCCCTGTTCCCAAAACAGGTGCGCTAACCGGACTGCGCTACACCCCGAACAAATTAATGAGTCGCGAAAGTATCATTTATTTTGATATTAACAAAGGACTCTTTGCGGTGAGAGGGGGATTCGAACCCCCGGTACCGGTTTCCCAGTACGTCAGTTTAGCAAACTGGTGGTTTCAGCCACTCACCCACCTCACCTAATTAATTTTTAACAAGTCATCTCTATGACTTTCAAAATAGTGTGCAAAGATATACTTCGCATCAATTATATCCAACATAAACAAATGATTGTTTGAGTATTTTATCAAAAAACTGGTAATCAGCCTGAATTAAGCTGGCGTGTTCTCTAATAAGCGGTTTTCCATAGCCGTTCTGACCAAACCTGCAGTATTTCTTACATTAAGTTTGAACAATAGGTTACTTCTATGAGCTTCTACTGTTTTGAGAGAGATAAATAACTTACCAGCGATTTCTTGATTTGTATTTTGATCCATGATCAGAGTCAATACTTCTCTTTCTCGTCTTGTTATTTTCGGTATAGACTTATCACTTTGTTTTGCTTCCTTAGTTTTATTGATCAGACCATTCATAATCGTCTTAGTGACAGCTTCACTAAAGTACGTTTTGCCCGTAGCTACGGTTCTGATTGCCGTAATAAGCTCTTTTCGGCCCGTATTCTTAAGAATATATCCAAGTGCTCCACTTTTGAGGATTTCAGTGATATAACTTTCCTCATCATACATTGACAAGACTAAGATCTTAATGCCTTTATATTCCTTTATCAAATTCTTGCAAACGTCTAAACCGCTTTGATCTGGAAGATTAATATCTAAAAGAACAATATCTATTTCTTTAAGCTTATTGTCTGTATAAACATCTCTAGCAGTATAACATTTATATTTCAGATTGATATCATCTTCATGTTCAAGTATAGATTCAAGGCCATCCACGAACATTTTGTGATCATCTACAATTAGGATATCAATCATGGTTTTATGTTTAATTATTAGCTTGAATACTAAAATTTAAAATTATAGCTTCGAATTAAATGAAAATATAGTGAATACCCTATATTTTTAACACATATACGGGTCGAAATTTATAATATGAGAATTATTCTTTTATTCTGCCTCTTTTTGACAGCCATTGGAGCCATTTGCCAACAAGGCCAAATTGAGGATCAAAAAGTAGCTGATCGAGTCAACTCTCAAAGTCAATCCTCACTCAGTGTGGTTCCTTCAATCCCCATAAATGATATTGATGAGAAAGTTTATGTCAATGAGCATTCGAAAGAATCTAGCCAGTCTTTAGATTATATCGATCCATATGATCCTAATTACATAGATTGGAATTCTCTGACAACTGACAGTCTTTATGCAATAATGGCCCATGCTCGGGATGTGAAAGACTACTGTTTGAAAGCAAAAGGCTACTATCATTTAGCTATAAAAGATCCTGATTTTACCTCTAATCCAGATAAAAGAATCGAAGATTTAGAATTGAGTAGTATCTATGCTAGGAAGTTTTGTAAGGATACGGTCGCCTTTTATGAAGCTAAAATAAAATACGCAGAATTCTTATATGCAAATTCTATCAGTGGTGGATATACGATTGAAGAAGCAAATGAAGCATTATCGTATTTCACAAAGAAGGATTTACCAGAAAATATAATTGACACCTACCAAGTCTTAGCATTTTTAAATGAGAAAAAAAATGAACCGAGCAAGGCAATTGACTATTTGATAAAAGCATCAGATTTAAGTATAAAGATCAACGACACGATTGGATTTTTGAAAAACAAACCGTTGTTTAATTCATTGACATATTTAATAGGCAAGCCAAATGAAGCAATGGTTCTATTTCAGGATGATTTTAAAAGAAGCTGCGAAATCCCGCAATCAGACCATAGTGTAACTGTAGACATTGGCTTAGCATACGCTGAGCATTTATTATATTCAAAAAATTATACAGAAGCTTTATATATACTTAACTATGTTGAAAGTCTAGATATTAGAAAGAATAACCAAACTGCAAAATTGTGCTCATTGGCCGTTATTGCCAATCGTAATTCGGGCTATTATGAAAAAGCGCTTGACTATAGCCTCAAAGACAATAATATCTTACAGAGTACTCACAATAATGAAGCAAAGAAGAGAATAGAGAGCTCTATAAATATTTCACAGAATAGAGAACTCGAAGCGGATCTAAAGGCATCAGAAGAAGTTAATAAGGAACTTGAGAAAAAAAATGACCTAAGCCGCTTCTGGATTGTTTTCTTAGGATTGGCGATTTTGGCTTCATTCCTTGCTTTATATTATATATCCAGGTTTTATACTCAAAAGATTCGCGTCAGTGATTTAATCTCAAATCAAAGAGAAGAGATCAACAAACAACGCATCGTTAAGCTTGAAAATAATATGAAAATTCAGAGCTTAAGCTCAATGGTGGCTGGTCAAGAAGCAGAGCGCAATAGAATTGCGAATGATCTTCATGATAGTTTGGGCGGTACACTGTCAGCTTTGAAATTACAATTTGAAAATGTTGTTTTAAAGAATAGTAAAACGGAGGCTTCCAAGTTTGATAATATTTCTGTGTTGATAGATGGTGCATGTTCAGAAGTCAGAGAAATCGCGAGAAACCTAAAACCAGCATCATTAGAAAATATTGGACTCGAAGCTGCTGTGAGAGATCTCATTAATAAATACAATGCGAATACTGATGTCGAAATATCATTTAATTCATACGTAGAAGATATTGAACTAGACTATGAGACAAAATTAAATATGTACAGAATCATCCAAGAACTTTTAAATAATGTGATGAAACATGCCAAAGCGACCGAGGTCGATGTCCAATTATCTAAATCAAGCCAAGAGCTCATCATTAATGTAGAGGACAATGGAGAAGGATTTAATATTAACTGGGTAAAGAAAGGATTAGGCTTAGACTCTATGCAGTCTCGTGTGAATGTATTAAAAGGCGACCTGAATATTGACACTGCGCCAGGTCGTGGCACATCAGTGATTGTACACATTCCAATCAACAAGATGCAGCTTAGTTAGCTATTATTAGGGTTTCCCCTAGTATAAAAACTAGGTTTTACCTTCATATCCAAAGCAAAGCTTAGTACTATCTTTGAATTGTTGAGGATTTATCCTTAATAAGTTCTAATACATTATGCTCGAAAAAAGTGGTTCGTCATCATCTTTTCTATCTTAGGTTTGGTAGATTAAAAGCTCAGTAAGTTCTTCAGAAATAATTCTTCATTATGATTTTGATGGGCCACTTTTTCCACTTAGAAGTCATTTAATACATCTTATTAAATAATTGTTTTGTCTATAGCTTACTTTATAACAAATTGAGATCAGCTTCTTCTTGATTAATAGCTTAGGCTAAGCTAAATCTTGAAAATAAGGATGTGCAATTTATTTTGAACATTCGCAATTAGATGCTTCTCAAAATTGACTAATCTGTAAATCATTGTGCTCAGGAACAATAGGGTCATTCTACGTATTCATTGACTGGTTTAAAAGGCGAATCACATTAGGAAGGGGTGTGAATTGTCAATATTAAACTCTGTCAGTAGTACAAAATTATAGAGTGGTCCCTACTGTTCTCGAGGGCACAGAAGTAAACCGACACTTATTTTAATCAAGAGAGCGAGTCACAGGATTTGCTCTCTTACTTCAAAGAATTCTCTTTCTCATTTCAAAGACAACTTATATTTTCACTCATCTTTTTTATTCCAGTTTTCTTATTACTATATTGTTTGTATAATAAAGAGATTTTCCAATATCTCCTTTAAAAATAGAAATTTCTGCGGTTTTAAATTTTGCTCGATTTTTATGAAAAATAGCGCCATATTTGGGTTTGCAAATATCCATCCCTCACGGAATGCATCCACTGACTACTCATAAATAATTAGATATGCAATTAGGCTTTGTATCTGCTATTCTCCCAGATCAAACTTTGGATCAGGTATTTTCTATAGCCTCCTCAATCGGTTATGATTGTGTAGAGGTCATGTGTTGGCCCATCGGAAAAGCCACACGCAGATACGCAGGAGTCACACATCTTGATGTTACAGATTTTAAACAAGAAGATGTGAGTCAAATCAGCCATCTAACAGAAAAACATGGCATCTCCATCAGTGCTCTCGGCTATTATCCGAATCCTCTAATAGATGATGCTAAAGAGTCGCAGGTATATATCGATCACATTAAAAAAATAATCACTGCGGCTTCAATGCTTAACATCAATTCAGTGACAAGTTTTATTGGTAAAGACCATACAAAATCTGTAGATGATAATTGGCCACGATTTTTAGAAGTGTGGTCTAATATTATTTCATTTGCTGAAACTCACGCAGTTAAGATTGCTATTGAAAATTGTCCAATGTTTTTCACTCGAGATGAATGGCCTGGAGGTAAAAATCTTGCCACTTCTCCCTCAATCTGGTCTAGAATGTTTGCATCCATTCAAAGTGATTTTTTTGGTTTAAATTACGATCCTTCTCACATGATTTTACAGCATATGGACTATCTAGAACCAATAAGAAATTTTACAGACAAATTATTTCATGTACATGCGAAGGATGTTCAAATCGATACACATAGATTAAATAAAGTGGGCATCCTAGCTCCCCCAAATGAGTGGCATACACCAAGGCTGCCAGGTCTAGGTGAAGTAGATTGGGGACAGTTTTTCGCTACCTTAGCAAACAAAGGATATACTGGTCCAATCTGTGTTGAAGTTGAAGATAGAGATTTTGAGGGCGATTTGGATATGCGAATTAGTGCACTTAAGCAGAGTTATACCTATCTGAAACAGTTTGTTTAATCGTGCCTGGTGCGCGGGGTACGTCTTGGCTGGCTGGGTATATAACTAGCCTATCTTATGCCAGCTCTTCGTTGAAGAACCGTTATCATAGCTATGGCTATGGTACCGAACCTTGGCCTCAATCAGACATGAAAATTTTACATTTTATTTATCCCTTTACTTGTCATTTGACTTTATGATCCTCTTTGGCTGTGTGGACTTCCTAATTTTTCTGACTCAGTAAGTCACTAGGAGTCTAGGCTGTGATAATATTAACTTAGATCATTATTTGACTTTGTGGCACTTTTGGCTTAGTGCCCCAAAGCAGTTTTCCAACAAACAAGATTTTTTAATTTTTTTTTTGAAATAAAGGATAGATTTCGAAACATGAAATCCATCCCTTAATTGATTAATCAATGACAACAACCTTGTAGGTATCACTTACAAAATCACCGACTCTTAATACATAGTAGAGGATACCTGATTCTAAGCTTTTTCTCTTTAATTCTATTGAATGTTCGCCAGCGTGATATGCGCCTTGAACTGACTCAATCACTCGCCCATTAATATCATAAATAGATAAATTAATATCTGCAGTTTCTGGCAAAATGAATTTTATAATTGTTTTATCCGAAAACGGATTGGGTATATTTTGAAATAGTTGAATAATGGATTTGTTTGGAGTTTTAAATGATAAGCCTACATCCACTATTTTATTTGATAGATATGCTTCAGTTTTAGTTATTGAAGAATTTAACTGAAGTGCCGTAGCAATAGAACCATTCTTATGTGCTATAAAAACCAGATAAAAAAGATCTTCTTTCATTTCAGACACATCTCCATTCCAACTGATTGTCAACTGATTTTGATGAATACCTATGTGACGATCAGTCAAATCAATTTTACCTGATTCTGAGTCCACAAAGCGCAGTCCTTCATGATTTAATGTCAATTGAAATCCATTAAAGTTTGTAAATTCGTCTGCACTTATTGGTATGCTGATCGATTGTCCCTTTGAAAATGTTTTGTCTTCAATGTTAAGCTGTAAAGCATCATTTTTATTTCTTGTTTCAGATGATTGCAATCCATCCCTGATTGCGTCGCCACTGAGATCTCCTAACTTAACAGCAATAATATCTTGATCACTATTGTCCGCATTCAAATTAACTATTAATATCTCTTCCGTGAAAGGCCACGGAGATAATTGGTCAACAAAATTTGTCGAAGAATGGACAAATCTCCAACTTGGATCTAAAGAAAAATCTGTATCTAATCCAAGGATAAGATTTCTGAGTAAGACAATATCTGCAGCTGAAACACTTTTGTCATTATTAATATCTGCTGCAATAATTGAATATGGAGATTTTAAGAATCCTGAACCAAGAATATGCTTTTGCATAAGTATGATGTCCAAAGTAGATACTCCATTTATTGGATTATCTTTTTTATTTGCTAAGATTGTATAATGATAACCTGTTGGATTCTGATAAAAAGCATATTTCCCATAAGAATTTGTTAAAGCTGATTTTGGATATTCTGATAGGCCAGATGTATTCAGAGTTAACACAACATCTTCTACGCTTTCTTTCCATTCAGTTAGTACTGTTCCTTTTATAATAGCTGTTGAAGCTTGTGGGGCTTCACATTCTCCATTAACAACTACTTCTACTTTACAAAAACTTCCGTTAGCAGATTGATCCCAAACCCACAGATCTAATTCTATTAATTTATCATGATCCTCACATGAAAATGCAAGACTTTTTTGACTTTCAAAACCATCTTCATCGGGAGCTAATGGAGTGTGCCCAGATGGCAATATAGAAAATAATAGGCTGCTACATTTATCAAAACTACCTAGATCAAAATCGTTTGCCCATATAGAAACTGAATCACTATCAGCCATGAATGCAGTTGTAACTCCTTGTATACATAAGGGAGTAGGTGGAGTGTTATCAATAAAATTAATTGTTATATTCTCTGAGCTGCTATTTCCACATTGATCTGTAACAATAAGTTCTACTAAATGGGTCGTGCCTAAGACTCCTTCAAGTGTTGGAATCACAAGCTCACTACCTGTATAAAAAAAATCAGATTGAGTGTCTCCATTGTCATATATTATTTTCCATTTTAGATCAGACCCATCTATTGATTCATCACCGCAAAAATCTTCGGCTGATGCTTTTATTTCTCCAGCTGATACACAATTAGTTTGCTCAGATTTTGTAGCACCTTCATTTGTTATATTCACAGTAATATTTTGTGCTGTTATCACAGGTACTGAATCATCTTTAACTTTTATAATCTGTTCGTATGAATAATATCCATCTTCATCGACAACATCAAATTTAAAATAAACTGAATCTTGAATTTGAGGTCCAGCATTCGTTTCGCAATTCGCACAGCTATTCTGAGCCCAATCTTCAATCGCGATAAATGAATCATTATCTACATCCTCATCGCTTCCATTAGATTGAAAAGTACACCAATCGATGACTGTCCATCTGTTGATCAATTGCAGGCAAAAATTAGTCGTAAAAATTGTATCAGTTTCTAATGATGCAGCGACTAGGCCACACTCTGTCCTACACCATTCTGGTCTTCCAAAACTTGTCGGGCCGACCTCACAAAATAATTGAGAGCCCATTTCCACTTTTTGATTATCTAAAAATATAATCCCTCCAAGTGTATCACACTCCAGTCTTTCTCCATCTCGGATGCTGCCATCGTAATGTTTTGGCCACTTGATTGTAAGCGGATCAAATAAGGTAGAATCAGAAAATGAAATCTGCTGGACACAGGTAGGATCACCCAGAGAAAACATCATATCTCCATCTAAATCTAAATACCACTCTCTCGTTACTCCATTTTGACGGCAGTCAATTATTTCTGATTCATCTAATACGAAAAGTGATCTTAAAAAATCGTTGCAAAAATCGCCAATGATCTGAGGCTGGTGCTGTTGCGTAGGCTCTGCACCGCAATCAATCTCAATATCAGTACATATTATATTTGGGTCAAATGAATTTTGTACGATTATATTCGTCTCACAGGCAGTACGATTCCGTGCTTCATCTTGAACAATTAATATAACAGAAAAATCTCTTCCTAAATCAGTACATGTAAAGGTGATAGTAGGGCTGCCTTGAGGAAGCGCCTTTTGAGGATCTGGCGATAGGAAAGAGACAACACCATAACTTAAACTGTCACATCCATTATCATTACTCCCTTGACTAAGATCTTCTGCATTAATCCGAACGAGTCCATTTAATTGATCACCATCTGTGGTGAGGGATACCACTAACTGATTTAAGCAAGACGCTGCTGGAGAAATTGTATCCAATAGAGACACTCTAAAAAAGACTGAAGATTCATTTTCACACTTATCAAATAAGGTCGCCGTTACTTCTACAGGGATATTATTTTTCGGGATATCTCTAATCACATTATCAACTATAGTCCCCACTGAGGTCGACCATACGATATCAATATTGGAGTTGCAATTATCGCGGACATTTAGCTCAGGCAATGTATAATGAGCTACACATGTCCATGGTTCAATAAATGCTTGGACATCATTAATTCTTTGTATTGGAATTTCTTGTCCTTCTGCTTCTATTATTAATTCGGGAGCCTGAGTGTCGACGACTTCAATGACTTGAGTTCTTTGTTGGGAGACTGTTTGATTACACCAATCGTATACATTCCATCGTCTGAATATTTGTCGTGCATCACCACATTTAAAAAATTCAGTATCACTAAAAGAGATGACTACATTACATACTTTATCTCTAATTAAAAATTGTTCTTCCTCATCCATGACTTCGACTTCTATCGTATCGAATACAATGCTATCTTTAAAAATTGGTTTGACCTCAGTGATCAAAACCCATTTGTCCTCTTCATCTCCGACTCCTTCAATAGCGACAAGTTTTTCATCGATGACCTTGATTCCCGTTTGTACTTGGATGCGATCTATTTCAATGATTTGTGTATCTATCCTTGTGCGATGTGGCCCTAAAAAATACGGGAAGGCATCTGACAATGTAGTCGACATGGATAAAATTGTATCTGGATCAGTTTGACCGGCTTGGTCTTGATCACACTCAATAATCAGGTTATCAGGAAATTTAAAAAATCGATCAAAATGATAGCCTTCTAAAAATATATTGTCAATCCCATATCGCTGACAAAGTATATCTACGCGTTCTTTTTCTCCGTGCCGTAAGACAATTGCGGAGTAAATCAATTGGTGTTCTTCTATATCTCCTTGACAGAATGTATCTATAACGACTGTCCTCACTTGGAGATCTGAAATCAGATTTGGATCACAATGATTGACCATTGTTTGCACCTCTTCCACGGTTAATACTCCCTCTGGAAGTCTACCCGTCGCGCAAGAGATCCGGCACTCTACTGGTAGTGGTGAACTATCGTCTTTGCAGGTACATGGACTATTAAATTCTGGAAATATATTGGCTTCGATTGTTACTGTTCCCCAGCAAGAGTTTTCAAGGCATCTTGCTTTGTAACTGTAGGTTTGACCATTGTCAGATCCGAATATAGAATCCAATCTGACAAATTCTCCATCTAGTGTAAATAATTCAAATGTGTAAGGTGCAACTCGCGGAGCTTCCAAAAAATGATCAGGATCGATTTTTATCGCACAGGTATCTAGCGATATTTGCACGTTATCATTACAAGCGATGACGGCGCACTCATCTTCTATGCAAGCAAACTCAAAGCAATTTTCATTACGATTTAAATCCTCATAAATAGATGCATCCAAATCTGCAGTGATACCAAGGTTAGAAGCAACATTTACTGTGGTCTGACCAGTTGTATAATTTTCTTGCGTTTGAGCATTTACCCAAACTAAATCTAGGCAAGTTTCGAGGTCTGTAATTAAATTTCTATCGGTAATATTAAAACAGAGATCAAAAAGAATACCCCTTTTAATTGTGTCAATAAGAACCGCATTAGCACCTAAATAATCAATTGATATATCTAAGATATCAAGATTGTCATCAAATGATAAGCCGCCATTTCCAGATTGGTCTCCACCTTGCATATCGTTAATAGACGTAATACTATATCCATTTTGAAGAATGATATCAGTAGACAAATTGGGACTTAGGTCAACAGCATCAACAAGATCTCCATCATAAAAAAGTCGCAGATTATAACTACCTAAAAAAAATGCTCTACCACTGGCTTCCATATTAACAGTATAGCAAACCGTAGATTCATCACAATTAATAATCCCTTCACTAAAACTCAAGCCAAATTCAATCATAGGATCAATGCAAATAGGTGATGTAAAGTCTGGATCGCATGGGTCAGTAGGATCAGGATCAGGATCATCTCCAATGTCACAGATACCATCGCCATCTGCATCTACTATATTCGGGATGCATGGGTCATTCGGATCGGGATCATCATTTATATCACAAACACCATCTTGGTCTGCATCAGTAAAATTGGGAATACAAGGGTCAGTTGGATCAGGATCAGGATTGGCTCCTACATCGCAGACCTCATCTTGATCGGCATCTACGATTGGAATACAGTCATCATCGATAGTCGTACAATCCCGCTCAAAACAGTTGTTTGCATCTGATAATGCGAGATAAGTGCTATTCTCAACATCCGCTGAACCAGTTGTTGATGAAATAGTCGTAATACTACCTCCATAATTTCCGCTGGTCTCACTATTTGCCCATATCAAATCAAAACATGTCTCAGGATCTAATAGAATATCATCGTCTAATATATTGAAACATAGATTTTGTAAGATAACGCTTCCAGCATTTTCAATTGAAATAGGATTTACTATAGTAAAATCTATTCCTATTTCTAATAAAGATAAAGTTTGTTCAAATGGCAAATCGCCAGAACCACTTAAATCGAAACACCGATCATTTTCGCCTATGATTGCATAAGAACTTGGAAGATGATCAACATTTGCAGAGTTACTGACGTATTCTACACTAGAACAATCATAAAAGAAACTGAGATTATAAGACCCAAGATCGAAGGGCTCGCTTGCACTCAATATTGCATTATAACATACGACACCACTAGCACAACCCACAGATTGTTTTTCAAAAGAAGCTGTAAAAGTTTGACTTTTAAGCTGACTCGAAATAAATATAAGAAAGACACCTAAAAGATATCGAGTGGTCATTTGATATTGTTGGTTATGATAAGAAGAGCCTCAGCCTTTCACCAAAATGAAAGGTGCTCATGTCACTTACTAAAAATTGAGTTATATATATTGACTAGGAGGACTAGAATTGAGTATTCGAAAAAGGATGTTAGCATTACCTCTCTGTTTAATCTTGACAGGCAATGCTAACATTAATGTTCATTCTTTACAAAGGACAAACATGCAGTATAAGGGCTATATTTCTTTAACCAGGTTTATATTTTTCTAATTATATTTTAGATAAATTAATTGAAGTTTCTTTAATTGCAACGACTCCAAAAATGAGTAGAATTAAAGCGAGACAAATTAATCCCCATTCTCCCATTGTTGGAATAGCAGTTAAACATGCGTTTTCAAGACACTGTGCCCCACTTGGATCAAGGTCATTGTATATTGAATTATCTATGTCTGTTGTGATTCCTATATTACCTGCGACGTTTACAGTCGTCTCACCAACGGTATAATTTTCTTCTGTTGCGTTCGTCACCCAAACAGCATGAATGCATACTGTAGGATCAGCTATTAGTGCTTGATCTTCGATATTAAAACAAAGATCATGTGTTATAATTTGTGGACCTGTAGTCGCTATAAGTGGATTACTTCCTAAATAGTCAACAGCAATATCAATGATATCAATATTATCATCAAATGGGAGTGAACCTCCACCAGTCATATCACCACCTTGCATATCATTTATTGAACTGATATTATATGATGTGGATAAAGCAGAACCAGGATCAAGATTTGGAGAGATATCTATTAAATCCAATAAATCAGCGTCGTAAAATAATCTTAAATTATATGATCCCAATTCAAAATCTTCAGGAGCTTCAATCGTGATATCATAACACATTGTTTGTAATCCACAATCTAAATTACCATTAGTAAAATCTAGTTCATAAACTACAGGATCTGCACAATCATTAATTAAACACTGCTCTCCCGAAGGCTCTAAATCATTATAAATTGAGTTGTCATTATCTGCAGTCACTCCAATTCCACCAGCAACGTTAACAGTCGTCTCACCGTTTGTATAATTTTCTTCAGTTGTATTTGTTACCCATACTGCATGGATACAAACGGCAGGGTCTGTAACGAGGGCTTGATCTAAAATATTAAAACAAAGATCATGTGTAATTATATTTCGAAGAGTAGAAGCTGTTATTGGATTGCTTCCCAAATAGTCGACGGCGATATCAACAATATCTATATTGTCTTCAAACGGAAGCGATCCACCTCCAACCATATTTCCACCTTGCATATCATTAATAGAACTGATATTATATGATGTGGATAAAGCAGAACCTGGACTAAGGTTAGGTGATGCATCTATCAAATCTAAAAGGTCAGCATCATAAAAAATTCGAAGATTATATGAACCAAGATCAAAATTTTGTGGTGCAGAGAGTAGCACATCATAACAGACAGTTTCCGCGCCACAGTCGACAGTTGCACTTGAAAAATCTAACTCATATGTAAGCATCGTATTTGTGCAGTTAGCACTATTAGGATTTGGATTACATGGATCAGCTGAATCCGGATCTGGATTTGGTCCTACATCGCAAACACCGTCTCCATCAGCATCCACAATAGGAACGCATGGATCAGCAATACAAGCATCTGCTAAACAATTTGAAGTACTCGATAAATCATTATATACTGATCCGGTTAAATCTGCTGTTGTTCCACTAGAGGCATTATTTATTGTAGTAACGGCATTTGTATAGTTTTCTCTTGAAGTCTCATTTACCCAAATAAGATCAAAACAACTCGCATTATCTGAAAGAATAGTTGGGTCTAAAATTGCAAAACAAAGGTTTTGAAGAATATTGCCAGCTGTATTCGAAACTGTTTGTGGCGTTGACGGTGTATAATCAACCCCGATTTCCAAGAGTGCTAAACTAGCCTCAAAACTAAGTGATCCAAAACCAGTTAAATCACCAGAATTATTTTGAATGCCACCAATAGAATAGGTAGCAGGAAGATTACTTACATTTGGGCTGTTTGTGACATAAGCAATTCTACTTGCATCATAAAACAATCTTAAATTATAAGAACCTAATCCAAAATTCGAAATATTTGCAGCCATGGTGACATCATAGCATACAGTCGTAGAATTACAATTTACTTGCGGATCAGAAAAGTCCAAAGTAAACTCTTGGGCATTAACATATTGTATCGACGCGAACAGAACAAGTGTAAAAACAATCTTAGTTATCAATTTCATGAGATGAATTTTCAAAAGAGTAAAAAAAATTATGATTCAGGTATTTGCAATGCAAATAGCTGAATTACAATTTGATAATTACTTTAATTCAAAGTCGTTCAAACTATGAATTGATAGGGGGAGTTTTTGATTCTACGTTAAATGTAAACAAACAAATATCGATTGTTTGGCTAAAAATGAATATTTTCAAAAAAATACTACTAATTGGATAGATAATGAAAATTATATAAAGTATATAATGTTTATTTAATAAGTAGAGAATATTATTATTTGGGTTTTTGATTAATCGAAAATTTTATTCCTATCTTTTACATACTTCACTTCCATTGGAGTTATTGTATCATTTTCTTTGTGATTTTCTCCTTTAACCACATTGAATGATTCAATGTAACTCAAAGCAGTAATTGATTTAATAGACCAATTAATTTAGTTTTTTTTAGCTAAAGGATACCAAAGTAATTTTACCTGAGTACTGATTAATGAGTTATAAAATAATATTAATGTCTCTGTCCAATTAATCAATTTTTCATTTCATAAATATTATTAAAAGAGCTTTATCAGAAACAAAATTATAATAAAAAAGCTGTTGAATTAGAACACATCTTTACAACACAAAAAGCAAGGCCCTCGTAAGAAGACCTTGCTCTGTAATTAAATTATAATACCCGAAAATTTATTTCATCAAAATCATTCTTGACTCTATAGAATTATTACTTGTTTGTATTTTATACACATAAACGCCTGCACCGTCCAATTGATCTTTATTGATCACAAATTGGTGTGTGCCGGCTGTCTTTGAAGTCTCTTTTTCATATACTAATCTTCCGTCCATGGCGAACACACTTAATTGAACATCAGTATCATACTGAATTGTATATGTCAATTTCGTTGATTCACTAAATGGATTTGGATAATTACTTGCACTGACTAATAAAAGACTTGCACCACAATCAGATCTGGACTCAGCTTCTTGAGTGACAAAATTCGATGAGCTTAAATCTGTTGTCTGACCACTTATTCCATTGATGGTCGTCTCAGCAGTTGTATATCCTAGTTTGGTCTTTTCAGACACCCATACAAAATCTGATGGATTAGCTACACTTGCTTTGCTTGAAGACTCAAAACAAATATTACTTGCTAATACAGCATAGACTTTAGAACTTATGGATAAGACCTCATCGGATTCGCCAGAAAAATCTATGGGAATATCTAGCAAACCTAGATCCGAATCAAAAGATAAAGTCCCTTTTCCTGCTAATGATGCAGTCTGACTTCTGATTTTTTCATTACTAATTGAGTAACCCTTATTTACATTTACAGCCCCAGCATCTTTCAAAAATTTCTGTGAGCCTGCATTGTAAAATAAACGGAGGTTTGAAGAGCCGATCTCAAAATCTTCAGCCGTAGATTTCATCAACACATTATAACATGCAGTATTTGTAACGCAATCTACATCAACCGGAGAAAATGCGATTGACCACTCTTGTGCTTGTCCCATTTGGACCACAAATGCAAACAGCAGCAATGATAGTATATTTTTTAAATGTTTCATTTTTAAATTTTTTAATTCTAAAATAAGGAGCAACAAGATTTTACTCTTGTCACTCCTATTCGTATGGAATAATTTAGTCTATCAATGTTCCTGAGGTCAAATTATTTTTTAACCACACAAACTTATCATTACTATTGACGTCACCGTTCATGTCATAATCCGCTGGACTATACATATCGTTGTCACTATTTCTGTCTAACCATACTTGCTTATCGTTCGTCTCTACATCAGCTTGAGATGTCGGTAAGACTGTCTGATCTCCATTCGCAGCTACCATCGCAAATATGCCACCTGGTAGTGCAATCTGACCAACATCAAACGGACTTGCTCTAAAGCTATCTTGAATTCTAAAATCAAAACTCGCTTGACCAGTATTATCAACTGTCACTAAAGGAGATATGATAGGTACGTGATTTCTGTGCTTAATTACTATATGCACTTTATCACCTGGCAATACATTACATCCACAATTGTCTGGGAATGTCACTGTACCATCACTGTGTACAAATCCTGCATGTGTACAAATTTCTGTGCTCGCATCAAAACCTGATCGTAGCTCTACTAAGACCCAGTCTGTTACATCAGATACATAATCGGCATCTCCAAAACCAGCTCCCGTAGACGTACTATGATTCCATGGCGCTCCTGAATATGGATGTCCTGCTGGAGTCGCTGTCGCAAATCCTGTCAATGGAGTCTGTCCAGGTAATAAGCCTTGATCATTCAGATCAGTTCTCATACTTGAACCCCATGTTTCGATACCAATTCCAATTAAACTTCCTTCTAAGAAGACATTCGTATTGATTGCACATTCTGCTAATGCTGTGTTATCCTCACAAAGTTCTGGATCAAAAATCGTGAAGTCTACACATGGATCTAATGGATCTTCATCTTCTCCATTTGGTGTACCGTCACCATCACAATCTCCCGTAGGGATAAATACCGTCGCATCTACACATGGATCTAATGGATCTCCATCTTGTCCATTTGGAGTCCCATCACCATCACAATCTGATGTATGTAGAGGATTCGTTACATCCACAATTAAAGCTGACAATATGCCTGCATTAATCGCTGACTGACAATCATCTCCTGGTGTCTGACCTGGCTCTTCGCCTGTCTGACATTCGATAATGTTTGTCACACCGCCGCCATCACAATCAAGTTGTGCAAATGGATGTGAAGGATCATTATTGATCAATACACATAAATCCATATTCGCATCCACTGCTGACTGACAATCATCTTCTGGTGTCTGACCTGGCTCTTCGCCTGTCTGACATTCGATGAAGTTCGTCACGCCACCGCCATCACAATCTAATTGCGCTAGTGGATGAGTTGGATCATTGTTAATCAATGCACACAGATTCAGATTTGCATCTATCGCTGCTTGGCAATCATCTTCTGGAGTCTGACCTGGCTCTTCGCCTGTCTGACATTCTGTAATATTAATCACTCCACCGCCATCACAATCTTGCTGTGCAAGTGGATTCGATGGATTTGCTAAAATAATAGCACATAAGATATTAGCATCTGTCGCTGCTGTACAATCATCGGTAGGATCTAATGGATTTGCTCCTTGCTGGCATTCTACAATATTGGTAACTCCACCACCGTCACAATCAAAGTCTGCAAATGGGTGATTTGGATTATTGTTAATCAATGCACATAGATCTGCTCCTGTTCCGACTGCTCCACAATCGTCAGTTGGATCTCCAGGATCTCCTCCGTTTGCACATTCTGTCGCATTATCAATACCACCACCATCACAATCCGCAGTTGCCATTGGACTATTTGGATTCGCTGCTACTAAAGCACAGATTGTTCCATCTGCAATTGCTGTTACACAATCATCTAATGGATCACAAGCGTCTTGTCCAGCGATACATTCATCGAAATTACTCACGCCACCGCCATCACAATCTTGTTGTGCCATTGGGTGATTTGGATTTCCTCCAATTAATACATGAATATCAATGCCTGCTGCACATGCTGCTGTACAATCATCTCCTGGTGCTGTAGGATCAGTGTGATTGATACACTCTGTCAAGTTATCTATTCCACCTCCATCACAATCGATGCTAGCTAATGGATGTCCTGCATTACCGTTGATTAACGCACAGATGTCCATTCCTTCATCAACAATTGTTTGACAATCATCTGATGGATCTAATGGATTTTCTCCACTTGCACATTCTGTCGCATTATCAATACCGCCACCATCACAATCAAGAGACGCAATTGGAATAGATGGATCTGCTGCGATAAGTGCACAGATATCTGCTCCAGAACTAATTGCTGTATCACAAGCATAATCGTCACCTTCTGCTGTGGGATCTCCGCCTGTACTACACTCAGTTGCATTATCGATGCCACCGCCGTCGCAATCAGCTGTGGCTAATGGACTATTCGGGTTTTGTGCAATCATTGCACACACATCAATTCCTGCATCTATTGCTGCATCACAATCATCTGATGGATTATTTGGATCTGCTCCATTCAGACATTCTGTAGCATTATCTACTCCACCGCCATCGCAGTCTTGACTAGCAAAACCATTTGTTGGATTTAGAGCAATCAATGCACAAATATCAATTCCTTCTTTTACGGCACTATCACAATCATCTCCTGCTTGTAATGGATTATTTCCATTAAAACATTCAATTATGTTATTCACACCACCGCCATCACAATCTTGTGCTGCCATCGGGTGTGTAGGATCTGCTCCTATTAAGGCACAGACATCAACATTTAAATCAGTAGCTGTTTTACAATCATCTGATGAGTCAAATGGATTCTCTCCACTTGCACATTCTGCTGAATTGATAATTCCGCCGCCATCACAATCTAAGTTTGCTAAAGGATGGTTTGGATCAGTTAACAGTACAGCACATAGATTAAAGCCTGAGGCTGCTGCTGCATCACAATCGTCTCCAGAATCAAACGGATTTTGTCCATTTGCACATTCTGTTGCATTATCAATTCCTCCACCATCACAATCTAATGAGGCGATTGGTGAACTTGGATCTGCTGCTATGATTGCACAAATATCAGCTGCTCCTGCTGCTCCTGCATCACAATCATCAGCTTCATCAAATGGATCGAAGCCGCCGCCACATTCTGTGGCATTATCAACTCCGCCACCATCACAGTCTGCTGTTGCCAAACCATTTGAAGGATCTGCTGCGATTAAGGCACAGATATCAACTCCATTGTTTGCTGCCGCTTGACAGTCATCTGATGGGTCAAATGGATTGTCTCCACTTGCGCATTCTGTTGCATTATCAACACCACCACCATCACAATCTAATGTTGCCATTGGATTCGTTGGGTCTACTGTGATTAGCGCACAAATATCAGTACCGGCCGCTTCTGCTGAAGCACAATCATCACTTGGATCGAGTGGATCATCTCCTGTTCCGCATTCTGTTGCGTTATCAATGCCACCTCCATCGCAATCAAATGTTGCCATTGGATTTGTTGGATTGGCTGTAATGAATGCACATAAATCCTGTCCTGAAGCTGCAAAACTATCACAGCTATCATCAATCGGATCTAGTGGGTCTCCTCCACTTGCACATTCTTCTCCATTCGTAATACCGCCGTCATCACAATCAGCATCCGCTAACGGATTGCCTGGATTCGCTGCAAGGAAAGTACACATGTCGATATCGTCTTCTAAGAATGGATTACATTCATCAGATGAATCGAATGGGTCTTCCTGATTCTCACATTCTGTAATATTATCAAGACCGCCACCATCACAATCTTCTGTTGCTAATGGGTTATTTGGATTACCTGATAATAATAAACATAGATTCACATTATTCGCCTGAGCGGCATCACAATCATCTGACGGGTCAGATGGATCATTTCCACTTGCACATTCTGTCGCATTATCGATGCCACCACCATCACAATCTAAAGTTGCAATTGGTGAACTTGGATTCGCTGCTATGATTGCACAGATATCTCCGTCATTTGCTAGCGTATTTCCACAATCATCCAATGGATCAAATGGATCGCCTCCACTATTACATTCTGTACTATTCAACACGCCGCCTGCATCACAATCGTCTGATGCTAATGGGTGGTTTGGATTGGCTGTGATTAGTGCACAAATATCATAGCCTGAAGCTTCCATATTCGCACAACTGTCATCATCAGGATCTCCTGGGTTACCACCATTATCACATTCCGTTTGATTATCTAATCCTCCATTATCACAATCAGCACTTGCTAAAACATTGGATGGATCTGCTGCAATTAATGCACAGATATCAACAGCTTCATCTATTGCCGCTGTACAATCATCAGCTGGATCAAATGGATTTTCTCCGCTTGTACACTCAGTCAAATTATCTATACCGCCACCATCACAATCTTCTGTTGCTAATGGATGAGTTGGATTGGCTATCAGTAATGCACATAGATCGTATCCAGATGCTTCCGCATTGGCACAACTATCATCATCAGGATCATGTGGATCTCCACCGTTTTCACATTCTGTTGTATTATCCATACCACCTTCATCACAATCTTGTGTTGCAAATACAGATGTTGGATCTGCTGCAATTATTGCACAAATATCAACTCCGCCTTCATCTGCTGATTCACAATCATCAGACTCATCGAATGGATCGTTTCCATCACTTGGATCGCCATCACCATCAGGATCACATTCAATCAGATTGTTAATACCACCGCCATCGCAATCTTCACTTGCTAATGGATGTCCTGGATTAGCGATAAGCAATGTACAGATATCATATCCGCTAGCTTCCATGTTTTCACATGAATCATCATCTGGGTTATGTGGGTCTGCACCGTTCGCACATTCAGTCGCATTATCAATACCACCACCATCACAATCTGCAGTATGCAGCGTGCTATTTGGATATTGAATTAATAAAGCACAGATATCAAGATTCTCTGCTAATACAGTTGCACAATCGTCATCTGGATCGTATAAAGGATCTTCAACACTAATACATTCATGGTAATTGCTAACACCGCCATTGTCACAATCTGAAGTCGCTAATAGACTTGTCGGATTGGCAATCACATACGTACATATATCAAGATTTCCTTCCTGAGCAGCCTGACAATCATCTGTATTATCAAATGGATCTTCTCCATTTATACATTCATTATAATTATTGACTCCACCACCGTCGCAATCTGCAAGTGCAGCATCGCTCGTTGGATTTTCTATCACAAACGTACAGAAGTCTCCTGGGATCGCATCTGCTGATGAACAGTCATCTGCTCCATTGAACGGATCTCCGCCTTCGTCGCATTCTAAACTATTGATGATTCCACCACCATCACAATCTAGTCCTGCCATGGCATTTGTAGGATCTGCTGCTATCAAAGCACAGATGTCAACACCTTCTTGTTCAGCTGCCATACAGTCATCACTTGGATCTGTTGGATTTTCACCACTATTACATTCCGTAATATTATCAATACCACCGCCATCACAATCAAGCGCTGCCATTGGATGATTAGCGTCTCCCAACATAATCGCACAGATATCAATGTTACCATCAATTGCTGCATCACAATCGTCTGATGGGTCAGATGGATTCTGTCCACTTGTACATTCATCAATATTAGATATACCACCGCCATCACAATCAGCTAATGCTATTGGATTAGAAGGGTTATCTAAGATAAATGTGCAGATATCTGGTCTTAGTCCCGAAAATGATTCGCAGTCATCACTTGGATCTGAAGGGTCTTCTCCGTTAGCACATTCAATCGCATTATCTATGCCACCGCCATCGCAATCTAATGATGCTAAAGCAGCATTTGGATTAGCTGTCAAGTATGCGCAGATATCAATTCCGTCTTCAATAGCTTGGTCACAACCATAATCATCTGTTTGATCATTCGGATCGTTTCCGTTTGCACATTCTGTTGCATTATCTATTCCTCCAGCATCACAATCAAGTGTTGCAATTTCTGATGTCGGATTTGCTGCGATATAAATACAAAGATCAAGTCCATCTGCTGCTGCTTGTGCACAGTCAAAGTCATCATCTGGATCGGTTGGATCGTCTCCATTCGCACACTCAGTTGCATTGTCTACTCCTCCTGCATCGCAATCTAATGTGGCGATTTGTGAAGTCGGATTCGCTGCTATGTATACGCAAATATCAAGTCCGTCTTGCACAGCTTGTGCACAATCGTAATCATCGGCTGGATCAGTTGGATCGTCTCCATTCGCACATTCTGTCTGATTATCAACTCCACCGCCATCACAATCTAATGTCGCTATTGCTGATGTCGGATTCGCAGTGATATAACCGCAAATATTAACACCATCTGCTATTGCTTGATCGCAACCATAATCATCGGCTGGATCGGATGGATCGTCGCCATTAGCACATTCTGTTGCATTATCTATACCACCACCATCGCAATCTAAGCTTGCTAAGACTGAAACTGGATTTAGTGCTAAGTAGGCACAGATGTCTCCACCGTTAGACATGAACTCGTCACAATTTAAGTCATCTGCTGGATCGGTTGGATCGTCTCCATTATTACACTCTATCGCATTGCTCACGCCACCTCCATCACAATCTAATGTGGCTATGTCTGAAGTTGGATTCGCTGAGATGTAGCCACAAATATCAACTCCTGCTGCTACGATACTATCACAATCGTAATCATCGGCTGGGTCTGTAGGATCGTCTCCATTTGTACATTCTGTCGCATTATTAACTCCACCTGCATCACAGTCAAGTCCTGCTAATTCTGAAGTCGGATTTAGTGCGATGTATGCGCAAATATCAAGACCATCTTGGACGGCCTGATCACAATCATAATCATCATCTGGATCTGTTGGATCGTCGCCATTGGCACATTCTGTTGCGTTATCTACGCCACCACTATCGCAATCTAAGGTTGCAATATCGGATGTTGGATTTGCTGCTATGTAGCCGCAAATATCAACTCCGTCAGCAACAATACTGTCACAGTCATAATCATCTGATGGATCTGTTGGATCATCGCCATTGGCACATTCTGTCGCATTATCGATACCACCGCCATCACAATCTTGACTTGCTAATACTGAAGTCGGATTAGCTGCAATAATGGCACAAATATCTTCTCCATTTGCTATGGCTGTTGCACAATCAGCATCATCTGCTGGATCTGTTGGATCATCTCCGTTTGCACATTCTACTTGATTACTTATTCCTCCTGCATCACAATCAAGTGAGGCAATATTAGAGCCTGGATTTGCTGCTATGTAACTACAGATATCAACGCCAGCTGCGACTATACTATCGCAATCGAAATCATCTGCTGGGTCAGTTGG
>Ga0209828_1001076_pt1 | contig 25389 bp, 25 predicted proteins | sample MaitaG_FD_187429 | JGI IMG/M metagenome (GOLD analysis project Ga0209828, IMG submission 187429) | Marine algal microbial communities from Maine, USA - Maine_Asex2 metaG (SPAdes) (version 2) | ecosystem: Host-associated > Algae > Red algae > Unclassified | place: Maine, USA | collected 2015-01-05
CAACGACCGGTCGATGGTGAGAATGACATCGGCACCGGGGGCGGCCGGCCTTGACACCTCTCGTTGTCCGGGAATTTCTGGACCGCCGAGGCCAATCTCCATCGACAACTCACCAGGCTGGCCCTGTAGCACGTCGTCGTAAATCTTCTCGATGCCGCTAAGTCCACCGCTGTCGATATCGACGTTTCCAATCACCGAGCGAGCCAGAGCTGGCCCCGACGGCTGAAAACGGGTTTGTTCGGTCTCCGTGAAGACACCGGGGATGTCGAGCGCCAGGATCTCAGCCGCTTTGGCATCGCTGACCTGGCGGGCGAGCCATGCGAAACGACCGCTGCCTCCGAGCAAGGCACGAACGTCTTCGACCGGCATGTTCAACACTGGGGCAAGTCGAGCGGCGTCACCAATGGGATTCTCGACGTACTTCGGGTCGACAAAGAACGATGTGCTTGGCAGCGAGGTGGCGAGCGACTTGCCGTTGCGATCCAGGATGTCGCCCCGTCCCCCAGCGAGCGAGACAGTTCGAAATCGTTGTTGGCGACCAATCTCAACGAACTGTTCAGGGTTCCGAATTTGCAGCTCGACGAGCTGATAGGTCAGCCCCCCAGCAATAAGCATCATCACGACAAGCACCCCGAGGAGCCGGGAACGCGGCGGGGCGTTTGCGGCAACCTTTTTCTGGGTCCGCGACGACGTATGTCGACGCGGGGCTGTTGCCTGCTTGCGGGATCGAGGCGCTGGAGCCTGTTTGTTTGCCGGAGCTCGGTGTCGAGGCGGACGAGTCGTTGTGTTCACTCGTTGTCTCGCAGCTGGTTTGCAGCAATCACAAGCGTGCGATCATCGAGCGTTGAACCGGGCACGGTGATGTACACAATCGAGGGCGCCTCGATCATGCCAAGATCTGCGGCCTCGGCGACGATTCGGGCGGGCGCCTCGAGTCCAGCGAGTTCGGACCGCAATGCTTCGGTCTCGGTGCCAACCCGAATGATCTCTGCTCGTTGCCCGTCGAGATCGCGCTGATTTTCGATGATGGTCGCATGGAGAACCAGAGCGCCGACGAGCCCGATAATCAAGGTGACGAGCAACGTGGTGCCCATGAAACGTGCGAATCTTCCGGCGACCCCAAGCCGTCCTTGAAGAACGTCAAAGTTTCGCTGGCCGTGCTGGTCGTTGTCTTGGTCGAGAGTCGGAACCGCCACAAGGCGCGTCCGTTGCAATTGAGCGGTGTCGCGTTGAGCCATGTTAGATCCGCTCAAAACAGCGAAAGAGAGCACTTGAGCTGCGGGGATTACTAGCCAGTTCTTCGGCAGACGCGCGGCGAAGCTTGGGAGATAGCGGGCGGACTTTGCGCTCGGCACCGCAGCCACACGGCAAACGAGGCGGGCACTCACAGCCACCTGTCTCTGCGGCAGCGATTGCCTTTTTGACCAGTCGATCTTCGCCAGAGTGATACGAAAGCACTGCGCCGCGTCCGCGCGTTTCGAGAAGATCGATTGCATCGGCAACGGCGACAGGAATCTGAGCGAGCTCGTCATTTACAGCGATTCGGAGCGCTTGGAAGGTGCGCTTTGCTGGATGGCCGCCCGTTCTCCTGGTAGCCGCCGGGATTGCCAGCGTGACAATTTCGGCCAGCTTGGCAGTTGTTTCGATCGGGCGGTTGTCGATGATCCGACCGGCGATGCGGGAAGCGAAACGCTCATCTGCGGCGTCTCTTAGCAGCCGGGTGAGGTCACCGTGTGACCAGGTATTTACGATCTCGGCAGCGTTAAGGGAGTCTTGGGAGTTCATACGCATGTCGAGCGGAGCGTCGTAGCGATAACTAAAGCCACGTTCACCGTCGTCGAATTGCGGTGAACTCACACCTAGGTCGAACAGGACACCGGTGACTGCCCCTTGCGGCTTGCACGACGCAACTAGGTCAGCGATCGCGTCGAAGCGACCGGCGACGACCGTTGCTCGGTCCCCAAAACGCGCAAGACGGTCCGACGCTGCCGCCCGGGCAATCGGGTCTCTGTCAATACCTATGAGCGACATGTCCCTGCGATGGTCGAGCAGCGCAGTTGCATGTCCTGCCCCACCTAGGGTTGCGTCGACATAAACCCCGGTCGGGACCTGGCCCAAAACGTCAACAATTTCCGCCAGCATCACGGACGCATGCGCAAACTCGCTCATGACTGACGAAGCGATTGGACCGACGCGGTTGTCTGACAGAGCAGCAAAACGAGGGCGGCCCATCGGCCGTTCCCCGAAGAACGATCGTCGTCCCGGTTTTGTCTCCGGAATCGACTCGATGGCAAGCGGGCGGAGTAGGGGCTCTCCATCGTGTCCTTCGAGGAACGGCCCATGGGCCGTGTACCTCTGGTGCTTCGCATTCTGGGCTGACCAGTCTGCGGAGTTTTGGCGTGTGAGTTGTTAGTTGATCCTTTGGCGATGTCGGTAGCTTGAGCGGGTTGCATCACAGCAGATCGCTGACGTCGATGAGGTCTTCGAGTGCGGCTTCTGGGCTGTGAATTTCGGCGGGGAAGACGGCGACATGGTTTGCGGCGCCGATGAGTGTCGCATCTTTGTCGATGCCTGCGAAGGCCAGCAGGTGGTCAGGCAGATTGATGCGACCTTGGGCGTCAATTGATGACTGGGCGACCGCTGCCATGAAGTTGGTGAGTTGACTTTGTGTGAAGCGGCCTTCGCGTTTCGCTTCTTGCAGTCGACCGACCATGAGCTTGAATTCATCGGCTGGATAGACCGTGAGGCAGCGCTGGCTGGTTTCGGCAGCGATATAGCACAGCCGTTCGTCGCCGAACCCGTCGCGAAATGCAGCAGGCAGAGCGACGCGTCCTTTGGCGTCGATGCGGTGCTGATATGCGCCGAAGAATTCCACGTAAAACCCGAATGTTCCATCCAAGAGCGAGTCATTGTGACTCCGAGGCGGAGCTGCTTTTTGTGAACGTTGAAAACCATGGTTGGTCCCCTGTTGCTATGGGCAGTCCGCTTACTCAACAGGGGCCACACTAACCACACGTGCCCCTAACGTCAACATATTTCCCCATTATTCCCCACCACTCCCCACCATGCCCCCAAACTTCGTTGCAATCACGGCGAACTTGCTCTTGCTTACGATCTGGGCTGAAGTGGCCCGTAGCCGTTACTTCAGTCCGAAGCGATAGAAAAGGCCCGGAGCACAGCCGCTTCGAGTGCGGCCGGCTCAACCGGCACCTGGGTCGAGGCAATCGTGCCCTGCACCAGGCTTCTGCCCGGCTCCAACAGATAGTCGCTCACCCGAGTGCTCGCTCGGTTAAGAACGGCCATGGCCTGCACCCGACAGCCCCAGCGAGTCCGCCGTTGGGACAAGCCAACCAACTTGGCGCCCTCGGGGCCATGTACGAGTTCGCCCCAGCCGAGCCCGGCCCAACACGCCCAAGTCGCGGCGTCGGTGCGAGCGCTGGACTCGACACACAGTTCGCTGTTTACCCCGATAGCCGCCAGCGCCTGCTGCCAGATTCGGCCGACGATAAGGAAGTTCTCCGCCAGCTCACTCGACCACAAGAGACTCGACCGAGGTGCAACGAGATCGATCCATACCGTGCTCGCAGGGTCAATGAATACCGCGCCCCCACCCGACCGGCGTGGTGCAAGCTCGACGCCATCTGCCGCCAACCGCTCCTGATCAAACTGATCAGCCGTCTGCGAGCTGCCCATTGCGAGGGCCGCTTTCGTTGGCGCCATGACCCACAGTGCCGCCCGCTCTCCTGCTGTTGGCATCGGCAAAGCGTGGAGCTCCGCCGTTGTGCCCGCGTAAGACTGTACTTCCACCACGCTGTTACTCAGCGACTCGGCAGCGCTCGCATCGATCGACACCATTCCAAATAGACAATGACGTCGTGAGCGCTCGGTTCTTCGTTCGGGTTCCCGGACAAGGTTGTGGCCCGAAACTTCATGTAGTCGTCTCGGGGAAACGGAAGCCTGGTACCCGACGCCCACCATTTGTGGGGCACGAGTGTGGCTGCCTGGCGCACCGCGGTGCCGATCAGATGCGGGTGAGCGAGTAACGCAACCCCCACCCGTACAACAAACATGAGGGTCCTAAGCACACCTTGAAATCTATCGGGAATGGGCGCGCCCCAGTTTGACCCATCTGAGTGGCTATCGTTGCCCGGCAAGCCAGCCGGAGGACATGTGAGCCAACAAGCAGCCGAAACACCGCGCGCCGAGTCGTTTACCGACTTGTTCCGCTCGATGACAACCAATATCGAGCAAGTGATCAAAGGCAAGCGAGATGTCGTGCAACTTACATTGCTCGCCCTTCTCGCCGAGGGGCACGTCCTTCTCGAAGATGCGCCCGGCGTGGGAAAGACAACCATCGGCAAAGCCTTGGCCGCCACCCTTGATGTTCCATTCGGCCGTGTGCAATTCACGCCCGACCTGCTGCCCAGCGACGTTGTTGGCGTGTCGATCTGGAATCGGGATAGCCACGAGTTCGAGTTCCGGCCCGGGCCAATTTTCAATGGCATCGTGCTTGCCGACGAAGTGAATCGTTCTTCACCGAAGACCCAGTCAGCTCTCCTTGAGGCCATGGCAGAACGCCAAGTGACCACCGATGGAGTGACCCGGCCGCTTGAAACGCCCTTCATGGTGATCGCCACGCAGAACCCCTTGGAGCATGCGGGCACCTATCCGCTACCAGAGAGCCAGCTTGACCGCTTCTTAGTCAAAATCTCGGTTGGCTACCCCAACCGCGAGGCCGAGCTTGAGATTCTTGACTCCCAGGGCGATGCCGACCTGTTAAGCCGGGTTAGTTCTGTTACCGATAACCGCAAAATACAATCGATGATCCGAGCGGTGAAATCAGTCCATGTGTCGCCCGCACTTCAGGGTTATCTGATCGACATCTCCGAAGCGACCCGGCGCCACCCTGCGCTCAGTCTTGGAGCGTCACCCCGGGCGGCACTTGCGCTTCAACGCATCGCTCGGGCGCGAGCTGCGGCCGCAGGTCGCAATTTTGCGACGCCAGATGACGTAAAGGCCCTTGCCGGTCACGTGCTGTCTCATCGGCTTGTCCTCAACCACGATGCCGAGTTACGTGGCGTTACCGCGGCCGACCTTGTCGAAGAGATCTTGCACGTAGTGCCAGCGGGCACCAACTAAGACCGTGCCTACAAAAGCCGGCATCGCCACGTTGGTGACGGCGATCCTCTGCCTTGTCGCAGGTCGAGTATTTGGCATCTTTGAGCTCTACGTAGTGGCTGCTGCCATGTTGGCATTGGTCGTCTGTGCAAGCCTGTGGGTAGTGCTGAACTGGCGTTCGCTGCAGGTCGAGCGTTTCGTGAGCCCGAGTCGGCTCCATGCCGGCGAGGCCAGCACCGTGACCCTTAATCTGTCGAATACTCGCCTGTTTCCAACTCCGGTCGCCCGCATTACCGACCAAGTCGAAGGAGCGATTCGCGCCGACGCACAGGTTCCCCCAATCCGCCGACATGCAAATACTCGTGCCAGTTATCGGGTACCAACCAACACTCGAGGCCGAATCGAAATCGGGCCGATGCGCACGCGAGTCACTGACCCCTTCGGCCTGGCGTCTTCGGTACGAACGTCGGCGCCCGACGCGAGCTTACTCGTGCTCCCCCGCGTCGACGACATAGCTGCACCACCCCAGCCGGGTGGCTCGACTGCGCATCAGATTGATCGTTCGCCGAACCGAGTTGGCGCCAACGGCGACGAGTTTTCGTCGCTGCGAGGCTACGTAATGGGCGATGACTTGCGCAAGGTCCATTGGCCGAGCAGCGCCCGCACCGACGACTTGGTCGTACGAGTTGAACAAGTTCCCGAGCACGGGCAATCACTGGTGCTGCTCGACGTTCGCTCCAGCGCTGCTGATCCCGCAACGTTCGAGCTCATGGTCTCAGCCGCGGCCAGCATTGTGGTTGCCTGTCGAGAACGTGGCGACCACATTCGGCTGGTTACCACCGATGGGGTCGATCACACCGCCGCCACCGCTTCGGCCTGCGACGCAATGCTCGACTTGTTGGCGATGGTGCAGCAAACCACCACCGCGTCACTCCGACTCCCGTTTCGCATGGGTCGTGGCGGCGCCGAGGCTGGAGCGGTCGTAGTCGGGAACGATGCCGACGCACTGTTGGCCAGCATGCCACCACCCACGAACGGTGGCGCCGGCGCGTACATCGTGCGCTTTCAAACGCAGGACGCGAAGGCAAAACCCGAAGCATCTCGGCTAACTTCTCGTCGCATGATCGACGTGCAGCACGGAGAAGACTTTGTCGGGGCGTGGTCTCGGTCGGTCCGCCGATGAACGCCCCAACAGCTACTCGCACCACACCCGGCTCGAATCAGCAGGATCTCCGCTGGGTCTGGTTTGCCTCGGAACTGCTTCTGGTCGCTACATCGATTGCGACCGTGCTTCTGCTCAAACGGGTCTTTGCCGACACGAGCTTTATCGCTCCGCTCGTTTTTACGTTGCTTGTCGCACACGGCGTGTTGATAGCAACGCGGTGGTTTGGATTTGGCACAACAACATCGGCATTGGTATCCCTGCTTGCCACTGTGGCCGCTGTCGTGGCAATCCACTATTCCCAAACGGCGATTGCTGCGATTTTGCCAAGCTCGGGGACCGTCGACCAGTTTCGGCTCGATATGACCCAGGCCCAAGAACTGTTCCAGACCACAAAAACGCCGGTCCCGGCCGTCACCGGATTCTTAGTGGTGACTTCGGGCGCGCTCTGGATCATCGCCTTTGCTTCGGACTGGGCAGCGTTCCGCCTGTTTGCCCCTGGCCAAGCACTCATCCCTTTCCTGTCCATGGTGATCTTTGTTGCCATGTTGGGCACCGATCTTGATCGGCTGTCCACGACCGCCACGGTCTTAATCTCTGGGGTGCTCTTCTTGTTGGCCCACCGCGCTGCGTCGCGTGCCGCACAGGGAATCTGGCTCGACCAAGGCCCCGGTCGCGGCTACGTGTCACTCATGACTGCTGGCGGCATTGTTGCGATCATCGCTGCGTTGGCTGGCATTCTTGGCGGGCCGGCGGTGCCCGGCGCCAACGAAGCACCGCTGGTCGAACTCGGCGACGAAGCACGCGAAGAGAACAAGCCACTCGAAGTTGTTTCGCCGCTTGTGCAGATTCAACCCCGGCTCGTGGACCAGAGCAATGCCATCTTGTTCACTGTCGAAACAAACCAGCGAGCCTATTGGCGGATTGCGGCTCTCGACGTGTTCGATGGTTCGTTGTGGCGCTCACAGGGTCAGTTCCGTTCCGCGGACGATGCGCTGCCGGTTGACTACCCCAGCGACGCACCTGTTGACCTGGTTCGTTCAACGTTTGACCTGCAATCGTTGAATGTCGTTTGGGCGCCTGCTCCCTACCTCCCCACCGGCTTCGAGAATTTCAGCGATGTGGGCGTGAATTATGAGTCAGAGAGTGCAACGTTCATCGTGGACACGAATGACCAGCAGGCCTCCGATGGGCTGCGCTATACGGTTACATCCCAGATCCCGAATTTTACGCCTGACATGTTGACCCGTTTGGCGGCGGGCAGCGACGAAACAGCCGATGCCCGCTACTTGGATCTGCCCGAGGACTACAGCCCGCTCGCTCGCGAAACCGCGTTCAACATCATCGGCACCGAGACAGATCCGTACCAGCAGGCTCTGCTTCTGCAGAATTACTTCCGCGACAACTTCACCTACGACATCGACGTGGCCAAAGGTCACGACATTCGCAGGCTCGAAGACTTCTTGACAGTCCAGCGCGGTTACTGCGAACAATTCGCCGGTGCCTATGCATCGATGGCCCGAGCAATTGGACTGCCGTCTCGGGTGGCCACAGGCTTCACACCCGGTGACCAGGATCCCAATAACCCCAATCTTTATTACGTGCGTGGCAAGCATGCACACGCCTGGCCCGAGGTCTTCATCTCCGGCGCTGGCTGGGTAGCCTTTGAGCCAACTCCTGGCCGCGGCGCGCCAAACGCAACGGACTACACGGGCGTCCCCGAAACTCAGGACTCATTCGAAACGCAATCCGAAGCAGCCCAGGATGCTGAGGCAGTTACTGCCGAAGTTCAGCAAGGCCCGGCTGCCGCTCCAACGCCCACCGTGGTTCCTGAAGGATTTGAGGAGCCTGTCCCCGAGCCCGAGGACTTGGCTGCTGACCCACTACAGGCCGAGGGCGGCCTCGGCGGGAGCTTGGTAACGATTTTGCTGATCCTCGCCGCCCTGGCAGCGTGGATCTTTGGGGTACCTGCGCTTAAGCGCTGGCGCGACCGTCGTCGCACTGCCCGGTTTGGAACAGACCCTCGTCGACGCGTCACGCTGGCATGGGCGACCACCGTCGACTATTTGGAGACTCGGGGTCAGGAACCCTTCGACGCGGAGACACTCCAGGAGTACGCCGATCGCATCGAACTGGACCTGCCAGAAACCCAGCCGGCTTTTGGCGACCTCACTGCGCTTGCGGTGCAGGCGTCGTATCGCTCTGTTCCTCCGACCGAGGCCCAGGCTGAACGGGCCGAACTGCGGGCGCGAGAGATCAAGCATGTGGTTGGGTCGACCCAGCCGTGGCCGGTGCGAGGCGCTGCCGAAATTGATCCCCGTCCGCTGATGAGGATCCACGATCCCGTAGCAGACCTGGCTGAACGCCTAGCCGCCGGGGCGGGATAGCTGCTGCACGGGGCGAGGCCCGGAGCCGAACTACTTTTCTTCGTCTTTAAGGCGATCGCGAAGCCGCTGGGCAGGTTCGGCGAATGGGCCGCGACCCGAGGTTCGCAGGTTCTGGGCGATCTGGTCGATACCGACTTTGCCGAGTGATCGAGCGCCCCGCTCAAATACGAGTGCAGTGCCGAGCATGATCAGAAAGCCAACGAAAGCCAACCAGTAGCTGGTCGACAGTGTCACGACCATCATTGCGACACCGAGCACGAATCCAAATGCAGCCCAGCGAAGACTGCGGAGTGGCGCGGTGTAGACCGTGGTCGATCCAACCTCTTTCGCGAGGCTGGGATCAGTCTCGTATAGCTTCTCCTCGATCTCGCTGAGGATTCGCTGCTCGTCTTCTGAAAGCGGCACGGCTCTATCATCCCACAGCCCTCGTCGATCGACAACGCGCCACGGCGAAAAAAGACAGAACGCCCATCGAAGGTACTCATGCTGCTGTTTCGTGCTTCGAGTGTTCGCCTCGGTTTACCCCCAGGGGTTTTCGTTCTTCTCGCGGGTCTTCAGTTTGTCGCCGGGTCGGGCAAGCACGGCAGGGCCGATTGAATTGGTTCCGAACTTGCGGCGGATTTCGTCGACTGCTTCGTCGGCCAACTTCCAGTCGGCTCGCTCGGCGCGACCGGTTGGGTCGTTGGCGACGGCTGCGTCTTCGAGGGTGAGTTGAACATGCTGCTGCGCAAGTGGCTCAAGGCCAGTAGCGCCTACTCCAAGTAGGCGCACGCCCGGTCCAATGTCGACTTTGTCGAGCATCTCATTTGCCCGGGTAGCAATCTCGGTTCCACTGTCGGTGGCGCTCGGCGGCGTAAGACTGCGGGTGATCGTTCTAAAATCTGCAAAGCGGACTTTGATGCTAATCGTGCGAGCGACCAAGTCGGCTTTGCGTAGACGGGCGGCGACTGAATCGCTCATGCGCACAAGATGTCGGCCGAGGTCGACTCGATCGTGTTGATCAAGTTGAAACGTTTGTTCCTGGCTAATCGACTTGGCAGCTTGCTCGGGTTGCACGGGGCGCACGTCGATTGCGTTCGCCAGGTTGTGTAGATGAGTGCCCGAGGCTTTTCCCACCGCAGCGATCACCGTTGCTACCGGCAGGCCAGCGATGTCGCCGACCGTTGTGATTCCAAATCGTTCGAGTTTGGTCATCGTTGCAGGGCCTACTCCCCAGAGCGCTCTGGCCGGGAGCGGATGGAGGAAGCTGATCTCTGTGCCGGCCTCGACCACGAATACTCCAGCGCCGGGCACCGGACCTTGTGGGCTGGCGGAGGGTTTCGCCTGCTCAGATGCAAGCTTGGCGAGGAACTTGTTTGTTGCCACTCCAGCTGAGCACCACAATCCAACCTCGGTGTAGATGGTCTCACGTAGTTTGGTGGCGATCGCTTGGCCGTCGCCAAAGAGTCGGCGGCCCGATGTCACATCGAGAAATGCCTCGTCGAGTGACAGCGGCTCGATCAATGGTGTGAATCGGGCCATGATCTCCATGATGTGGGTGCTCAGCGACCGGTAGTAGTCGTGATCGCCAGCGAGGAAGACTGCGTTCGGGCAGAGCCGTCTTGCTTGGGTCGAGGGCATCGCCGAATGCACGCCGTAAAACCGCGCCTCGTAGCTTGCCGCGGCAACCACTCCCCTGCGTCCGTCACCGCCGACGACAACGGGCGAACCCCGCAATTCGGGTCGGCGCAAAATCTCTGCCGACGCATAGAACGCATCCATATCCACGTGCAGGATCGTGCGGGTCCGACCAGCAACCATGACTAAGTCTCTTCGGTTCGCAGGAGTTCGGTGTGAAAGTCGCGACCCGAACCTGTGACCCGGTAATGCCAACCCAGCGGCCGCCAAGTACCTGCTTCCCACTCGGTGTTTAGCCAATGACTGAGCGGTTCCGCAACCCACTGGGGACTTGTCACTAACAAGCCCTGGGCCTCGGCAGGGCTGACCCATCGGCCATCGACAACCACGCTGTCAGGATCGTCGACGTGTAACGCCCCGCTATATCCCGTGGCCCTAAAGACCTGGGCGTGCAGTGTCATAGAGCGCCCGACGAAGTCAACATCGACGCTATAGGCCACCGGCGACCAAGAATCAACGATGACCGAAGTCTCTTCGACGACTTCGCGCTGAAGTGCGTCGAGGACTTCTTCGCCAGGGTCCACCACGCCGCCAGGCGTGCTCCAATCAAGCGATCCGTTACGGCGTTGATTTTGCACGAGCAGCAGTTCTTGCTGTTCGATGATGATGCCCGAGGCAACTCGGTAGGCCTGCACCTGTTCAGTATCGCACGCGCCGGAGTAGCATTTTGTCGGTGGCCAGCAATGATGACACTCAGCCAACGGTTGTTCCTTCGGCGCTCCCGAGCGGCAAAGCCCGAGCGATGGCAGCGATCGCCATCCTGATCGGCGGCGCCTGCGGGGCCATGATCGGATACTCGTTCGCTGATCTGCAATGCACGGGTGATTGCACGACTTGGAAAGGTGCCAGCTTGCTCATCGGCGCAGTCGTTGCAGCAGTTGGGGTAGCGATCGTTGCCGTGCTGACATTGCGGGCGATGGACGAGTGGCAGACCACGACTGAGCGCGAGCGCAACAAACTCGACTCCAAGTGAATCGTTCTGGCACCTCTGCCAGCGAGTCTGCGCTTCACCACGAGCTCCACAACCTCGCCTGTGCCGTCGGCGAAGAAGCTGCTGCCATGGTGCTCCGTCGCCATGGAGAACTCCACGCGGTCGACACAAAGGCGAGCGACCTAGATTTGGTGACCGAAGTTGATCGAGCGTCGGAGCTGCTGATCTCTGAGCGGCTGCTGCACGCCCGGCCCGCCGACGGCATGGTCGGCGAAGAAGGCACCGGTGTAGCGGGAACGTCTGGGGTCGAATGGCTCGTAGACCCGATCGATGGCACCACGAGTTTCGTGTACGGCTTGCCAGGGTTCTCCGTTTCCATTGCCGCCCGATATCAGGGCCAGGTTGTTGCCGGTTCGGTGATCGCGCCTGCGATCACGTCTGAGTACAGCGCCATCCTGGGCCACGGCGCCTTTATGAACGGCAAACCACTTGGTTGCAGCGCAGTTACGGACCTGAGCAAGGCGCTTGTGGGCACCGGATTCTCACCCGATCATGAGCGCCGCCGTCGCCAGGGGCACACGTTGGCGGCGATCATTCCGCAGATTCGCGACGTCAGGCGCATGGGGTCAGCGGCGCTTGATCTCGCAGCAGTCGCTGCCGGGCAGCTCGACGCATATTTCGAGGTTGGTCTACGTTTGTGGGACTACGCCGCAGGCGTGCTGATCGCCCACGAGGCTGGCGCTCACGTCATTGTCGAGCATGACGAGGCACTGGATCGAGCCTTTATTGCGGTGGCATCACCCTCGATTGCCTCTGACTTTTTCGCTCTCCTGCGCGCGACAAACGCCGACACGGTCTAAGCGCAGCGAGCGCGATCCGGGCAAATTTTTTCATTGCCGCCCTTTTGGTTGCCAGATCAGGCACGATTGTGCTGTGGAGACACAAGTACTTACTGTCGAAGACGATGATTCGATTCGCACCGTCGTCAAGCTTGCCCTCGAAGACGAGGGCTGGGGTGTGCTCGAGGCCGGCAACGGCGAAGACGCGCTCGAGATCTTCCGCGACAAGGGTGCCGACGTCGTCCTGATCGACATCATGTTGCCTGGCATGAACGGTTTCGAGGTCTGCCGCTCCATTCGCCGCACGACCGACGTGCCGATCATCATGGTCACTGCTCGCAGCGACACCCACGACGTCGTCGCCGGGCTCGAGGCTGGCGCCGACGACTACTTGACGAAGCCGTTCGAGCCCAAAGAACTCAGCGCCCGTATTCGTGCGCTGCTGCGCAGGTCGCGTTCGAACGGCATGGATGATGCGCAAATGACTTTTGGCGAACTCGAAGTCAGTCCTGACCAGGGTGTGGTCATGCTTCGAGGCGACCAAGTCCATTTGACTAAGACCGAGTTCAAATTACTCGTTGAGCTTGCTTCGGGTCCTGGCAAGGTGTTCAGCCGAGAGACACTGCTCGAGAAGGTTTGGGGCTACGACTACTTTGGCGATGGCCGCCTGGTCGATGTTCACGTGCGCCGTCTGCGCACCAAGATCGAACCGGATCCGGCCGACCCACGTTATGTGGTCACGGTGCGCGGTCTGGGCTACAAGCTCGTACCTTAAGCTCGGGCAATGAAGGCGCGGCGTCTCGGCCTGAGGGCACGAGTAATTACCGCGATTGCGATCGGAGCGCTACTGCTCTCAGTATTGCTGTCGGTGGTGACCTACTCGTTGACTCGCGCCAACTTGATCGAGGCACGTCAAGACGAGGCATTTACGAATGCTGCGACCAACGCGCTCACGATCAACGAGCAAATGTCTGAGTCGACGGACATCGTTGAGCTCGTTCCGCTCATGGAAGACGTGATCACGCCTACCGACACGCTCCAGGCCATGTTGCTTGCCACCCGGGTCTACCCGGTCGACGTCTTTCGTTTCACCGAGGTGCAGCTCAACTCAATTCCGGGGGTACGCGAGGAAACCTTTTTGACTGAGCTCGCCGCCACCGGCCCTGCTCAGATCACCTACGACATTGATGGTGCTCCGCATTACATCGTGGGCCTGCCGTTGCCTGCTGCCCAATCGAACGCGTATTACATTCAGGCGGCACCACTGGCCGATGTCGAGCAGTCGTTCCGCTCACTACTGCCGACGTTGCTTGGCGCGTCGGCCATCACCACGATTCTGGGTCTGTTGTTTGGCATCTATGTCGCCAAGCGGGTCCTGTCACCAATTAACGAGATTAGTGACGCTGCTGGTTTGATCGCGGCGGGCGACCTCTCACATCGGCTCGACGGCGAGGCCGACCCTGATCTTGACCAATTGGTGCAGTCCTTCAATGGCATGACGGGGGCGCTCCAAGAGCGCATCGAGCGTGACTCGCGGTTTGCCAGCGATGTGAGTCATGAACTGCGATCGCCGCTCATGACGCTTACCGGTTCGGTCGCGGTCCTTGAGCGGCGCCGCGAAGAAATGCCCGAGCGGGCACAGCTGGCGCTCGACCTGTTGTCGACCGACATCCGACGATTCAAGTTACTGGTCGAGGACTTGCTTGAGATCAGTCGGTTCGATGTCGGCGCCATTGAACTTGATAGCGAGGAAGTCATATTCGGCGAGTTCGTGCGCCAAGCGCTTCGAGCTACTGGCGAGCGTGACCGCGAAGTCACCATCATTCACGACGAACGCAGCGAAGACGCTTTCATCGTCATCGACAAGCGGCGGGTGGCCCAAGTCATCCGCAACTTGAGCGAGAATGCCGACAAGTACGCTGGCGGCGTAACGCAGGTGCGATTGCACTGCGACGGCGACGACATACGCATCGAGGTCGAAGACGAAGGTCCCGGTGTGCCCATCGAAGAGCGAGAGCTGATCTTTGAGCGCTTCGCTCGCGGTAGCGAGGGCGGTCGCCGTGGTTCCGGAACCGGGGTTGGCCTTGGCCTTTCACTCGTCACCGAACATCTCCGACTGCACGGCGGCACTATTGGGGTGGCCGATCGGGTCGACGGGCTGCTCGGGTCACGTTTCGTAGTCTCGCTACCCGGGGTCATTGTCGAATGAGACGCGTCCTTCTGATAGTGCTGGCGCTCGTTGTTGCGGCTTCGAGCTGCGGCTTACCTCGCGACGAAGCGCCCCGTGCCATCAACAATATTCCCGACGGCCTGCAACTCGGGCAGCGGCCAACAGCCACACCGGTTCTGCCGGTCGGCGATGGCACCATCGGCGACCAACAGATCTACATGCTCAGTGCTCGGGACCAGCTTGTTCGCGTTCTACGGCCGGTCGCTGAGACCCCAAGCGAAGCTCTGCAGATCTTGCTCGGCGGGCCCACCTCCGAAGAGATAGGCCGGGGTGTCGGCACCGCCATAACGCGCGGCACCAGAATTCAGGACGTTTCCGTGAATCCACTGTTTCTGCTGGCAACGGTCGACCTCGCCCCTGGCAGCCTCGAATCTGGCGGCAACAACGTGCAGAAGCTGGCGTTTGCCCAGATCGTGTTCACGCTCACGTCCTTCGACAACATCGAATCGGTCGAGTTCGTGCAAACCAACCCCGAACAACCTGAGTTGGGTGCGATTAAGGTGCCCGTGCAATATGACTCAGGCACAACCGTTCCTGGCCAACGTGTGACTCGCGAAGACTATGCGCTGCTCAATATCGAGGGATTCACGACTGATGGTCGCGCTCCTTCCATCAGCTTCGACGAGTTCCCAACGCCTGTGCCTGCGCCCAACCCCGCCAGCACGCCGGATCCGAATGCTGCGGTGCTTGCCCGATTGCCCATCTGGAAGCTCAACGAGTCGGATCAGTTGGTGCAAGTGTGGCGCGACCTGGAGCGCACACAAGATGCGTTGATCGTCGGCCTGTTCTCCGGTGCCGATTTGGCCGAACGCGATGCCGGTATCCGATCTGCTATTCCGCCAGATGCACTCGCCAACCCGGGCATGCCCGACCAATACGAGATCCGCACATTCGACGAAGAAACCGAATCCGAGGTGATTGAGGTCGTAAATATCGCCACGGTCGATTTCGCACAAGGAAGCGTGCCCCCAGTAGAGGCTGGCAACGAACGCCTGTTAGCCGCAGCTCAGATCGTGTATACCCTGACCGGTCTCAGCGAGATCGACGAGGTCACGTTCACCGTCGAAGGTGTGCCGCTGATCATGCCGACCCAGAACGGATTCAGCGAGCCGTTCGACGCCGCCAACCCACGTGGCCTTCGCCGCTCTGACTACGACTCCCTGTTGCCACCCATCCCGACACCTACACCGGACCCGTCCCCGGTCGCCGATCCCGATGCTGCCGACGCAACCCTGCCGACCCCGATCCCCCTACCGGCTCCAACCTTGACCCCGGAGCCGACGCTTACGCCAGCGTCGGTTGACTAGCTCGACACCGGCAACCGTGGGCCTTGCTGCAATTGCGGCAAACGTGGGGCATCTACTCGGGGCGGGCACGCCAACCGACTACGTTGACAGGCGTGAGTGGAATAGTTATTGCAATCGACGCTGGCACGACGGGCATTCGCTCAGCCGCAGTTGACGAAAACGGTCAGATCATCTCGTTCTCCTATCGGGAGTTCACCCAACACTTTCCCCGGCCGGGGTGGGTCGAGCACGACGCAAACGAGATATGGAATACGACGATGGAGACCTTGACCGAGCTTCGGTCCAAGGTCGATCAACCGGTCGCCGCCCTTGGCATCACCAACCAACGCGAGACCGTGGTTGCGTGGAGTCGAAGCACCGGCCAGCCGTTACACAACGCCATTGTGTGGCAGGACCGGCGCACTGCCGCAACCTGCGAAGCGCTGACCGAGGCCGGACATCTCGACATGGTCCGCAGGCGGACTGGGCTGGTGCTCGATCCGTATTTCAGTGGCACCAAGTTTGCGTGGATGTTCGCCGAGGCTGGTGTCCCCGACACACCAGACACTGCGCTTGGCACGATCGATAGCTGGCTGATCTTCAAGTTGACCGGCGGGGCGGTCCATGTGACCGAGCCCAGCAATGCCTCTCGCACGCTGCTTTTCGATATCGACGAGATGGCATTCAGTGATGAGCTGTGCGAAGCCCTTGGCGTGCCTCGGCGTGCGCTTCCCGAGGTTTCCACTACGTCGGGCCGGTTCGGCGTGACCACCGCTGAGTTCCCTTTCGGCGCAGACATACCAATTAGCGGTGCAGCCGGCGACCAGCAGGCGGCGCTCTTTGGCCAAGCCTGTTTTGCGCCGGGCGATGCGAAAAACACCTATGGCACCGGCTCCTTTGTGCTCATGAATCTCGGCTCAGAACGCCCGGAACCAACCGACGGCCTTCTCACGTCTGTTGCCTGGACGTTGCCGGGTCAGGACCCGACGTATTGCGCCGAAGGAGCCATCTTTGTGACCGGAGCGGCCGTGCAGTGGTTACGCGACGGGTTAGGGATCATCAACGAAGCCAGCGAACTTGAGCCTCTGGCGTTGCAGTGCGACGACACCGGCGGGGTCATGTTTGTGCCTGCGCTCACCGGGCTGGGGAGCCCGTGGTGGGATCCGAACGCACGCGGCACGATCGTTGGGCTTACGCGGGGCACCGGGCGGGCCGAGATTGCCCGAGCCACGCTCGAGGCGATGGTTTTCCAGACTCGCGATGTCATCGAAGCAATGGGAGCGTCGGCGACAACCACGATCTCGCGACTTCGGGTCGATGGTGGTGCTTCGGTCATGGACTCCATGTTGCAGATGACGGCGAATCAGCTTGGGGTGCAGGTCGAGCGGCCTGTGAATCAGCAAACAACCGTGATGGGCGCTGCCTATCTTGCAGGAATCGCCGAAGGCTTCTGGTCCTCTTCAGACGCCGTGGCCGACGCGTGGGAACTCCAGGCTGCCTTCTCCCCCGTCGAGGTAGACCGCACCACCGACTACGCCGACTGGAAGCGAGCCGTAGACCGCTCGCTTAATTGGGGGTAGTGCGCATTCGAGCGTTAACGCTCACCGGGTGAACAGTCCCTGGCACCCATCCGTTCTAGGTGGGCAGCGAGGACCCGACTTCGACCCAGGATCGCAGGTCCTCGAGTGCGTTGCGCAAGATGCGGGATTCGGCTCGGCGGCGCAGGAACCCAGACATGGGCATGGAGATGTCGACTTCGAGTTCGTACGTCACTTCGGTGCGAGGGCCCGTGGCGTCCGATTCGAGTGGAACGAGCACGTAACGGCCGTCGAGTCGACGCACGAGGTCGCCTTCGGCGAGGCGCCACGAAACCCGTAGCGGGTTCGTGCCGTAGAAATACTCAAGCACGTAGGCGGCGCTTCGGCCCATGGCGGCAGCGCGGTAAGAAACAAGGCCAGCGCGGCCGTCTTCGTCGACGCGGTCAACAGTGACCTCTTTGACGTTGTTGGCCCAGCGCGGGTAGGCGGCGTAGTCCGTGATGACGTCGAAGATGCGCTCGGGGGTGTCGTGAATAATTGTGCGTTCGAAAGCTTGATCACCCATTGGTCTACTCACTCCTTGTTTCATCGGCCATGTTGTCTCTGCTTTTCTCGACCATTTGTTGGCGGGCTTTAATGCGTCCGTCTGTGCGCTCAGCGAATGTGCCATGTTGAGCGGTCCACAAACCAGCAAGCCCTATGCCGAGCATGATGGCAAGGATACCGAACGCTTGCGCCGTGAAGGGTCGTATTGCCGCGGTCGTGATCGCAACGACCGACTGCACAAAGGTCAAGATGTGAAACCTGCGCCGTACTGGTTTGGGGGCCACCCCCATTCCATAGATCATCGCCACGCTGACATCTTCTTCGCGACTGCGCTCGAGCGCCTTGCCGTAGGCCCACAGAAACGCGATCGTGCCAACCACAAAGAGTGCTGTTGAAAGCACCGCGAAGGGAATACGCAGCGGTCCCGGGAACGCAGTAGCGATGATGGCTGCAACGGTGAAACCGACCGTGGCGTAGAGGTTCACCCGGTAGAGGGGATCGCCTGCTAGGTCCTGAACGTTCGTCGTTTCGCTACCGGGCACCATCCCAGGCTAATGGCCCAGCCTCGAACCCAGCGGGACCGCAACCAATGCAGCGTGCAGGCGTTTGGCCAGTAGGTCATAGCTGAATTTCTCAACGGCATGACGCCGAGAGGCGTGGCGCATCGCCTCGGTGCGGTCGGGGTGCGACAGGATGTGGTCGATCGATTGCGCTGCATGCTGAACGTTCGTGGGGTCGTCGAGCACGAAGCCGGTTTCGCCGTGGGCAACAGCATCTGCGGAACCGCCTGACCTGCCCGCAATCTGCGGGCATCCGGCCGATGCGGCTTCGACGAACACGATGCCGAAGCCTTCTTGTTCGAGTCCACCCCAACGTTCGCGACACAGCATGGCAAAGGCATCAGCGCAGCCGTAGAGGGCAGGTAGGTCGGCGTCGTCGACGAAACCCAGCAGCCGAGCCGGTGAATTTGAGCGGCCGATCCGGGCACGAAGCCGAGCGTCGTCGCGGCCTGTACCCGCAATAACGACTTGGATCTTTGGGTGCCGTTCGGCGAGGCGTGCGGCGGCATCGATGAGCGTGTCGAATCCTTTGCGGGGGACCAAGCGGCTGACGCCGACAATAAGCGGCGCTTCGGGGTCAAAGCCCAACCGTCGCCGGGCCGCGGCTCGCTCGGGCGCGTTGAGGGGTACGAAGCGGTCGGTGTCGACCCCAGGCGGCACGTACACAACTGGCGGCATCGTGTCGACGATACGTTCGGCTTCTCGCTCGGCGTAACGACTGGCGCTGATCACTAGGTCGGCCTGTTGCACGGCATTCTTGATCATGGTGCTCGTACCAGGCAGCCGAGCGGGCACGGTGACTTCGGCGCCATGCACAATCACGGCATACGGCCGGCCAAGCTTGGGCCCAACTGAGCCAAGTGGAAAGGCCGGGTCAATGACCACGACCGAGGCGTCGATTGCGGCCGCGAGGGCCCTGACTCTGTTGCGCACACGGCGGGTAGGCGGTAGCCAGAAGCGGTCATGACGGTGGACCCGGTGATCTTGCAACGCGTCGAACGCAGCCGCATCGACATGAGGAGAGGTAAAGACTTCGAAGGAGTCTTGGGGCAGACGCCGCCACAGTTCCCAAAGGTAGGTCTGGATGCCGCCGACCTTTGGCGGATAGTCGTTGGAGACGAGCAGGTGCACTAGAGACCCAACTGCTCCGTCGCCCAGCGAGCGTGTTCGTTGAGCATCTCGTCGTCGCCTCGGTACAGGTCCACGACCGCTTTTGCTTCTTGTCGCTGTTCTGAACTCACGGTGGCGTTACCCAACGCAACCAGCGCATTACGCCGCACGTAACGCAGGTCTCGTTTCGGGATGTACCACCGGCCGACTGCGGCAAGAAGATCTTCGTCGGACATCGTGAGCAAACTCATGAGGTCGAGCGAGGTGACCTCGTCGCCGTGCATGGTCACGCTGGTGCTACGGCTCGGCGGGCATACGGTCTGGCAGTCGTCGCAGCCGTAGATGCGTGTCCCAAGCGCCTTGCGGAACTCGACGGGGAAGTCGCCATCGGCCTGCAACAGCCACGCCAAGCAACGACGGGCGTCGACAACGCCCTCGGCGATGATGGCACCGGTCGGGCAACCATCGAGACAGCGGCGGCAGCCGCCGCACGCTGGTTGGACTGGCTGATCGTGATCCAGCGGTGCATTGGTCACCACCGCTCCGAGCACGAACCAGCTGCCGTGTCCGGGCACCAACACGTTGGAGTTCTTGCCTGCCCAGCCAACGCCCGCTCGTACCGCTGCGGCTCGATCGACGAGCGCGTTGTCGTCGGCGACGACGCGAGCTTGGAAGCCCTCGGCGATCAGCCGATCAGCCATGGTCGATAGCGCCGCCTTGAGCGATGTGTAGTGATCTCGCCAGGCATACGCCGCAATCTCGGCCTGGGGGCGGTTTCCTGGGCTGGCGGTTGCGGCGGGGGGCGCGGCATAAGGCCAGGCGCCAACGATAAGGGATTCGGCCGATTCCAGGATGCGGGTTGGCGTGGTCGACCGTTCGGGATTCCGATAGGTGAACTGCATGCCACCGTGGAAGCCCGCTTCCTTGCGGGTGATCAGCGCCACCCTGGCCTCGGTAAATGGTCGGGCGTGAGTAAACCCGACCCGTGTTAGGCCAGCGGCCAGCCCGATCTCACGAAGGTCAGCAGCGGTGATGGTGGGCACGATGTGATCGGTGGTCGTGGGTCAAGCGGTTGCGATGTTGAGCACCGACGCAGGCTCGATCACGTTGGCTTCTTCGGCAATGGCAGCGCGGCGCACATGGTCATCGCCAGCGATCACGACCAGTGGCTGGTCGGCGGGGAAACCCATGCAGATCGCTCGAATACGATCCGCAACGGTGTCTGCACCGGTCACATGATGCACCCCAATGGCTGTCAAGTTTGGCGCTCCACCCACAGGGGTCGAAACGGGCGTAACGACAACCTCGACGGGCACGTCGAATCGGTCGCGAAGTTGAGCGATCTTGGCGAACAGCTCGCTTGGCCGAATGCCCGTTTGCCCGCACGTGCTGCGGGCATCAACAATTGCGGAGACCCCGGGTTGGTTTAGCAGGTACATGACGGCCTCAGGTGTGTTCGGCTCAAGGTCAGCGGGCAAGATCGCTCGTTTTCGAGTCGCTCCTGCCAGCAGTTCTGGGCTCGCCGCGGTGCCGATAGCAGGGGCTGCAACGGCTGCGATAGCGGTCTCTGACCCGGCAGGTGGCGGCACCGAGATTGCTGGTACTTCGACTGCCGGTGGTTCAACCGCGGCCAACGGAGTCGCTAAGGCAGCCGCCTCGGCTGCACTTGCAGCCTCGGCAACTGAGGCAGGCGCGGGTGCAGGCGGTTGGGTTGAATATTGCGCTGCAACTTCGAGATCTGCAACTTCGAGATCTGCAACTGGCATGGCGGTTGAGTCACGCTGCTCGGCGGCAGCGGGCGGTTCGGGTAACGGCGCTGATTCGAACGGAGGTGCGGGTTCGCTCGATGCGAGTGCAACTCGTGGCAGTACTTCGGGCGTGGGTGACGCTGCAAACGATGGTGCCAGAAGTGATTCGGCATTGTCGGTGGTCGCAGGCACTGGTGGGGGCGGCGGAGGCGGTGGCGGCAGGTGCAACAACGACTCTGGTTCCGTTTGCGGGTTGGTGTCGACGAGAGGTTCTGCCCGGGGGGCCACTTCGGTCTCGTCGGCAGTGGCGATCGCCGTCAGATTCGCCAGGTCTGCTTCTATGGCGCTGACGTCGTCGGCGTTGAGATCTTGGAGTTCTGCGTCGGCGGTCACGTTGGTCGCCGGTGCAACCGGTGGGGCAGGCAGTGATTCGATCGACGCAATCGCCGGCTCAACGGTGCTACCTGTGGCTTGGACTTGGACCGAGCGACGCGATCCCATCTCACGGGCTCGATCCGACAACGACACGGCCTCTTCAGCGACTGCTGGCGGTGCAGCACTCCCGTGAGCCTCAAACACCGCCGCCCCGGAGCCGGCCGGGCTCAGCGCGCCTGGTGACACATCGTTGCGCTGCGTGGAGAGTTGTTCGACTTTGGCCACGAGTTCGTCGTAGCCGCTCGTTCGCTCGGCGATCGCTTCGACGGCAGCTTGAGCGGCCGCCGCTTCACCTTTCAAGGTGTCGATCTGGCGTTCGGAATCGCTTGCGTTGCGTTCGGCTGCTTGCAGTTCCCGTTTGGCGGCGGCAAGTTGTTCGGCCGTTACTTCGGCTTCGGCGATCTTCTGACTCATGGCATCGATGCGCCGGTTCAAGTACCCGGACTCGTGCAAACGACGTTCTGCAAGGGCCTCGGCTTTGTTGGCCCGCGCGCTCGCTTCTTCGGCATCTCGTCGATGATCGCTGACCTCTTCGACCAGCTTGTTGACTTTGGCTCGTGACTCCGCGAGTTCGCCGGATCGAGAGTCATGTTCAGATGCCGCAGTGTCCCGGGCTGCTTCGAGATGTCGCAGCTTGTCGTCCATCTGGATGCGCTTGGCGTCGACTTCGTCGAAGCGGGTAACTGCAGTGGTCAGCAGCTGCTGCACATGATCGCGTTCGTTCTGCAACCGCGACGCCACTGCTGCGAGCTCGGTGCGCTCGGCGGCTCGGGCCTCGAGCAGCGATGTCAGGCGCGCTTGCTCGCGCCGCTCGTCGAGGATCTGTTGTTTAGCATCGTGAAGTTCTTTGAGTATTTCGTCGCGGCGGGCGAGTTCGACCTCGAAGCCTGCCGTTGTTTCGCCGAGCTCGGCCAATAGCCGGTCGCGTTCATCGAGCTCGTCTGCCATGCGTGAGATGTCGGCCTTCAACGACGCAATCTGGCTGAGCATCTCGAAGCGGTCGGTGCTGGCCTCGATCGGGTCGGCTGCGGTCTCTCGCCGCACGTCGTCGGCGGTGGCCAATTCCTCGCGTGCCTGGTGATATTCGCGTTCGAGATCCTTGAACTGATCGTCGACCTCGCGAAACAGGTTGTCGACGAGGTTCTCGGCCTCTTCGTCGCCCGTCGTCACATGTACCTCCGGCTGGTCAGGGTCTAAGGCCACACTCTAGACGTGGCCCTGACGGGCGCATGGGACCACTCAACGCTCGGCTGGCCTGACCAGTCAATCCCAATACGCACCACTAGCCTTTCGGGGTGAAGAAACTGATGTTGATTGTTCTGCTTGCTTTGTTTGCGAGCGCCTGTGGTGGCAGCGATGGTGCCGGCTCTGGCGACGACGCCGTATCCCAAGTCGCCGATGACGAAGACGGTGTCAATTCCGACGACGCAGACGCCTCCGATAGTGCCGAAGACACTGTTGTGCCTCCGCCTCCGCTGGCACTTGAGATTTCACAAGAGCGCGACTGCGTGCACACCAATACTGAGCTCAAGGGCGAAGCTGGCGACGAGGCCGCTGGCGACGCGCCGCTTCCTCCGGCGGAGAAGCCCGAAGTCGGCGATGAGTACTTTGGCGACTTCGACGAGCTCATCGTGACCGATCTCATCGAAGGTTCGGGTCGCGAAGCAGTGGCTGGCTCCGCAGTTGACATGCAGTACGTGGGCGTGTTGGCGACCGATGGCACCCAGTTCGATGCGTCGTGGGATCGTGGTGGCGCGCCATTTAGCTTCACGCTTGGCACCGGAGGCGTGATTCAAGGCTGGGATGACGGCATCGAAGGCATGAAAGTCGGTGGCCGGCGAGTGCTGCAGATCCCTTCGGCATTGGCCTATGGCGAGCAAGATCGCAGCGAAATCATCGTTGCGAACTCTGACTTGATCTTTATTGTTGACCTGGTGTCGGTGAGCGCTCCGCCAGAGGCTGCTCCCCCAGTTCCCGCAGACAGCTTGGGCGAAGTCGGCTCATTGACCGTTGTTGACTTGGTCGAAGGCCAAGGTTGCACCGCCGAAATCGGCGACATCGTGGCGGTGAACTATGTGGGTGTCGACGCAGTCGACGGCATCGAGTTCGATAGTTCTTGGGGCCGTGGCGACACTTTCCAACTTATCGTCGGCCGGTCACAGGTAATTGATGGCTGGAACGAAGGCATCGCAGGCATGAAAGTCGGCGGCGAACGGATTCTTCGGATCCCCTCCGACCAGGCATACAACGAAGGCGACCTCGTATTTCGCGTGCACCTCGAAGAACTCGTCGAAGCGCCTGCTGCGCACCAAGTCACCTTCGACGGCGACGCTCCCGGAGAACTCGAAATCACCTCGCTGACCGAGGGCACCGGCGACGGCGCCGAGCTCGGCGACACTGTTGACTCCAACATTGTGGTCACGCTGCATAACTCGGGCACGATCCTGCAGAGCAGCTGGCAGCAGGGATCTCCCGCCCAACTGGTGCTGCAAGAAGGCACCATGATTCCGGGCCTCGAGGAAGGCATGACCGGGGTCAAGGTTGGTGAGCTTCGCCAGATCAGCATCCCGACAGAGGTGGCCTACCCCGATGGCATTCCACCAAACAGCGGGATCGAGCCCGGCGACGCACTCGTTTTCATCATCGAGCCGCTTCGTATCACCAAGGGCTGAGGCAGAGCTCTCTTTGCCCCAGACGAGCAATGATGTGTCGAGCTTGGCGCCACGATTGACTGGCCGTACGAGCATCTGGGGTTTTCGCACTGGTCAAAGGGCGTTCGGTGGCTGACCTACGACTGCGGCCCGCAGTGCGAGGGCTCATGATCGACGCCTCCGACCGGGTCCTACTGGTGCGCCTTCGTTTCGATGACGGGTTCGACGGGTGGATTCTTCCCGGCGGCGGCGTCGAAGATGGCGAGGATCATCACCAAGCTTTGGTTCGTGAAGTCTCCGAAGAAACTGGCGCCCCCAACGTATTCGTTGGACCACCGCTCTGGCATCGAACCACCTTGTTGGCCGGTATGGGCGGCGGGCGCTGGGATGGCCAGCACAACACGACCTATCTGGTGCCCACTCGTGGTTTTGACCCAGCGCCTGAGTTGAGCGCCGAGGACCTGTTGGCCGAGGGAATGGTCGATGTGCAGTGGTGGACCGTCGATGAGATTTCACAAGCTGAGGCCAACGTCGTGAAACCCGACGGTCTAGCGGCGCTCATCGAGCAGGTACTTGCCCATGGCGCACCGGCCGAGCCGTGGGATCTCGGCACCCACGACAGCGTTCGTCGCTCGACCTGAGTCACAGGCCGGTATTTCGGTCCCGCATCGTGCCGTGGCCGCTAACCTCACGGGCGACGGTGAGTTGGCCGGGTGACCGCAGCGAGGTGCCTTCGGGTACCAAGTTGAGGAAGGTCGGGGCTCCATAGGGCATGGTGCTGGCTAACGGCCAGTCGAGGTGACTCGCAGGAAAGTGCCACAGAAAACAGACCGCCGATGGCTCAACTTCTTGCTGGAAGCTGAGCACAGGTAAGGGTGAAACGGTGCGGTAAGAGCGCACCAGCATCCCGGGTGACCGGGATGGCTAGGTAAACCCCACTAGGAGCAAGGTCAAAAGCGAGGTAGCGGCGGCCCGTCCGCAACGCAAGTTGCGCCTCCAGGTAGATCGCTTAGATGGATGGTCACACAAGAAGCTTCGGCTTCTGGACAGAACCCCGCCTATAGGCCGACTCACCGTCACCACTCGCAATCCAATGCGGTTTTGTTGCAGTTGCAACGATCCGACTCTTCTTCTATTTACGGGTACTGTCCACTTCGTACCGCTGTTTGCC
>Ga0209828_1001077_pt1 | contig 25378 bp, 25 predicted proteins | sample MaitaG_FD_187429 | JGI IMG/M metagenome (GOLD analysis project Ga0209828, IMG submission 187429) | Marine algal microbial communities from Maine, USA - Maine_Asex2 metaG (SPAdes) (version 2) | ecosystem: Host-associated > Algae > Red algae > Unclassified | place: Maine, USA | collected 2015-01-05
TTTTTTCTTCTCCTAAATCTATATTTGTAGGGCTTACAAAAATGGCCTTATCTTCTCCGGTGTTGTAAATCAATGAATCAGATGTCAAATCAAATTCTACATCCACCACAATAACATTCCCAGCAAAAGTTGCTTTCTCTTGATTGACATCATAAGAGCCGCGAAGGCTGCTCATCTTGGTCCGACTATTATTTAAAATAGCCGTATCAGGAAAAATGGCAATCTTTGTATTGAGATTGTAATCTAAGCTATCTGTAAACAATTGTTGGGCTCCGTTTTGGAGTACAACGTCCATGAATAATCGAGCCTCCGATGTAATTGTGTTATATATCATAGAATCCGCAAAAACCTGAATAGTATCTGACTGAATGATGATAACATCCCCTCTCGATACCATTTTTAACTCCGTAACAATTGCACTGTCACAGAATAGAAACACACTGTCATGTGTCATCTTAACATTTCCATTATAATGCTGCTCTATTGGGTCTAAATCGCCTCTAAACTCCCATGAGTCAGAATTAACTATTTTAAGATTCTCCGTCTGAGGTAAGGTATCTTGTTCGGCTTGACCTATTGCTGACCAAGAGGTCGTCATGCTTATAAATAGAAATAATATTTGATATAATCTGTACATCCAAAGAATAACGATAAAGGTAACTCAGGGATTTTCATTCCTATCAAATAGTGATAAATAAATGATTTTCTAAAGGATATTTATAACCAATTAACACACCCATTTACAATCTTCAATGTCTACTTCTGTCTTTACATCCACCATACAACAGTCTATTCCGAGATAGTAGCACATTGATTATCATAAAATTCAAGTCTATTTTGATGCTAAGTTGGCTAATTCTTTACCGACTAAAGATCCTATGGCAACACCCATACCGCCCAGACGAATGCCAGCATAGAGATGAGGACTGATCTGCTTTATTATCGGTTTTTTAGTAGAACCAACACCCATGATACCAGACCATTGATATTCTATTTTCGGGTCTGTACCGGGCAAAATATAGGTTGAGAGTATATCTTTTAATTGGTTTATAATTTTGTCATTAAAACCTAACTCATTTGTTGTTTCTTGATCTGCATCTAAGTTTCTAGCACCACCAATCAAAATACGATTTTCGATATTTCTGAAGTAAACATATCCTTTGTCAAAGTGAAAAGTGCCATTCAATTTTAGATTGGGGATTCGCTGAGTAACTAAGACATTATTTCGAGCTGGTTTAATGTCTTCTTTTAAGAATGAATTGGCGAAAGCATTGTTACAAAGAAGAATTTTATTTGCATGAATATTAAATTTTGCTTCTCCAAGATTCGAAGCAATTACTAGCTTTTTTTCTATCTTATTTACCATTGTACCAAAAATAAAATTTACACCATTTGATGTAAGTTGGTTATGCAGATAGTGTAGCATTCTTACTGGATGTAGCTTCCCTTCAAATTGATTAAAAATAAAATTTGTATCAAAGTTCGTATTGAAAGGATCATCTCTTATGGCGAATGTTTTTTCTAAACCGGTTACAGATTTCACTAACTTATTGAAGTGTTGAATGTGATCATGGGTGATGGAAGATGTAGATGGTTTAACAACTTCATAACCCCCACATTGATCGAATTGCATTTCTTTTGGTGGTACAATTTGTTTTAGAAGATTAAGGCCATCAACGCGCATTTTTATAATTTGCATCAAGGCATTTTCGTCGATGGATTCTAGATCATCCATCATTTCGGTAATCGATCCAAAGCAAGCAAAACCCGCATTTTTAGTGCTAGCTCCTAAGGGAAGTACTCCTCGATCAACAATGAGTATTTTAGCTTGAGGCTGTAATTTATTTAAAAAATAAGCTGTGAAGCTACCAACTATACCAGCGCCTACTATAATGTAATCTAGATTTTCAAATACTTTTTCTTGTTCCCAATAACTAAGCCTCATTGAATGAATTTCTTATAGAAATAATCCATAATCCAAGATAGGTCAATAAACCATTTACAGCTAAAATTAAAAATCCAAATTCCAACCCACCTAACCATTCAGCTGAATTCAGATTTATGGCATAAGATAAAATTGGGCACAAAAGGCAAACCACCCAAACTAAATGATCTCTGATATTTACTTTATGTAGAATCCCGAAGGTGAAAAGGCCCAAAATAGGTCCATAGGTATATCCAGCAGCTGTAAACAGACCAGTGATTACGGCTTTATTATTCAAAGAATTAAAAGCTAAAATAACGCAAAATAAAATGAGAGAAAATCCTACATGAACCATGATTCTCTTTCTCTTTTTTTCTTCTTCTTCAATTTCTGTACTTTCAAAATTTAAAAAATCTACACAAAAGGCGGTCGTCAAGGCAGTTAAAGCAGAATCAGCACTTGAGTAGGCTGCTGCAATCATCCCTAGCACAAAGGTAACGGCGACAACAGGCCCCAAATGTTCGATGGCAAGAATGGGATATAATTGATCTGTTTTTTCCGGGATTTCGATCCCTTTGGAATTAGCATAAATGTATAACATGGCTCCAAGACTTAAGAACAGAATATTGGCGAAAATGAGGATAAAGCTAAATAGACCCATATTCATTTGCGCTTCCTTTAATGATCGACAAGTGAGATTTTTCTGCATCATATCTTGATCTAAACCAGTCATCACTAAAGCCATCAAAGCGCCACTGATAAATTGCTTATAGAAATTATTTGGATCGGACCAACCATTTTCAAAATAAAACCATTGGCTTAAATTATTCTCTTTAATGATTGTTGGAATTTCGAATATTGAAATATTCAATTCTGAGGAAAGAACCCAAATAGAGACAACCACAGCTATAACCATACAAGCTGTTTGTAATGTATCGGTCCAAACAATGGTTTTGATCCCACCTCTAAAAGTATAGACCCATATTAACGCAATGGTCAATGCTACGATCAGCCAAAATGGAATTCCTGCCTTTGACCCGATGATGGTTTGGAATACAATCGCTACCAAATATAATCTCAATGCTGCTCCTATAATTCTTGATAACATAAAAAAGCCAGAACCAGTTTTGCGGCTTACCTTTCCAAATCTCTTTTCTAGATAGGTGTATATAGTGGTTAGATTATATTTATAGTAAATCGGCATGAGTACAGTAGCGATAATAAAATAGCCTACCATGTAACCAAAAACCATTTGCATGTAGGAAAATGATTGGTTTACACCACCATCCCCGACAACACCTGGAATTGAGATAAAGGTAACTCCACTTAGGGTTGCACCTATCATACCTATCGCCACCATGACCCAGGAAGATTGCTTATCCGCTAGGAAAAATGTTTCATTGGTAGCTTGCTTCGATGTAAAGTGCGAAACAACATACAACAGTACAAAATAGAGTGCAATTACCCCTAGTAGGAACGATGATGATAACATGTGGCTAAGATAATGTTCTCGCTTTGATAAATACGTACAAGGATGACTAACTTTGTGCTAATTCAAGAGCTTCTTTATAGACTAAATCCCAACCTTTCCATCCATGATGATCTGTAAATGAGCTATTATGCCATAGTAGGCAGAACGAACCTTTAACTTGTTTGCATTTATTTATGATTTGAGTTAGACGTTGAATTGCTTCTTTTGGATCCAAATTCATATATTTTCTTAAGGTTACATCCATTGCATGAAGAGGCTTGATTTTTAAGTTAGTAATGGATTCATTTCCTAAATCATACCAAAAGAAAGGGATCGATGTACCCGCTCTAAAACCGATGCAATCATGATAACCTAAACTGAAATCTTCTTCAATTCCTAAAGAAATAAGATTTTGATAAGTATGAGGGAATTCCAGTTTTAAAAAATGTTGTCTTGAGAATTTTATTGGGTGATCCATTAAATTTTCTAATTGTGTAAGCTCGTATTTTAGGGTATCAATAGAAGAGTTGCTTTTAATAGATGGATGGATTCCTATGGTTGCTTTGGAAGAGATAAATTGCAAAGTTTGATTTGTATTCTTATTGTATAAATTTGAACCAAGATCATAGCCCCCATAATTTCCATTCAAGATAAATGCATACTTTTCAGTTGTCCTAAGTCCTTCCCAAAGGCGATCGAAGGTATCGAAGGGATCTTCCTTTTTTTTAATAAAATTCAATCTACTTTCAAGTTCTTCTTTAGAAAAATTTTTAATACCACCACCTATAATTCTTGCCAATGATTTATTCCGATAGGCGAAAAATTGATCTACATCGATGGTATGGATAAATTGGTATGATTTATTTCTTTTCAATTTGATACCATAATGATGGCTGATTATTTCTCCTAATTCCAACATTCGCTGATCAATAATGGGTGTTTCTAACAGACCCAATTTGGTCAATTGGCTTTGATTTGCACAGAATCGATTGTGTGGATCATTTGATACGAATTCGTACTCTTCTATTCTTGTAAGACAATAAAAAATATCAGAAAATAGATCATAATTTAGTCTATTACTATCCTTATTGATCTTAATAGGCTGATCAAGCGATAATATATAATCTGTATTTTTTTGGTTTTGATTTTCTAATATACCTGTAGGAACAATATTCAAGCTAGATTCGGTATTCAAATAGGTATCAGAACTATAATAAATGATGGGCCCAATAAATTCCTCCGAGACAGATTTTTGGAGTTTAAAAGCAACATTAAAATACTCTCTGAACACAAAGTCGAGGACATATTGCAACCTTGGTGTTGTTTTGGGGGTTACAATGATGATTTTAATAGCGAACATGAATACTTAAAATTACAAATATTACTGTTTGTAAATCACAATGTATGTATATTGTAGTTAGAATAAAATTATAATTTGAAGCAAATATTTATCTTACTATTTAGTTTTTGGGTCTTAAGCCTCAGTAGTCAGCGAATAATCCAACCAAAGTTGGTCGAACTTGACTTAAAAGGGGTGATATATAAGTCGGAAACCTCATATGAGCTAAAGATTCATGAAAATGGTTTCGCTTTGGGTTATAACAAGGGAGAAGTTCAGACTTACTACAGAACAAAATTTTATCATCTAGAGATCGGAATGTTAAAGGATACAAGAGAAAAAAGGCAAAATAAGAATTATAGCTTTACCTCATTATACGATTCGAACTCCTTTGTTTTTGGTAAGATTAACAACTTTATTAATGTCAGAGCTTCGTTGGGATTTAAACGATATTTATCCGAAAAAGCGAAAAGAAAAGGTCTAGCAGTTGGTTATAGTTATTCTTTTGGCCCAACCATTGGAATTTTAAAACCTTACTATTTAGATCTATTTATTCGAGAAGGAGGTGCTATTCCTGAAATTGAAATTGTTAGTGAATCCTATTCAGAGGATAATGCTGATCGATTTTTGAACTTAAACGACATATATGGGTCTAGTTCATTCTTCAAAGGATTCAATAAAATAAGTGTTGTGCCAGGAATACAGGCGCAAGTATCTTCTCATTTTGCTCTTGGTGCTTTTGATAAATATGTCAAAGCCATAGAAATTGGTATCATGATGGATTTATACATTAAAAAAATAGATATCTTGATAGAATCCGATGAAATTTCAAATAAACCTTACTTTGTGAAATTATTTATATCCGGACAATTAGGGTACAGAAAATAATATAGAGTGTTAGAATTACCAGTTGTAAATAGTATAGAAAAGAGTGTTGTAAGGAAACCTAAATGGTTGCGTGTAAAACTGCCTATTGGTGAAAAGTATAAAAAGGTAAGGGCGCTTGTAGATGAGTATAAGTTACACACCATTTGCCAAAGTGGTAACTGTCCAAATATGGGCGAATGTTGGGGTGCAGGTACAGCAACATTTATGATTCTTGGCAATGTTTGTACTAGAAGTTGTTCTTTTTGTGCGGTAAAAACAGGTCGACCCCCAGAATATGATGAAGATGAACCAAGACGGGTAGCTGAAGCCATCCGACTAATGGAGGTAAAACATGCAGTTATCACATCAGTCAATAGAGATGAACTGAAGGATCGAGGAGCTGAAATATGGCACCAAACCGTTGTTGCCGTCAAAGAGCAGTCCCCAACCACTACCATCGAAACTCTAATTCCAGATGTCAAAGGTAATTGGGATGCATTGGAGCGTATGATTAGTCCTGGGCAAGAAGTGGTGTCACATAACATGGAAACGGTAAGAGCATTGTATCGTAAGGTTAGACCGCAAGCAAAATATGACCGTAGTCTAGAACAATTAAAACGTATAAAGGAATACGGTAAAAGAACGAAAACAGGATTTATGGTTGGTCTAGGTGAAACTAAAAATCAGGTACTTGAAACCATGGACGAACTCATTGAAAGTGGATGTGACGTTGTAACCATTGGTCAATATCTTCAACCTACCAAACATCATTTAGCTGTGGATGAATACATCCATCCAGACATTTTTGCTATGTATAAAGAAGAAGGGATAAAAAGAGGATTTGATTTTGTAGAAAGTGGTCCTCTAGTTCGATCTTCCTATCATTCCGAACGACATTTGGAGGGATTTGTGGAATCTTAGCCAGTCTGCATATTTAGTGATTCCCACTAGTTTGATTATTCCTAAGCATCATCACCTATGTAATCATTCTCTTTCTAACAAGTTATTCTTACACGCACAGTTTCTAACAACCTGAATTTTACCGTAAGAATATTCTCATGAACATATTTATGCCATTACCATAAGGTTTCAGTATAGGGGTTTATCAATAGGAATCTACATTATATTTACGAATGCTAAGAAAATTAGTGTGCTCAATTCATTAAATTAGGGATAATTTTAAGAAGTACTACCTTCCTAGATTGATAGAATTGAAATGAATATTGATTATTGATTTAACTCTTTGTGGATAGATATTTACCTGCAGAACTATACATACAAGAGCGAGAAGGCAGGTAATTTGTTGGTGCAATATTATTGGTTTCCATCTTGATCTATGTACTCCTGAAAATTTTAAATTCCATTTCCTCTCTTTCGAGAAAAAGATAGTTTAAAGCACGCTCAGGATTAAGCCTATCCTATTCTGGAGAAACAGCGGACTAAATTCTATTAAGCTTGAGCTTAGACTTTAGTCAACTTATTTTCCGGTAGACAAAGTAGGGGATGTGTAAAAACCATGCGTTATTTTTCAAAATTTTGCACTTGCTTGAAAATACAATTACAATTCCTGCCCACCTATACTTGTACTAACGGGACAGAAGCAGTTAATCGTATCGATCATGAAGCCATTCAGATTACATCTGATCAAGATATATTATCCGAAGCGAGAGTTGATTACGATGCTGACGATTTAGTATTAATGCAATCTGGTTTTAGTGTAGATCAAAACGCTGATTTTATGGCTTTTATAGATGGCTGCAATGGTGGTGCCGGTGGATTAAATATTCAAGAAGATTCGGAATCAGAAACCAGAAACTATAAAAGAGTAAATGTGAAAAATTGAGCAGGATTAGTTAGATACTATGAAATCATATATATCCCAAAGTCCTTTCTAATCGTGTTCTTCATTTTTTTGTTACCCTACATACCCTATAATTTCCTAAGTACTCTTTTTTTTGTAATAATCCAGTACATCTCATTGTCCTCTTATTCACCAAGTTTGGGCTTTCAAGTTTGGACCTTAGACGTTTACTTTATAGAAATTTGAAATCTTAGAAAACTACGTTCTCTCTAATATCCTATAATGTCATCCTTTGATTACATCCTTAATTACATTACTATGCTAATATGGGATGAAAATCCAGATAATTAAATTTTTACTTTACATTATAAACTACTTTACGTATATTTGTAGCGTAAACATAAAACATGGAAGCAAAGGATTCAAATTTTTCACCACAAGATAGCTTTAGTCTTATCAATCGGATCATAGATGAAGCCAGGTATAGATATGAGGAAAATGGAACAATTATTTCTCTTTGGGGTGCAGCTGTAATTATTTCCGGAATCGGTCAATTCTTACTTATAATGAATGGTCTCGCAGCTAAATCAGGGCTTATATGGTTGTTGATGATTCCTATGTTTATATATACAATATATCGAGGATTCAAGGATCATAAAAGTCGTGCTAAAAGTCCACATACCGCTAATGACATTAGCTCTTTTGTTTGGTTTATGGCAGGCATGATGGCTATGTCTACAGGATTTATTTTTTCAAGTAAATTCGGAAATGCAATGGTTACAGTGATATATTTACCCTTTTGTATAGCAGCCTTAGTTAGTGCCTTGACTTTGAAAAAAACTTTCTTTGTTTGGCTCAGTATTCTTGCCGTATTTATTGCATATGGAGCCCTTTACATACCTTACATATATCATCCCTTGATATCCGCACTAATAGCCGGTGTTTTGTTTTTGATTCCAGGATTGATTTTAAGGAGTGATTATAATAAGCGTAAACATGTTTAAAGATTTAGATCCATTATTACATTCACAATTACGACTTGGTATTATTTCCTTGCTTGTCTCTGAAGGTGCCGTTGACTTTAGCAGAATAAAGGAAGTGACAAAAGCAACGGCCGGTAATATAAGTGTTCAAATCAAAAAACTAGAAAAAGCAAAATACATTACTGTGGAAAAAACATTTAAAAATAATTACCCAAATACTCAAGCGAGAATAACCGGCTTAGGTCTAACTTCATTTGAAGAATATGTTGAGAACCTAAAGAAGTACATCAACCTTCAATAACTATTTTTTTATCATTTTAGTTTATAATATAAACTTATTTACATAAATATAAATCATTGATATGAAAAATTTACAATCAGTTACAATTATAGTCGTCTTATGCTTTGCAATGGTCGTAAAGATCAACTCACAAACTTCACTTCTCGGTATTGAAACCAAAGTTGAGGAAGGAATGATGTCCAGCTTTGAATGTAAATCTATTATTTCACTAGATACCATCATGGCCCTCATTGAGGGTGTTGAAAATTCAAATCAAACCCATTGGAGAGAATATTGGAAAGCCTATGGGCTATATCATAAGGCTATATACTATGCTTATAGTGAAAATGAAATAGAAAAAGCTAAAGACATAACTTCCTCAGCCATAGAGTTATTAGAATCGATCAAAAATAAAAATTCGGAAGACTATGCCCTACTTGCATATATTCAATCCTTTAGCCTTCAATGGGTTTCTGGATTTTCTATTATCGGAGCAAGCGGTAAAGCAGAAGATTGGGCAGAAAAATCTTTACAATTAGATCCAACTAATCCGAGGGCCTACTATGTGAGTGGCAGTTATGATTATCACAAGCCATCATTTGTAGGAGGTGGAAAGAAGGCTGGAGAATTACTTCATAAAGCTATTGACCTATATAAAAATTCGATTCCAAATCCAATTCTGCCAAGTTGGGGAATGGATGGCAGTTTCGCCAAATTAATCCAAGTGTATATGCGTGATGAGGATATAGAAAAAGCGAAGCAAGTATTAGCCCATGGTCTAGCAGTGTATCCAAATGATAGAGACTTATTAAAATTAAAAGAAAAACTGGGCACTTAATCGTATTCAACTCTATAATGATTTCAATCTAAAAATATGAAAACGATCATAAACATATGCTTATTACTGCTTGTGAATCTACAGATTTTTTGTCAAGTTACAGAAATTAAAGGAACAGTCCTCGATGATCAAGGCAATGGATTATTTGCAGCGACGGTCTTCTTAAAAAATCATAAGATCATATATAGTATCACTGGCGAAGAAGGTGGTTTTGTATTATCTGTAAATGAGAGCCAATCATCTGACACCATAGAAGTACGATACGTTGGATATGATACACAAACATTAGCCCTTTCAAGTATAAATTTTGATAGTCCTATCGAGATTACATTAGGACAGAATAATAATACGATGAGTGAAATTGTAATCTCAGCTAAGGCACCTGTTGCGGAAGATTTTTCAGTAAAGAAATTAGATCAAATGGATATTTACTTTAACCCTATTGCCAAAGGTGATCCATTAAATGCAATACAAATCTTACCTGCATCTACCAACACAGATGAAAGCGCGAGTCCTAGTTTACGAGGAAGCGCTCCTAATAGATCAATCGTAGTCGTAGAGGGAGTTCCTGTTCGAAATCCGGTAAGATATAATCAACTTGATGGAGTAGGCAGTTTCAGTATTTTCAATACAGACCAATTGAAAAACCAATGGGTCTATGCAAGTAATCCCCCCTTAATCTATGGGAATAGTAGTGCTGGTTTGATAGAAATAAATTTGATAGAATCTGCACAAAACAATGGTCTCGATCTATCGATAGGATTGGCGCAATTAGGTGCTAAGTGGTCTCAGAATTTTAAAGACAACACCGGATATATAAGTGTCTATGGAAATAAAGGTATATCTGTGTTATACAAGGCTTTAAACCCAAGTATAACAAATTTGAATGATTTTGGGACCACTGATTTAGGCTTTAGATTTTTTAAGCGATTCAACGAAAAATTGAGCTTAAGTTTATTCAATTTTGGTTCTTTAGAAAATTATGACGTGTCACTAAATCTTTTTACTCACAAAGGAGATGCTACTGCAAATCAAAAAAGAAACTTTACCGTGATGAAATTAAAGTATGGTACCAATGTCCAAAATATCACCCTAAATTTTGGTTCTGACTTTAGCAATTCACATTTTTCTTATGGAAATATTGATACAGAATCTAATAGAAAAGAAAGTTATACCGCTTTAAATTATCGATATAATCATTCTAATTTTGTAATTCAGACTGGGATAAATCACATCTACAGCAATGATGATTTCGTAGAACAAATTCCACAATACTACTTTGCAGTTTCACCAAATAGTCCGTCATTACAATCAGATACCACACTGGTCCAGCATGATATTCAGACTTATCTATATGCAAAATTTTATTTTTACAATTTTGTTTTCTCAGGTGGCTTGAGAACAAATGTTCCTAGTGGTAGTCAGGAATTTTTCTTTAGCTATCAATCATCTACTCGCTATAACTTTGATAATCATCATAGTCTACTATTATCAAGTGGTGTTTATCACAATTATAACTACCCTACTCATAGAGCACGTAGTTTAGATCTATTGAAAAGCAACCATTTATCTTTAGAATATCAATACAATTCTGCCGAACTTGATGGCACATTTGCTATTTTTTCAAAAAAAGAAGAATGCGCAGAATCCATGATCAATCCGTTTATTTCGCCGGATGCTGTTGTTCGAAATATAAAAGGTGCAGAATTCTCAGTGAGTAAAAAAATTGGTAAAAGAATGATCTTGGATTTAGCAAATACTGTATTAGATATTGACATAGAAGAAGATGAATTTGAATATGAAGCGGCCAACGATATGAATTACTTTTTAAAAATAGGATTAACTTTCTACCACAATGATCTCTTCAGTTTTGGATTAAGTTATGTTTCCCGTCCTGGATTGAAATATACTTCTATCTCTGATTCTCGAAATATAGACGGATTGGATGCCCGCGTTCCTATTTTTGAAGAAGGTATAAATGGGTCTATATACAATCACTATCATAATGTAAGTATGACATTCAACAAATTGATAAAACTAAAAAAAGACAAAAATCTGATTCTTTACTTAGTCATAAATAATATACTCAATAGATCAAACCAACAAAATGCGGTATACTCAACATCGTATGAGACTAAAACTTTTGATGATTATAGTAAGCGATTTATATATTTTGGTACGTTGATCAATTTATAGCGTTATAATAAAGTCTTTCAATTGACATTCATTCAAATAAAAATAGAACTAAGATGAGCGGCTTGAGTTTTGATTGTATAACGTATTCTATTTAAATAAGGAAAGTCGCTATAATGAAAAATGTCATTTCTATATTCAATATTTTAATCCTTTTCAGTGCTTGTTGGTGTCGATGAAGATCCAATCGTTGATAAGATCGAGGAAATAGAAGAGATGGAGGAAATGGAAACCAATGAAGACAGAAATGATAATGATACTTTGTATGAGTTCTACGCTAGGATAGACGGAAGGAATTCCTAGCGGAAATAGCAAATCATAGAAATCTGGGTGATTTAGATTTTCTTTCAGGCTCGGCCTTGACAAGCGAAGGCGGCCATGAAATAAATATAGCACTTCCAGAAGGTCTTGACCCCGGATTATATATTATTACAAGTGTAAGTGATGAAAATGCAAATTATATCATCAACGTGGGCACTCTTCTACTATCTACAACGGATTCGATGGAGAGGTTGAAATAATTGAAAACACGGAAGATGTCATTCGAGGATCATTCAAAATAGAAATGACATTTGATGTTCAAAATCCATTCAGCGACTTTTCAATAACTAAAGGAGAATTCAAATTCAAAAAATAAGAATTATTCATTCATACGATTTGCATACAGTTTATGGACAATCTTCCAAGAACCCTCCATTTTAATTAGCATAAAATAATCAATATATGGTATTGGATTATCCGGATGGGAAATTTGGACTTTAGTGAAACCAATGTCATTTTTGTAATCTATTGAAACAATTTTATCTAGTTCACCGGTTAGTTCGCCTTCTTTCGTATCTTCAATGTACTCAATTCCGCTCCAAACTTTGAATTCTCCTTTATTTATGTAATATAGATTTAGATCAGAATGAAATGCTTCCTCTAATAATTTAGGTTGGATATTGGTAGAGCCTTCGATGTACTTGTTTAAAGTGGCCATAATTAGTTCTATTCCAAATTGCTCTATTGCTTGTGCTTTTAGATTACAATCGAATATTAGGAGCAGGCTAAATACTGCTATTTTCAAATTTTCATATTGTATTAATTGGTATAAAAAATTAATTTGAACCTCTGATAAAAGAAAGTTTAATAAATATCAATTTAATATCAAAACTTCATAGAATTATAAAGAGAAGAGGAAGGTGAATTAAGTGTATACGGGCGGCATGTTTCTATGTATAAGAAATTTTAGAAATTTAGGTGATTATATCTTATATTACAGTCTTAAAGTAACCGAAATTTAGATCATGAAACACATACTATTCGCACTTACCTTTTTCTTTCTATTGGATTCGTTTCTAACAGCTCAGGACTTACAATATAATAAGACTCAACTTCCCCAAATTTCAAAATTTAAAACGATCAATTTAGGAGACATTGAATCAAAATATAATGAGGCGTTGATAAGTATTGAATCGCCAAATGTTTCTGGAAAAAGTAATAAAGTACATTTGAGAAAAATAAAAGAATCGTTGAAAAATTCTCATCCTAAACAGGACTCTAAAAGTAGCTCATTTTCCGGCTCATCGGAACCACCTGAAGTTATTGAAAGTTTCTTTTTATTAAATTCAAATACAGGTATTCCAATTGATAACCATATTGCAATGTCCTCAGACACACTTGTTTGTGTAGGTAACTCATTCGTATCTATACAGAAATCATCTGGGAGCACAATCCGAAATTTTAGTTTAGCAAATTTTGCATCTGCGTTAAATTTACCACAAGATATCTCGTTTGATCCAAGAGTACTGTTTGACCCTGCAAGTCAAAGATATGTGCTTATATTTTTAGCCGGTTTTGATAGTTCTGAAACTAATATAATTACATGTTTTTCAGCAACAAAAGACCCACTTGGAGAATGGCATTGTTATAGGCTACCCGGAAACCCTAATGAAGATTTAACCTGGACCGATTATCCAATGATCAGCTATACGGAAACAGATATTTTTATTACTGCAAACTTACTTAGGGACAATGAAAGTTGGCAATTGGGTTTTGAAGAATCTGTCATTTGGCAAATCCCTAAAGAAAATGGATATAATGGAGAGGAATTAGATCTTATGTTATGGGGAGATATTCGCTTTGATGGAAAGCCAATTAGAAACCTTTGTCCTGTAGAAAGTGCCACTGAAGCCCCGCTCCAATCTATGCAATTTTTATCAAATAGAAATTTTTCCATAGAAACAGATTCATTCTTTCTTTTGAATATTGATGGTCCCATGACAGCGCCGGAAACGAGTCTTTCTGCAGAGATGCTACCTTCATTCACACCCTATGGTGTTCCTCCAAATGCAGATCAAGAAGTAGGTCAATTACAGACGAATGATGCCAGAGTACTAGAAGCATTTATCTTACAAGACGAAATCCATTTTGTGGGGAACACCCGAAATCTAGATAACAACAAAGCGGGTATCTATCACGGCATCATAGAGGATTCATTTGGAGCTAAAAATACTAGTCTAACTCATATTATCGGAGAAGACTATGAACTAGGTTATCCGGGCCTTGTTTATACTGGAAATGGCCTAGATGAAAGGGATCTTATTATTGCCTTTAATCACACATCCACGAGTCGTTTTGCTGGGGTATCTGCAATGTATTATCATCCAATTGAAGGGTACTCAGAGATTATTTCTATTAGAGAGGGACAGTCTCCTGTAACTGCGATAGATGGGGATCTTCAGAGATGGGGGGATTACTTAGGAACACAAAGAGATTATGATAATCCAGATGAGGTTTGGATATCTGGCTTTGTTGGAGGAGGTAGAAACATACCTCACGTAAGCAATCTACGAAAGCCGGGAGTTTTTTCTTCTACTCAAGAGCAAGAAATTCAAGCCAATAATGTGTTTCCAAATCCTGCTAACGATTGGATTTCAATTGATCTTGCTATTCCTTATGGAACAGATAATTTAAAGATTAACTTATTAGATATCAATGGTCAATTGATTGATATTGTATTTGATAGTAGACCTCGGAAAACAGGTAAATCTGTTTTTACTTTTTCCACTAGTAACTTATCTTCTGGTACATATTTATTGCAGGTTTCAATGGACCAAAATAGGTCATCGCCACAAAAGATTATTGTTCATTAAGGCTGAGAAGGGTTTAAAAAGGGGATTTGTAGAAGTATTGAAACTTATTTATAAGTTTAGAATTAAATAAAAAATCGAATAATGATTGAGTACAATTTATACATGTTTGATTAAAAAAACGAGGTAATCAGAATATGAAATTTGGTTACTGTGTCACTACTTCTATCATGTTCAACTCATCCTTGAAACTTTTCAACTCATCCCAGAAACTTTTCAAGTTTCTGACCCTCTCTTGGAAAAAGAGGGTTAAGGTAGTGGCGGGAGCATAGATTATATGAGCTAGGCTTCCTCTTCCATATCTCATCAAGAGTGGACTTTTAAACCCTACATATTATCATGCAAGTCGGTTACTTTTCTATGTATGTCGTTGATTTTCTCTTGGAGGAGAGCGTTAAAGGTATCTCTGGAATCGGAGAAACTTAGATGTGCGTAGTATTTCCAAATTTCATCAATTTCACTATACTCTAACGTATATGGCAAATAGGTTTCGTTGTCTGAAAATAAATGAAGTTTGTTATTTGCATCATCTCTACGAATCCGTTTGTACACCAATCCATTTTCTTTACTTACGACAATGTATGTATGACCTTCTTTTATGTCCTTTATCTTTTCTACATATTGTGAAATGATAATACTTCCTGGTTCTATCGGTAACATTGAATCACCTTGAATTTCGAAGCCTCGGAAGGTGCCGCTGGGAATGTTTGGAAACTTTATTTTAGGTAAGTCGCGAATGTATTCTGGGTCTTGGAAGCTATCTAGATAGCCTGCTTCTGCTTTAGTGTCAACAAGCTCAATATTTTCTTTTTGTTGTGCATCTAAAGAAATGGCTAATATTTGCAAATCCTTTTTTCCGAACCCATCAGGGTCGGCATATTCTAGTTTCGAACGTAGTAATTCGTCTATGGAAACCTTGTAGTAAGTGGCTATACGTAGTAAGGTCTCAATATTCGGCTCGGTATAACCTCTCTCATAATCTCCTAATGTAGTCCTTGGAATAGATAAATCATTGGCAAGGACTTGCTGAGATAAGCTTTGGTTCTTACGAAGATATTTTAAGTTCTCTGATAACATCTAATGTCAAAGATAATAATAGCCGATATTTTAGACAAATTTATGATGATAAATTCGACAATACTTTACAACTACTATAGTGCAAACAATGCCTTATCCAAATCTTCTTGTAAATCTTCAATATTTTCCACTCCAATTGAAAGCCTAATGAGAGAATCCGTTAAGCCCACTTTCAATCTTTCTTCGCGAGGGATAGATGCGTGAGTCATCGTTGCTGGATGTCCAATCAAAGACTCTACCCCACCCAATGATTCCGCTAACTGAAAATAATGTGTCATACCAAGGACGATATTCGCATTTTCAGTGGTGTTATCTTTTAAATCAAATGATACCATTCCACCGAAATCATTCATTTGTGCTTTAGCAATATCGTGGTTTGGATGGTCTTCAAAACCAGGATAGTATGTATGCGCTACTTTAGGATGAGATTGTAAGTAATTTGCAATAACAGCTGCATTTTCACAGGATCGTTGGACTCTTAGGTGTAAAGTTTTGATCCCTCTAATGGTCAAAAAACAATCTTGAGGACCAGGCACAGCTCCGACTGCATTTTGAATAAAATATAATTTCTCCGCTAACTCTGCATTTTTAGTCACGACTGCTCCTAGCACTACGTCTGAGTGTCCATTGATGTATTTGGTCGCTGAATGTAAAACCAAATCAGCTCCTAAATCTAAAGGGTTCTGTAAATATGGAGAAGCAAAAGTATTATCCACGACCACGATGGCATTGGAGTTTTTAGCAATTTCGCAAATGGCTTTGATGTCCAATATTGCTAACATTGGGTTAGTTGGAGTTTCGACCCAAATCACCTTAGTTGCTTCTGTTAAGTGCTTTTTAAGATTATTGGCCTCTGTCATATCTATAAACTTTGACTTGATTCCAAACTGAGAATAGACACGTACCATTTGTCGGTAAGATCCACCATATAGGTCATTCACTCCTATAAATTCATCCCCGGACTTCATAAGCTTAGCAATGGCATCCATGGCAGCTAAACCACTACTATAGCAGATACCATATTTTCCGTTTTCTAATGCTGCTAAATTATTTTGAAGGACATCTCTTGTTGGGTTTTGGGTACGAGCATATTCATATCCTTTATGGTCTCCAGGAGCTGTCTGTACATAGGTAGAAGTCTGGAATATTGGAGTCATTATGGCTCCTGTAGATGGATCAGGGGTTACTCCTGCATGGATTACTTTAGTGCCAAATTTCATTAATCTAGTTTATTATTTTTTATGAAATGTTATAAAATGGGTCTCAAAAAGGCAGGTTGGTATTGTTCAAATAGTTACAGCTGCAAATATCGATTTAATCTCTCCGTAATTTCAAGTTTAGGGTCGTGTATGACCGCTTTCCACCCCAATCTTTTTGCAGTTTCAACATTTGCGACTGTATCATCGATAAATAAGAAATCTATTATCCCATCATCTTCTAAGGTTTTTTCGACATGCAGATATATATCATCATTTGGTTTTCGCATTCCAAGATGATGAGAATAGAAATAACGATCGAAATAATCATTCTTAAAATCATCAACTTTATGTACTTCTTTCATATGTCGATCAACCCATGCTTCATGCACTGCATTGATATTACTTAGCATATAAACTTTGTAATCTTTTCTTACATTTTCAATAAATGGCAGGCGATGAGATGGTACCCCAATAAGTAGATCATTCCATGCATCAATTATCTCTCTAGGTTTGATCTGATCATTGATTTTCTGAAAGGCCCATATCCATTCTTCATCGGTTATTTTCCCCATTTCGTGAAGATTGAAGGTTTTCAATAAGGCTTCTGGAACGGTATTTTTACTTATTTCAAATCCCAGTAATTTTGTAAATCTATCAAAACACCTTTCATAATTAAGATCCAAAAATATGTTTCCAAAATCAAAGACAATAGCTTGGTAGGACATAAATATTTAAAAATTAGAATTGAATAAAGTATTTGTGAAAAAAGAACCTTTACTTGTGATTATAATAATAGCGACTATAGCTAAAAAACAGATTTAAGATCAGAAGTAATAAACAAATAAAAAACCCTAGCATTAGCAGAATAAACGGTTTCGACAAGGTATTCAAATCTATTGAGAAATATTTTGTATAAAGCATAAGAGCGGTTGTCAAAATACATGTCCCATAAATCCATTTTAAGTGAAAATTGTTCATTTTGCTAACGGCGAAAATATCTCTAAATATCCAATAAACAATTCCATTGAAAATTAGGAAACCCGCAATTCTGATTCCAATCCATCCTCTATCCCACTTGATGGCCGTATTTACAAATTCGATATAGGTTTCTACATTCCATAATAGCAATGTAAATATGGGCGCACTGCTGAAAAGAATCTGATATGGTTTTAAAGATTTTAGAAATTCCATAGAAGTGCAAATGTACAACTACATTTTCACAATTTTCTTGGTCACTAATTGATTATCAAACTCAAAATGAAGGAAATAAAGTCCATCATCGAATCCCGATAGATATATACCTGTTCCTGGCTTTTGGGATACACTATGCATTCGATTTCCTTGAGAATTAAAAATTTCTAACCTCCAGTCTTCTTCACACTCCACAGAAAATACATCTTTTGTTGGATTAGGATATTTGGATATTATAAATACTGTGCAAATCCGTTGTGGAAGTGCTCAACTCACTCACCATAATACTCTTCGTTGTATTTTCCAGAAAGGACATATCTGTAAAATTGCCGTATAATATTATATCACCCGTCATTTGATCAAGATTAGAATAAAGACTTAGATTTCTAAGCATAGTATTTTGATAACTAAATTTGTTTCAATAGATTCTAATCCGCTCCATCCAGAGGGAGCTTTAGGTTTTTTGTAATTCCATTTGAATTCAAAGCCAGTTAGAGAATTATACAATTCCTCTGCGAGATGTACGGGTCTGTTCTGATATTCTCGCCGAAAATATAATTTAGATTTTTGATAGAATAGCTATTGGCTTTATACCGCTCTATAAATTAGATATTTTGGCTTTTTCTTTTTATAAACAATAATTCAAACTTTTAAATCATTTCACTATATATTGAATTTCGGTTTATACCACGGATTGCACAGATTTTCGCAGATTTTGGGTGTGTTTATAATTAACCATTGTGGTAATCTGTTTTACAGCTTATTTTTTCTTTCTGTGTTTTTCTAGGGTGGCCAATTTACAACAGATTACTCAGATTTTACATATTTTTTTTGATGTGACATCTTTTATTGTGCTGATAATATTATCTGTGCTATCAATGGTAAAGTCTATTTTTACTTTGTTCTAACTCGTAGCAGACTTCAATTTTTTGCGGAATTCGAATAACTCGTCTCTATATTGGGCAGCAGAGATAAAATCTAGCTCTTTAGCGGCCTTCTTCATCTTAAATTCAGTCGCCTCTATCAATCCCTTCAATTGTTCTCTCGACATATACTGCACAATTGGGTCCGCTGCTACAGTGACATCATCATTCTCCACGTAAGCCCGGGATTTCTTGCCACCCCGAATATCTAAAATGGACTTTTGATTAAGGATTTCGTCTTTTGTTTTGCTTATGGTTGTAGGTGTAATACCATGCTTTTCGTTATAGGCAATTTGGACAACCCGTCGACGATTGGTTTCATCAATGGTTATTTGCATGCTATTTGTGATCTTATCTGCATAAAATATAACCTTTCCATTGGAGTTTCTTGCAGCCCGACCGGCTGTTTGAGTTAACGACCGTGCATTTCGCAAGAACCCTTCTTTATCTGCATCTATAATTGCGACCAAGGATACTTCCGGCAAATCCAAGCCTTCCCGTAAAAGATTTACTCCTACCAATACATCGAATTCTCCGAGCCTTAGATCTCTCAAGATTTCAACCCTATCCAAGGTATCTACTTCAGAGTGTATATATCGCACCTTAATATTAAGCTTCACTAGATATTCTGTCAACTCCTCAGACATCCTTTTTGTCAATGTGGTAACTAAAACCCTTTCATCAGCAGCAATCCGATTATGTATCTCATCTAATAAATCATCTATCTGATTGATACTTGGGCGCACCTCTATAGGAGGGTCTAATAGGCCCGTTGGCCGTACGATTTGCTCTACCACTAGACCCTCTGTCCTTTCTAATTCGTAGTCTCCGGGAGTAGCGCTTACATATATAATTTGACTTGTAAGGCTTTCGTATTCATCAAAATTCAAAGGTCTATTATCTAGTGCGGATGGCAATCTAAATCCATAATTTACAAGGTTTAACTTTCGAGCACGGTCACCACCCCACATCCCTCGTACCTGAGGTAAGGTAACATGACTCTCATCTACTACCATCAAATAATCATCCGGAAAATAGTCCAATAAACAAAAGGGTCTAGTCCCTTGCTTCCGTCCATCGAAGAATCGAGAATAATTTTCAATACCATTGCAATAACCCAACTCCCTCATCATTTCTAAGTCAAAGGTCACCCGCTCTTTGATCCTTTTGGCCTCGATAAAACGGCCCTCATCTTCAAAAAACTTCTGATGCTCAAACAATTCATCCTCAATATCTTTAAGTATTAAGTTCAATCGATCTTTCGGTGCTACATATAGATTTGCTGGAAATATGGCTGCATGTTCTAGGGACTCTATTCTTTTTCCACTAGAGATCTCTAATCTTTCAATATCCTCAATTTCATCACCAAAAAATATAACTCTATATCCATATTCTACATATGGTAAATATATATCTACCGTATCTCCTCTCACTCTAAAAGTCCCTCTTGTGAAATCTCGTTCTGTTCTAGAATATAAACTTTGGACTAATCTATATAGAAACTGATTCCTTGAAACCTTCTGGTTTTTTGCTAATCGGATAATACCTGCCTTGTAGTCATCAGGATTACCCATTCCATATATGCATGACACAGAAGCCACTATGATTATATCTCTCCTACCGGATAATAAGTTTGAGGCAGCTCTTAACCTTAACTTATCTATCTCCTCATTGATAGAAAGATCCTTTTCTATATACATGTCTGAATGAGAAATGTAAGCTTCCGGTTGATAATAATCGTAATAAGAAACAAAATACTCCACCGCATTATCGGGAAAAAACTCTTGGAGTTCCGCATATAACTGAGCCGTCAAGGTCTTATTATGCGTAAGTACTAAGGTCGGTCTCTGGACTTCTTGAATAACATTGGCAACAGTAAAAGTTTTACCAGACCCAGTAACCCCCAATAGAACTTGATATTCCTCCCCTTCATTTAATCCATTAACTAATTGCTCTATAGCTTGAGGTTGATCCCCTGTAGGAGAATATTTTGATATAAGTTTAAATGACATGCTTACCTTTAGGTGTTCAAAACAACTTGTAAAACTAATTGTTTTTATACTATCATGCAGAAGATTGAATTAAACTTTAAATGTTTTGGAGAAGGTGAGCCAGTTTTAATTTTTCATGGCCTTTTGGGTATGCTCGACAACTGGAAGAGTTTTGCGATGAAACTATCCTCTCATTACAAAGTATATATCATAGATCAGAGAGATCACGGACGCTCTCCATGGACGGAAGAATTTAACTATGATGTATTAGCGGATGATATTCTAGCTTTTATGGATCAACAAGAATTAGATAAAGCTAACTTAATTGGTCATTCTATGGGTGGAAAATCCGTCATCCGATTTACCCAAAAGTATCCAGATCGCATTAAAAAGTCTATAATTGTAGATATTGGCATAAAGAAATATGAAGCACACCACAATTCAATTTTTAATGCTTTACGTTCACTTGATTTAGATTCTATTGAGTCAAGAAGTGATGCCGATATAAAGTTAGAGACTAAAATTTCTGATTATGGGATTAGACAGTTTCTTATGAAAAATCTAACTCGAAAACCAGAAGGAGGATTTAAGTGGAAAATGAATTTGTCACTACTTTATGATAGCTATGACTCGATTACGGAGGCAGTTGATGCTGAAAAATCAGACAAGCCAACCCTGTTTGTATATGGCACAAAGTCCACCTACATACGAGCATCCCATTTTAAATCAATTCAATCAATTTTTCCAAATTCTACTTTTGAATCCCTAGAGGCAGGACATTGGGTTCATGCCGAAAAACCTAATGAATTATTGACATTGGTTTTGAATTTTTTGAAATAGAATTAGCTTTACCCTGTAGTAAAATTAAATAAAAATTTTGCATTCTTTGAAAAATCATCCATGCAATCTTCGGTTTCATAATCGCAAAGCGGTGCTCCATTGCAATCATAAGCCATGTAGATAACATCACATATACAACAATCTAATATAGTCCAATATCCCCCTTTGTAGAAATACATTTCAGAATAGATGCAGGCGGTTTCGCCAATGGATTAATCATCCACTGTCCTTTCAATGCAGGCTATGGCATCCTCATGCATGGACTTTTCTTTTGAACATGCAATCTATAAGATAGATAGAAGTGAAATAAATAATAGTTTTCTCATGATAGCTTGGGATTTAGTATTTCAAAATCAATCAGATGCCATCTTATATACGCAATAAGAATAGATTATGCTGCATTGTATTTAAATTAGTATAGAAACGAAATTCTATTGATCGTAATCACCTCTTGTAAAAGACAAAAACAAAAAATTATCAGAATCATGATTCTTAGGATATAAGGATTTATGGGATTTATAAATATCTGAGGCCCTTACTCATATCGCTATTCAACAAGTAGAAAGCCCCAAAAATATTCTTATCTTAGGGGGTGGAGAGGGACTAGCTGCAAGAGAAATAATAAAATATCCAGTATTAGAAAAACTGACCATTATTGATATAGATCCCACTGTTACAAAAATTAGCAAGAAAATAGATTTTTTAAAAGAGCATAACCTAAATTCTCTAGAAAATGAAAAAGTGGAAGTCATTCATCAAGATGCATTTCAGTTTTTAAAAATAGATCAGAATTATTATGATATTATTATCGTTGATTTACCGGACCCTTCTAGTGAAGGTTTAGCAAGACTTTATAGTTCGTCATTTTACAAACTATGCTTAAATCGCTTATCTCCGAAAGGTGTCCTGTCTACTCAAGCTACAAGTCCTGAATTAAGTACAAATGCTTTTTGGTGCATAAATACTACTTTAAAAAATGCAGGATTTGCATTCACTTATCCTTATGGTATAAATATTCCTTCTTTCGGCAATTGGGGTTTCATTATTGCCAAAAAAAACCCAAAGTTTGTAGATACCCTCCGACAAGATATTTATTACAAATTCCTCGAAAATGAAATGCTAGAACACATCTTCTATTTTCCTAAGGATGTAAGAGTAGAAAATATACAAGCAAATCATTTGGATAAACCTATAATTTTAGATTATTATCTAAATCATTGGCAAAGTTTGCAAGGGCAGAAGATTACTGAAACAGAAAGAGTATTCTGTCTTACATCGTGTATCTCTTCCCTTTTCATAATATTATTTGAATTGGTGAATTTGAAATTTCATATTTTTCATTCAACACGGATGCATTTATAAATTGTATTCCATTTAGTTCTTGAATTCCATAATCTTCATGAATATGCCCAAATACATGGATAAGTGGTTTTACAGTTTTGGTCTTTATTAATAAATCCTTACATCCTACATTGTCGCCAGAAGTAGTTTGGTCAAGAATTTTAAAAGGTGGGCCATGTGTAATAAGTATATCTGTTTCGCTTGGAATGAGATCCCAATGTTTTTTTATTTCTACCCCTCTACTTCTATTAAAAGCCCAATTATGAAACCAAGGTTGAATTGGCGAACCCCATAGTTTTAGATTATTTATTGTTGTTCCAGAGTCATTTAAATATATAACGTTTTTTGGAATTAGTTTTTCTAGTTCATATTCATGTATTTGTTCGAGAAAAAAATCGTGATTACCAGCAATGAAAACTTTAAATTCAAAATCTAAAGTTTCAAACCAATTTAAAAAGGCCACAATTTCTCCAGATGTTCCTCGGTTGGAAATGTCACCAGCATGAATAACCATATCACCACTAAGGTCTTCTAGTTTTTTATGCAATCCATGAGTATCAGAAATAAAGGTTATTTTCAATTTTCATTTAATTTAATAGAAATCTAAATTTGGTCAAGGGTGAAAAGTTAATTTAAACACTTGTTTGCAATATTTATCTGATTTGATGATAGCCAATCTAACATTAAAACTGCATTTCTAGACGAACTATTCCACTCAAACTATGAACTCCTATGCGCATGATACATATGCCAGTGTAAAAGTAAAAATGCTGTTGTTCATTTAACTTAATCAAGATGGTATTTTTAAAACTCCACCCTTTGGAATCGTGATTACAACACTAGGATTAAATGAAAGTATCATCTCTAATTTTGCAAGACTGGGCTATATATCAATTCTTAATTTATTTCATTATTTATGAGCTAAAACATAACGATATATGTGCAAATTTTTAAGACGAGTTACACATAATAATTCTTTTTTATGATTACCCTAATTTATAATTTTTATTCAAACTATTGACTCGAAGACTTTTGATACATTCAGTGACTGAGTCCTTCACCCATTGGTAAATTTTATACTATAGAGTAAAAAAATAGGAGTTTAATACAGTAAAAATCAATAATCCAACTCAAGTTTTATCTTGTATTCATTAGGATCGTAAATTATTTCTTTTTTTGATATCAAACCTAGCCGTTGGCATCGCTAAAAGTCTTTCTTCTCTGATAAGATTACCAGTTCTCTCACATATCCCATAGGTACTTTCCTCAATTCTCTGAAGTGCTGATCGTAATTGTCGAGATTTATTTTGTAGCCTACGGATTAGTAGTTTGTTTTTTGCCTGTTGTTGAAAGTGCTTGCTATTCTCATTGAAGTCAACATTGGTGTTGACTATTTGCTCTTTTTGACTCTTCTGATTGCTCTTAAGAGTTTGAATCTCATCTTCAGCCATTGCTAGATTTGCAGTTAATATACTTTTAAAATTTGCTAATTTGGCTTTACTGTATTGTGTGGAATTGTTAGACATTTTCATTTTTTAATAGTGGGTAATAATTATAAAACGTTTACTTCGTTAATATATTTACTTTACTGTACAACTATTTTACATACAACTGACTAGCATAATTATGATTTATGGCGAATCCCGTAGAGTAAGTCCATATGGGCTTATCATTAATTCAAGAATCTGTTCTTTAGGTCCATTCTTTCATATAGTTTTCTTAATTCCAATAATGTCTAGCCACTTCATTTGATGGCTAAACTCCCTCTTCTCATCTCATTTTACAATATTCAAATTTCAATTCAAGAGGCGAAAATTAGAGGTACCCTAATTTAGAAAATCCAATTAGGATCTCTTACAACTGTCATTCTCTCTTTTAGTGCTTCAAGTACTACTTTTGTCTTAAATTTTGGTGTATATTTTGTTCTTGACATAACAGTAAATTTAGTTAATTAAATTAATCTAACTTACTGTCCTATTTTTTGGGGGG
>Ga0209828_1001078_pt1 | contig 25361 bp, 27 predicted proteins | sample MaitaG_FD_187429 | JGI IMG/M metagenome (GOLD analysis project Ga0209828, IMG submission 187429) | Marine algal microbial communities from Maine, USA - Maine_Asex2 metaG (SPAdes) (version 2) | ecosystem: Host-associated > Algae > Red algae > Unclassified | place: Maine, USA | collected 2015-01-05
CATTAGTAAACACTCAGGCTGTAACCAATGCCATAGCTTCTGATTGTGTTGTAACGAGCAATGTAGACCGTGGATGTGATTGTAGTAATTTTTATAATCAAAACTATTCTGGATCTTTTACTTTATCTCCCAGTGGAAATTTAACGGTTGAAGTAGATGGTGACATTTGTATGCATACTGGCACAGCATGGCTAGTTGAGGTTTGTTGTATAAATGGTACAAGTGCTTGTTCTCAAAGCCCTTCTTACCCAAGTTTGCCTGAAAGCAATTGCAATGCAAGTATTACTAATAATCCACAATCAAATGTCTCTGATAATGCTGCAAATATTTTATACAATGCGGTTGGGAACATTTGCAGCTTAATTTTAGAGTATAGACCGTATGGAAACCCAAATTGGAATAGTGTAAGTCTTTCAACTTCATCAACTAACTATACTTTGAATAATCTTCAATCTGGTGTTGTCTATGAATATAGACTCAAAGCCATTTGCTGTGATGGCACTTTTAATTATAGTACTATACAAAACTTTTTCACAGATCCATGTGGCCCCTTTATTGATGTCAACAATGATCCTTCATTGGGGTACATAACTCCTGGCTTATACGAGTATGATATATTCGTAAGATCAAACGATATTTCTGCGCCAGGAACATTTGTAACTTTCCATGCAGGAGATTATGTAGAATTATATGCTGGTTTTGAGGCTCAATTGGGCACTAATTTTTTGGCCACGATTGTAGATTGCAATCCAGCTACTAATTTAAATGATCCTACAGATAATGATTTTCATAATAAATTAGAAGATGATGAAGTCGAAGTAGAATTTGCTTTGGAAAAGTCTAGTCATATGAAGATTGACTTATATGATTCTAAATTCAAAAAAGTATTAAGCATAAGTAATGAGGTCTTTGATCAAGGTAAACATCATTTAACGTTCCCAATCTCCGATCTTTCTCAAGGAGTCTATATTATAGAATTTGAATCTGATGATAAAATTGAGCATAAGAAAATATTTATTAAATAATGATCCCATGATTAAGAAACTGATTTTTGTTATTAGCATTTTTTTCGTTTTAAATGTAATGGCACAAGACTGTCCTTGTCCTACAACTATATTAAATGAAATCCCAACTACAATTTGTACTGGTTTTGACGTTGATGGATTTCCATGTATTGAGTTGGATTTTAACAATGCTTGTATAGATACCTTTTATATAGAATTGGATAGTCCTGACTTTGTGTGGTTCCCTTTATTGGGTGAAGATACTAATGATGTATGCGTTCTAATTAGGCCGTTAGATTTCTTTGGTTTTTGTGAACCATTAACCACTGGCTTTGATCTTACCATTGAGTGTATTGATGGTAGTTCTTTTACGCAAAGTATCCCTCCATTCACCATGTATCCTCCCAAAGAATCATTTGGACTTAATGTCCAATATAACTCTGCACCCTGTTCCGGGGGTGCACAATTTAGTCCTGGTCGTTGTGCAGGAGTAAGAGAAGTTTTGACCATACCATCAAATGATATTGTTTGTGACCTGCAAGATGGGATGTTTATTTGGACTACGTATCCCTCTTTTGATTATACGGGGGCAGAGTCTTGCTATGAGCCTTTTTTGTCTGATACAACTATACTGACACCATGCCCTCGCGATGTCACTCATGGGCCTTTGGAAGGAAAAGGTGTAGGTGGAAACGAATAAGGTCTTTTCATTCTTCTCATGGCTTGTAGAGAAATAAAAAATGTAAATGGCAACGAATAATTCAGTACTTTTATAGGAAATCTAGCAAATAAAATTGTAGATTTTAATTTACAGGTCTGAATGAATTGTTATATGTGGACCTAAAAAGAAATTTCTCTTCCCCCCTCACATAATAAAGTGATGGAAAATTCAAATATGTAGCTTTTGATTTTAACTTTATGACATTCATAAATAAAGATTATCAAATTCCCAAAACTCATAGAAATACCTTTTATAAAACATCTGGTACAATTCAGTAAACGATATTCTTTGCCTGGATTTAAGGGAGTTAGTCTATATCAGGTAATAGCTTTTGTGATTGGAGAGGCGAATAAATACGATATCACGACACGAGCTAACTCTATGGCCTTTAGTTTTTTCATAGCTTTATTTCCAGCCATCATTTTTCTTTTTACTTTAATTCCGTATTTACCAATAAGCTTTGATTTTCTCGAGGCTTTTAAGGGATCTACCAATAATATTTTACCTCATGAAGCCCATCGATTTTTCTTTGAAATGTTAGATGGTGTGATTGCTATTGATCGTACCGGACTTCGATCCGTTGGTTTTTTTCTTGCCCTATTTTTTTCTTCGTCGGGAATGCTTACATTGATGACGGGTTTTGACAAAACCTACCCTGCTTTTGCAAAAAGAAGCTTTTTGAAAAAGAGATTCGTTGCATTAAATTTAACTATTTTGATTGCAGCTCTCTTTATCGTTTCTCTCATTCTTATTGTTTTTGGCAAGCAGTTACTTATGGCAGGTATGTCGCATATTCAGGATGAGTTTGTAAGCAAATCTTTGATCTATGTCCTAAGATTGTTTGTCACTTTTATTGTTATTTATACAGGAATAACCTCGATATATCGCTGGGGTCCGTCCATGGTTAAGAAAGTTGCTTATTGGAATCCTGGTGCATTAGTCGCTACTAGTTTTTCTATCTTAACCTCTCTTATCTTTGCCTATTTTGTAAATCAATTTGGCAGGTACAACGAAATTTATGGTTCCATTGGGGCTCTTATTGTAATCATGATCTGGATGCAAATCAATGCATTCATCATTATAATCGGGTTTGAGTTAAATGCAAGTATTGCCGTGAATGATAATTATTTGTCAAAAGAATAGGAATATTTAGCAAGAATTCTTTCTCATCAAAAAAATGTTACAACCTAATATGTTGTAGTAAAAATACTTGATCAGTCTAGAATGTACTAAATAGATGTACCCTATAAATCAAATGGAGGATAAATTTTGCGTTTATCCTCCATTACAATTTCATCTACTACCTATTACAAAGGTGCGCTATCCGCTAAGAATTTTTCTGTTTTAGCACTTTCAACTTTGTTTAAAAATCTTTCTGATTCATGTCTATCCCGAATCACTTTTGACAATGTAAAACAGGATGAAACACTAAAAAGATAGGCCATAGCAAAAAAACCTTTTATTGCTAGTTCTGCCTCCAAGTAAAGTAAGCCAAGGCACATCCCCGCAAAGGATAACCCAAAACCAATCCATGCCATATTGTAATATGACTTTGAATTATTATTCTCATACATGTAATTAACCATAGTTGTACGTTTTGCGAGGTATAACGTAGGTTAGCCGAAATAGTATTTTTGAAGTGTGCAAATTTATAGACAAAGTAGGGCAAACTTTAGACGAAAAAGACATTTATTAGGATGGTACTATTCCAAGGCTTCATAGCTTTCTTCTCCAAATGCTGGAGTGCAAAAACAAAGAAATAAGAGATCTTTAGTCCCCACATTTACCATTCTTTGTGGTGTATTAGCTGGGATTCTGACTACATCGCCTGCTTTTACTTCCCAAAATTTTTCGTCCCCTATCTCGACTCTTCCTTCTCCACTCAGTATGTAAAAAACCTCGCTGGTGTCTTTTAATTGATGCCATTTGGTTGTTATACCTGGCTCTATCCTTGCTCTAGCAATAGACTGAGAACGATCGTCCGTTTCGTTCAATATCTCCAAAATATAGCAATCTTCTTCAGTTAGAAACTCTTTGTGTTCTTCTGAAGATTTAATGAGAATATTAAATGTATTCATAAGTTTTTACATAAGTAAATACAAGATAATCTGTATATTTCAGAATATGAAAAAATGGCTACTATCACTCTTTATTTTGGCAAGTTTAGCTGAATTAGCAGGGATTCTTTTGAATCTTCCTTTTAGAGTTATATCAAAGCCATTATTAATGATCTTGCTACTGGGCTACTACATGGCGAACGATCCAAAACCTAGCAAAATATTTATAGCGGCTTTAGTATTTGCATGGTTTGGAGATGTTTTTTTACTAGGTAGTGCAGAGTGGAGTTTCATTGCTGGATTGTTATCCTTTTTGATGATGCAGTTTTGTTATTGCTATGTCTTTTATAAGCAAACTGCGATTTGGCGAATGAAGGACACAGCATTTGCAATGATTATGCTACTCTATGTCTGTTGTTTTATGTATTACTTATGGCCCTCTCTAGGAGAATTAAAAATTCCTGTTTCTGTCTATGGTTGCTCTTTTGGTACGGTCACCATGATGGCATATTGGAGACATAAAAATTTTGAAGGTTGGAACTTGGTGTTGGCCGGTATATTATTATTTGTTTTATCCGATTCTATCATAGCTGTAAATCGTTTTAAGGCACCAATAGTAATGGCTGATTTCTGGATTATGTTGAGTTATATTGTTGGACAATATTTGATCGTAGAAGGTTATATTAGAAGTATAAAAAATAAATTTTAAGAATGGGTACAAATCAAAAATTAATTGATATTCATATAGAGGATGAAACAGCACCACTAGAAGCTGTAATATTGGGTAGTGCTAGAGATTTAGGTTCACCTTATTTGAGATATGTACATCCAGATACTTGGGAGGGAGATATGGCCCCGAAAGAAGATGAAATTTTTGATCCTAAATCGAGATGGCATATTATCAATGGTACCTATCCGATGGAAATGGGTCTGAGAAATGAAAATGATTATTTCCTTCGAGCTCTATCCAAATATAATGTTCAGGTATTCCAACCAATCACGCTAGAAAGCACCAATCAAATATTTACAAGAGACATTGGTTTTGTTATTGACAATGTATTTATCAAATGTAATATGGGCACACATGGAAGGCAATTTGAATTTTTTGCCATTCGAGACATAGTAAGCAAAATAGCTCAGGAAGTCTGGTTCCCTCCAGCAACTGTGAAAATAGAAGGCGGAGATGTTTTCCCTTATAAGGACAAAATCTTTGTAGGTCAAGCAGGAAAAGGAAGCAAAGGATTACGATGTGATCGTACTAATGAAATTGCAATAGAATATCTGGCGAATAAATTCCCAAATAAAGAAGTAATCCCGATATATCTTCATAAATCTGACAAAGATCCCCGACAGAATGCACTTCACTTAGATTGCGTTTTTCAACCTATTGGCAATAATAATCATTGCATCATATTTGAAGAAGGGTTCGCAAAAAAAGAGCAAGCGAAAGAAATGATCGACCTCTTCGGTGGTGAAAAGAATGCAATAAAAATTGATCGAGAACAAATGTACAATATGAATTCTAATATCTTTTCTATTTCTCCTAAAGTGGTCGTTACCGGTCAAAATGAAGAGCAATTTGGAAAACTAAATAGGGAATTAGAGGATCGTGGATTTATTGTAGAAAAAATACCTTACGCAGAAACTTCCAAAATGGAAGGGTTGTTGAGGTGTTCGACTTTGCCGTTGAGGAGAACATATTAGTATATGCAGCATCTCCCTGAGAAACGATCGTTTCTTTATTTTATATATTTCTTAGATCATATCATAATGAGCTATAATAGATAGAGCATTATGGTACAAGCTTATGGCTCCACAATGCTCTTTTTACATCTCAATTTCAATTTATTCTGGCAAGTATCTATGGATATTATGTTCAGTAAAGTTGGGGAAGTCAGAAATTTCTTGTCCATTACTATTATAGCCTTCAAAGAACAATACAAAACTCTTGGTCTTCTTGACCATTTTGTTTTAGATTGTTTTAGATTGCGAACTGGAAAGGCTCTTGTTAATATATAAGCATCTTTCTAAATAAGGCTGCAATAAGTAATATACTTCCAAATTAAATTATGCTATTTAGGAGGAAACGATTGCCTAGAATATCTTATATTTAATGTACTTAGCTGTTTACTGCTCACTTAGGTGAAACTCTGTTCAATCAAACCTTGTTCGGTAAACTCTTTGTGTCGAGCTAACTTACTTCTGAACTCATTGTAGGTCGACGAACACGGTGGACTATCATCCAGATGTAATAACCCTAAGGCTGAACGTAATCGCAAATTGAATTGGTATTGATCAAATAGCTGTTTGTCGCTCCAGCCCTCCATTTCTTTGAGAAGCATCATTCCCAATAACATGCGCAACGATGCATTTGGCCCTCCCATAGTTGAACTAAATAGTATAGCATATGGTCCTTTTTCTATCTTGGATACAAACTATTCTCGAAATACAGTATTCCACGAACTACTATGATTTGAAATTTTCTGACTGCCTTGCGACAAGTATTAGGTCGTTGTCTTGAATAGGTCTAATTGCTTGGAATTGTCTTTTCTAAACATTCAATAAAAATAAATATATCATTTATTTTTATTGAATGTTTAGAAGACTTTTCGGAGTGGACTCAATATTTATTTCCAATTAAAAATCACCCTATTCATCTTTAGGATAATAATTTACCAAACCCTTGAGAAGTACGATATCGCTCTTCTTTATACCTTAAATACAATGAATCCATTCTTTCTCTACATACATCCAAGCCTAGCTCTTTACCCCAACCTATCAAGCCTTTTGGATAGTTAACACCATACCGCATAGCGTTATCAATATCTTCCTCGGTTGCAATCTTCCAAAATGCAGCATCTACGGCCTCATTGATAAGCATTACAATGATCCTGTCAAAGACCTCTTGCTTTACCGTATCATTTACCTTCATTTGATTTTGTAGCGGAACCTCTGATTTGTAATCGTAAAATCCCTTCCCCGTTTTTCTGCCTAAATAACCTGCATAAACCAAATTCTTTTGAGAAAAAGACGGCTTATATCTAGGTTCATTATAAAAAGACTTCCATACAGTTTCCGTTACCTTATAATTCACATCATGACCAATGTAGTCCATAAGTTCAAAAGGCCCCATTCGAAATTCTCCCAACTCTTTCATAGCCGTATCGATCGTTAATGGGTTTGCTATACCTTCTTCAAAAATTCGGATTGCTTCACTATAAAATGGCCGAGCCACTCGATTGACAATAAAGCCTGGTGTATCCTTTGCCATAACTGCTATCTTCCCCCACGACTCCATTAATGAATAGGCTTTTTGCACGTTATTTTCATCGGATTGCATGGCGGGAATTACTTCTACCAACTTCATTAAGGGGGCTGGATTAAAAAAGTGTAAGCCTAAAAATCTACTGCTGTTATTAAAGCTTGCAGCCAACTCTGTAATAGATAGAGAAGAAGTATTTGATGCAATAATACAATCCTCAGAAACTATCGATTCAATTTTTTGGAAGAGTTGTTTTTTAATATTTACATCTTCAATAATGGCCTCAATAACCAAATCCGCATCTTTTAATGTACTTAGTTTTTGAATACCATATATTCTACCAAAGATGGCCTTTGCTTCGGGATCCGTCAACTTCTCTTTCTCTACACTACGATTCAAAAAATGTTGGATTTTTCCTAATGCTTTTGGAACTGCACCTTCAAATTGATCGAATAAATAAACTTCATGACCTGCTGTCGCAGCTACTTGTGCAATTCCAGAACCCATTGCTCCTGCTCCAATAATGGCAACTTTCTTTATTCTCATTGTTTTTTTATTTACTTTTTATTTCTAGGAATAGCAAATATTTCTGTAGCTCTCCCATCAAAATAATGAAACCCATCTTCACCAAAGTATCCATCTTCTTCTAACATAATGCGAATGATTTTACTCCACTCATCTATTTCTGATGATGTATTCAATTCAATTGAGTAAGCGGTATTATAATGTAATGGATATTCGCCTCTTCCTTTGACCCCTTCTTGTTGATCCCACATTCCTATTGTTGGTCCAGCTGCATGGCCGTGTGTCCCGATAGGGTGGGTGTAGATGCTTGGATTAATTCCTTCACCTTTGGCTGTTTCAAGTGAAGCTAATAAAATTTCATTCCCCGTTCTACCCTCTTTAAAATTACTGGTCAATATATCCTGCAACCGATTAGATTTTTTAAACGCTTCTTGAAGATAAATCGGAACATCGTCCTCATCCTCATTTAGTACATAAAAATGTTGCTGTTGATCTGAATTTAATCGTAAATATGAAACTCCAAAATCAACATGCAACAAGTCCCCTTTTTTTATAATTAGTCGATCCGGTCTTTTTGAAAAAGAACGCAAATGATCAAACTTCTCAACATCCTTACGTTGCAGTGAAACCGTTGGATGAAACCAAGTGTCCAAGCCCAGCGATCTTACCCGATCTCTTAACCACCAGACTACATCCTCTGTAGCTGTTTCTCCGGGAGTGATTACGTCCAATGAAAATGCTTGTTGTAATATGTGATGTCCAATTTTGCAAATGTCTTTATACAATTCCAGCTCTCTTTGAGTCCTTGTTTCAAGCCAAGATATAGCCAAGTTCTCAGAAGAAACGACTCGATCATGAAATTCAGCAGGTAAATACTCTATGAATTCTTTATACTCTGTATATACTAAGCCATCTGCTAATCCATAATCGCCAGAAAGGTTTAGTGCAATATTTTGGGGTTTTCGATCTTCAATTATACTCATTAAGGACTCCCATTGATCGGGATACACATCTAAATCCCAGGCCCCTTTTAATAGTTTCCCGACATCATATCTGGCAATTGCAATTTTTTCAAATTCTCCTACTTTAGGTTTATGAAACACCAAGATCGTCCTTCTTCTAGCCGACAACCATGTACTAGGCAACATGGTCTTTAAAATTGGATCTTCATTGTATTCTCTAGAGATTACAATCCACATTTCAACCCCTTCATTTACCATTAAGGTTGGTAACAGGTTATCTAATCGATCTTCTAATATTTCATCAACTATGTTCGCCCTATCTTTCTCATTCAAAATATTTAGGTAATCATCTTGAGCTAAGATCGGGAAGCATAAATAAATACAAAATATCGAAATGAAATTTCTCATGGAATAAAGGTAGTGATTCAAATGGTAATTATAATTGTGCTAATTTTGAAATATATGTTAACAATCAAAATGCAATGAAGATTAAATATAGAATAAAGTCGCAAATCCTAGCATGTATTTTTTTTATAGGGTTTCTGTTCACAATATTTCCAAGTAAAGCTCAAAATTCATGCGATCAGCTTGGGTTCTCAAATGGTTGGATGTTGCATATGGATGACCAAGAAGTAGATCAAATAACATCTGCCTGTGCTGAGACGGGGGCTCTTTATTTCAGAGTAGATATTGCATGGACGGATGTACAACATGAAGGGTCTGACTCCTGGTATTGGGATAACGTCGACAGAGTAGTATTATCTGCAAAACAAAAAGGTTTAGAAACCATTGGTATATTGGATTATTTTCCTCCTTGGGCAGATACAACAACAGACACTAGCTTTTGGTCTAATTTTGTGTATCAAGCGGGCCTTAGATATATTCCCCAGGGCATATCCGTCTGGGAACTGTGGAATGAACCTAACATCACCAATTTCTGGCCTCAACCCAATGTCGAAGAATATGTAAATCAAGTATTGATACCTGGTTCTATCGCTATAAAAAGAGCCGCTGATGAAATGAACATTTCGATTACAGTATTGACTGCCGGTCTTGCTCCTGCTGCGACAGATGGAACTAATATTTCCCAAGAAGACTTTATTACTGGAATTTATGAATTAGAAGCTTCTGATTATTTTGATGCAGTTGGTCATCATCCCTATTGTTGGCCACTTGATCCTAGCATCCCAAATCCATATAATTGGTTATTAAAAACAGAGAATATATACGATATCATGGTTGAAAATGGCGATGGAGATAAAAAGATTTGGTGTACAGAATTAGGTTGGCCAACTATAATGAATTCGAATTTGAATGTAACTGAAAGTCAACAAGCAGATTATTTAGCTAAATCTGTAAAACTATGGAATGAATGGGAGTTTACTGGACCATTGCTTTGGTATGCTTATAATGATGCAGGTACAAATCAAAATAACCCAGAAGATAATTTTGGATTAGTGGATTATGATTTCAATGCCAAACCTGCGTTGGACGCATTTTTAAATTTGATCCAAAATTGTTCCATCGATACTACAACTCGAGTACAATATATATCTAAGAAAAAAATAATTATTAGTCCTAATCCTAATTCTGGAAGGTTAGCAATAAATGGGTTGCCCTTAAATTCTACTATCCGCATTGTAAATGCAGTTGGACAGGTATACCTTAGCGTCTATGCTGCGCAAGAATCTATCACACTTGATGTCAAAAATATTTCTAATGGTTTGTTCTTTTTAGAAATTAGAAACCAAGAAAATCAAATTATTCTTTTGGAGAAAATTATTAGAATCGATTAGTGTTTTCTTGCTGTAACGTAGTGGACCAATGCTTCGAGAGAGTCTCGATATTCACTTTGAGGAATTGAATATAGCGTCTCTAGTGATAATTTTTTATAGTGGTTCATTTTTTCTTCCGCATAATCTAACCCTCCACTATCTTTAACAAAAGAGATGATTTCTTTAACCTTGGATTTGTTCTTACTATCGTTTTTTATATAATTTATATATTTCCTTTTTTGACCATTAGAGCTTTTGTTCAATGCATAAATCAAAGGAAGAGTCATTTTCTTTTCTTTGATATCAATGCCTCTGGGTTTTCCAATAAAATCATTTCCATAGTCAAAAATGTCATCCTTTATTTGGTAGGCTATTCCAATTTGTTCTCCAAATGTTTTAAATGCTTTAATGATGGATTCGTCTTCTGTTGTGGAAGCTGCACCCGCACCACAAGATGCAGACAAGAGAGATGCGGTCTTTTGTTTTATAATATCAAAATAGATATCTTCTTCGATGTCTAACTTTCTTGCCTTTTCCATTTGCATTAATTCCCCTTCACTCATTTCCTTTACTGCTCTTGATAATATCTTAAGCAATTGAAACTCATCATTATCCAAGGCTAATAATAATCCTTTGGAAAGTAAATAATCACCAACAAGTACTGCAATCTTGTTCTTCCATAATGCATTTATAGAAAAGAATCCTCGTCTTTGTAATGAGTCATCTACTACATCATCATGGACTAGAGTAGCAGTATGTAAAAGCTCTACAAGAGAAGCAGCGTGATAGCTACTCTGATTTATTTTTCCAGAAGCTCCAGCGCAAAGAAAAACGAGAATAGGTCGGATTTGCTTTCCTTTTTTCTGTACAATATAATACATGATTTTATCCAATAAGGCGACCTTCGACTTTACTGAATCCCGAAAATGAGTTTCGAATTCCTTCAGTTCATTTTTTACTGGAGACTTAATTTGATCTAGGCTAATATTCTTGCTATTGTATTTCACAATGTTCTAGCAAATGTACATTATCTAAAACATATCAAGCAATAGAATGTTTACTGGTGATTAGGGTAATTTCTTCCATGCACTGAATAAGATTACTTTCATTCGTTGGATTCATCGTATGTAGGGGTAATCGGACTTGATTTCCACAAAGACCTAAATGCTGCATGGCTGCTTTTATTCCTACTGGATTTCCTTCAATGTAGAGCCATTTATGTAAATCATAGGTAAGTAAATTATATTCTCTTGCAGCTACAAGATCTCCTTCTAAAGCATTCTTTGTGACTCGTGAAAAAAGATCTGGATAAGCATTTGCCATTACAGAAATTACTCCATCTCCACCGGAAGCTACCATTGGCAATGTTACCTCGTCATCACCCGATAGCAATAGAAAATTTTTAGGTTTATTCTTAAGAATTCTTGTTGCTTGAATTAAATCCCCTGTAGCTTCTTTAATTGCTATGAACTTTGAACTTGAGTTAGCTAAGCGAACAGTTGTATTCCATTCAATATTAGATTTTGTCCGTCCAGGTACATTGTATATAATGATTGGAACAGAACTGACTTTTTCCATTTCCATATAATGCTGATATATACCTTCTTGATTCGGCTTTACATAAGCTGGGCTTGAAGAAAGAATAGCGTCTACACCATTAAAGTTGTAATCTTTGATCTTGCGACATAGTTCTAATGTGTTATTTCCTCCAAAATTTCCAGCTACAATCGGGAGTCTACCTTGATTCACTTCTATGACAAAATCCAAAATATCTCTAGACTCTTCTTCATTCAAAGTAGCAGTCTCACCAGTGGAGCCTAATGGGACTAAAAAATTAACTCCTCCAGCTATGACATGCTCAATGATATTACCATAAGCTCCATAATCTATGCTGTAGTCTTTATTGAAAGGGGTCACTAAAGCAACCCCGGTGCCTCCAAAAACTGTACTATCCAACATTCTTTTATTTTTATTCCAAACAATGTATTAAACGATGAAAACTTTAAATTTGTTGAATTGACTACGTAAGTTTCTATTTCAAAAACTTGTAAAATAGGAGAATGGAAACTTTATATTGATGATCATATTGTTTATCCCCAATATCGCTATTTTTTTTCCAACTTAAAGTGACCCATTTTGCTGTACTTTTTAAGTCTATTGTTGATCAATTGTGTGGGTGAGAACTTTTGTAATTCTATTATTTCTTTTTTAATATGAGCTCTTAGTGTTTTAGCCATTTTCTCTGGATCAGAATGGGCCCCTCCAAGAGGTTCTTTTATAATTTCATCAATCAATTTGAAATCTAACATGTGATCAGCAGTTAGCTTCAAAGCCTCGGCAGCTTGCTCTTTATAATCCCAACTTCTCCATAAAATGGACGAGCAAGATTCTGGTGAAATTACGGAGTACCATGTATTTTCCAACATACACACCTTATCTCCAAGACCTATCCCTAAAGCACCACCTGAAGCACCTTCTCCTATGATATAGCAAAGTATTGGCACTTTCAGTTGGGACATTTCAAAAAGGTTTTTCGCAATAGCTTCTGCTTGTCCTCGTTCCTCAGCCTCTAAGCCAGGATAAGCTCCTGGAGTATCGATAAGGCAGACAACTGGATAGTTAAATCTTTCAGCTAGCTTCATCAAACGAAGTGCTTTACGATATCCTTCAGGGCTGGCCATACCAAAATTTCGATATTGACGCATCTTTGTAGTGACCCCTTTTTGGTGACCGATAATAACGATTGCTTGCCCATTGATCCTACCTACTCCACCGACTATGGCCTTATCATCTCCAAAGTTACGATCCCCATGAAGCTCAATAAATCTCTTACAAATATTTTCTATGTAATACAAAGTGTAGGGTCTCTCAGGATGCCTTGACAATTGGACTTTTTGCCAACCTGATAGATTTGAATAAATCTCTTTCTGTGTATTTTTTATTTTAGATTCAAGCTCTTTGATCTTATCAGATACATCAATATCTCCTTCTTCCTCGATCTGTCGAAACTTATCAAGTTGCTCATAAAGCTTTTCTAACGGACGTTCAAATTCAAGAAATACCATAATTATAATTGTCAGCTTTGACGAAAATATTGAATACTTGGTTGGTTTAGGTACTATATTTATGATAAATAAATGCTGAAGTAACATTTAATTATTTTGCATTTATAACAAACTAACTATCAAGATATAATAGATTGCCCTTTTACATCTCTATAACTGAAGGTTATAATAGCAGATAAAATGCTGCGATTGCCTCAAAATAGTAATTATCTCATTTGCATAAATTTAATTTTTCCACTAAATATATTTGCAAATTTCGTCTTAACATCAGCTCAAATAGTTGATATTCAACAAGATATAGACTTTTAAATACAATTATAACTAAGTAGAATATTTAGTCAAGAAATAAATTTTAGAATTATAGTCTACATTAATATTCAAAATATTGTGAATAAATAAAAAGGGGAGTATTTTTGCAACGCTGAAAAGCTGTTGGTTCGGTAGTTCAGTTGGTTAGAATACCTGCCTGTCACGCAGGGGGTCGCGGGTTCGAGTCCCGTCCGGACCGCTTTAAATGTATCATGAAACACAAAAGGCCTTGTAAATCAAGGCCTTTTGTTATTTGATATATCATGATATCTACTGAAATATTGAATTTGTTGTAGAAAACGTATCTAATAAACACTATGCACAAGAGGCTTAAAATATTCACTTGTGTGTTCTTTAGTAGGATCAAACGCAGGCTTTACCCACAATTGGGAATCATTAATATTTTTTGCGATTACGATTAATTTATCACTTCCAATTACTTGAATTTCCAATGTTTTAATCCCTCGAGGATCATTATCATTTAAAGTAATTAGACCACGTATTTTACAAATCGAATTAAAAAAGTTTAATATATCCACATAATAACTATCTTTTACTATTTTATTTGAACTGCATATTTTGGCTGACCTGTATCCATAATTGGACATTCTTCTGTTGTTGAATAAACATTTATTTCATCTTTTTCCTAGACCTTAATTCCGTCTTTATCTAATGCCTAAACATCAATCATTTCTGGGTTACAAATTGAAGTGTAAATTGTAACAGGAGTTCCTTTATATTTTGCTTCACATTTGCAAGAATTACAAGTAGATTTAGTAATACAGTCATAGAAATAACTAAAAATATTCATCATAATAAATTCTTTTAGTTAAGTAAACTTGTGTACTCTTTAAAAAGATAAAGCTTACTCCTTTTACCTCCAGTAATTTCATCTAATATCCCAATTTTTTGTAATTCTTCAATTAAAGTATAAACTGATGGTAATGTTAAGCCTGTAATTTCCTTTGCTTTATTTGCATTTATAACAGGTCTCTTCAGTAGGGAGTTGAAAATCAATTGTGCGTTACCCGCTCTACTACCTAAGGATAAGATTTTTAATTCACATTCCTTTTGTAGTTTCAGAATTTTATCAAATGTATCAATGCTTTATTTTGCTGTTTCGATAATTCCAACTAAGAAAAATTTGTACCATTGAATTATTGAATTTTTTGTTCTGACATTATTTAAATTATCATAGTAAATACTTCTATCTCTTTCAAAAAAGTCTGATAAATACAATATTGGTCTTTTCAATATTCCTCTTTCAACTAAATAAAGAGTTATTAGCAACCTTCTAACTCTTCCGTTACCATCTAGAAATGGGTGAATTGTCTCAAATTGATAATGTACTAGCGCAATTTTTAATAGATCTGGAAAGTGATATTCTCTATTATGAACAAATTTTTCTAAATCACTCATATATTCTCCAATACTATTATGAATTGGTGGAATAAAGATAGCATCATTTAGATTTGCTCCTCCAATCCAATTTTGACTTGTCCGAAATTCTCCTGGCATTTTATGTTCCCCCTTACTCCCTTTAATAATAGCTTATGAGCATTTTTTATCAGTCTTGTAGAAAATGGTTTAGTTTTAAGTTGCTCTACAGCTTGGTGAAGTGCTTTTATATAATTGTGTACTTCTTCCCAATCATCTCTTTTCTCTTCTCTTACATCATCTCTTTCTAATAAAGCTTCCTCAATATTAGTTTTAGTTCCTTCAATTTTACTAGATTTTGTAGCTTCTTTCAAGTCATGCATGCTTATAAACATATCTATGTCTGGTATATAATCAGAGTACATATCTAGTCTACCTATGTGTCTATCTGCAAGACTTAATAAGTCTAATAACTCCATATCATCTACAATCCACTGCTTATTTTATAAACTCAGGCTGGAAACTTTTATACGTTCCTTGAGATTGATAAACTCCAGATTTGTATCCCTTCATGCTTAATTAATATTAGGTATTCCCAATTTTAAATTCTAAAACTCTTATTTAAATATTCTAAAAATAATTAAAATAGCCATTCCAGTTATTTAAGTTTTTGACGAAAAATTTAAATAAGGAGGTCGAAAAATAAAAAATAAAGATGAAAATTTAAATTTACTGTTGATAAATCAACCTGAAATCTCACATAATAAAATTTAACTTACATGAATAAAAGGCTATAATAATGACTATACGAAAGAAAGAAATTACCATATATTTATAATTACTTTTGAATAAGTTAGACAATTGCCAATACCAAGCTTTAAAAAATGAACCGATAAATTGAAATTACATTAATTGAAAATCCTTTAACAGAAGATGATTTAAAAGACTTGGCTTTTGACGAACTGTTTGAAATTCTGAGATTAAAAAATAAACAATTTTCTGTCGATGAATAACAGCTATCTATAATATTGTAGATAAAAGAAAAGATTTTAGCGATGAGGAAATACTAATTATTGAAAGTTTGCTTCCAAGTCTAAATATTGAAGTTGCATATCTTGATCCAGATTCAAATGTCGGAAAAAGAGGATTTGGATTAAATTCTGCTAAATTTTTTATTGATGGGAATTCCGATTTCATTATAAATAATAACGATAAACCTGGTTTTGATAACTATAAAAATAAAATAAACCATAAATTATTAATGCAACCATTAGGATTTAATTTTTCCGATGTCGTTAAAATAGTTTTAGATGAAAGCCTTAATACAGTAGTTCAGAAAGCAAAGAAAAATCTTGAATACAAAGATGCAGTTGACTACACTGCAGATAGAGGATTGGATAAAAAAACTTATGACAAACTAGCTACACTACATTTCATAGATAGAAAAGAAAATATTATCATCACTGGGGCAACAGGTACAGGAAAAAGCTATCTCCCAAAGGCCTTAGGATATCAAGCCTGCATACACATACATAAAACAAAGTACTACACTATGTCGAGTTTATTTAAACAAATACAGATATCAAAAATACAAGGAAGCCATAAAAAAAGTTCTACAGCTTTAGTGAATTATTATTAAATTTGATATAGAAATTAGTCCTCACAAAAGTGGCACAACATCACTGGATTTAATGGCACAGTTTGTCCGGTATAGGTATTTTATCAAATTTTTACTACTTTTGTAATGAATTCATTTGTTTAATGAAACCCTAAAATGATTCCATGTGAAACCAAATTTGTGAGAATTCAAAAGAGTATTTCTCCATAAAACGATTTGAAGCCTTAAAAAAACAATATTTATATGTCGACACAAAATTATCCGTCAGCACAAAATTAATTACAGAACTTTAACCGAGTGTTAAGCTACTAGGTGGTGAAAGTTGATCTTAAATTGACACTATACTTCTAGTCCTTTATAATGAAGTTTGTCTAGTGATGTATGTCCTTTCTCTTATGTATGCAATTACATACATAAGTAGCTCTATAGAGTTTATTTATCAGATAGAAATAGCTGATCTGATTTAAACGTCAAAAACATAACTCGATCCAAATTCTAACTTTCTGTAAAGTCGTGTATTGATTGCATTTTTTTACAACAATTTTATCATTTTAAAACTAACTCCTATGGACACTTATAAATGCATTTTATTTTGCTCCTTAATTTGTCTTAGTTCTTCCTTCTTTGCCCGAACTAAGATATTCGATCAGTGGCCATCATTCAAAAAACACATATCTATGCTGCTACCTCAAGGGTGGGCAGAATTTGCTACGAGTTCAACAACCCCAATGTTCTCCACTTACAAATTAGAAAACGAAAAATGGCGCCCAATCACAATATGCAATAGTGATGTAAAAAACACTTTTGGTCTGTCTAGGTATGCACGAAGAATCGAACTTGAAAGCATGATATTATTTGTTGATACACCCGATCTTAGTTGGTCTTCAAATTTTTCTGAACAAGCTATCTCTTCTGATAGATGCCTGAATCAGATCGAAATAAATCCCATCATAAAAAACTTACAACCTGGTATTTATAAAATTTCTCAAGAGTTTATAATCAGCCATTTTGAATTTAGGGCCATTGCATTTGAAAAAGATTACTTCTTAGAATTGAAACCTTATGAATCCATTTAGAAATGCCCAATATATACACATATAAACTAGGTATTGCAAGATGTTTTTTTGCATTATCTCTGCTATTGACCTTATTGTCAAGCGACAAAAATGTTTTATTTTCAGAAACTAATCACCTAAATCCCCCAGATTCATTTTTAGAAAAATGTAATTTATTTCTTGTGTTTGGATATGAAAACCTACATCTAAGTTACGGGATAAGCATAATCATATTGCTGCTTGTTATTTTAGGTTTTCATGCAAAGTTTACTGGAATTTTACATTGGTGGGTAGCATTTAGTTTTTACAACGCTTCTATTATAATAGATGTTGGAGATCAAATGACTCAAATTTTTACATTTTTACTAATCCCAATTACCTTATTTGACCCTAGAGATAATCACTATAAAAATGCGAGTTTAGTAAAGAAACATACTGAAAAAATTTCGAGTGCTTTTTGGATGGTATTAAAGATACAAGCTGCACTTATCTTTCTTGAGAATAGTACTGTAAAGATTTTAATTTTTGATGATTGGAATCAAGGTAATAATTTTTTCTATTGGGTAAACCATAATATATTTGGAAGAGATGATTTATTTTCAACAGCATTGAATGGCCTTGATAAAATTCCTTTTATCAATCCCGCCATAATATTTGTTGTAATTATTTTTAAACTAAGTTTATTTGGTGCCATCTTTATTACTGGTAAAGTTATAAAAAGAAGACTTTTTATTTTTGCGGTTGCCCTATATTCTGTGGTATATATTTACTGCGGTTTAATTTCTATTCTCCTAAGCATGATAGGAGTTTTGATTATTTATTTATTAGATTTAAAAGATGGCAGCTTCATGTATTCTAGAAAGGTAACAAGCAAAATGATTACTAAAAAATGTCTTTCGGAAAGTTAACGCCTCTTATTAAATAGTTCTATGATTAGTTTTCATACTTCAAAATTTACACTTCTTTTTCAGTTATATTTTTTCCAAAATACTTCAGTATCGCCTCCCACAATCCTCATATCGTATAATCTAAATCTTCAATGATTCTATAATTTCCTTCAGCGACACTAAACTTAATTTAGCTGTATACTTTTTAGTATTTTACCCTCAATATTATTTTTTCTAAAATGCAGAAGAATTCTGAATTGCTTTTCATTGGGATACATTTGAACTTCAAAATTAGTGGTGTCCGCTTAAAATTCTGGATAATGTAATATTGCCATTCAAACCTTTATGTCTAAGCTATATCATTTCGTTTTTAAATTTAGAACCCCTAATGGCCTCCAATCATCATTAGATTAGCGGAAGAAAATTTTAACTTCTGCTGTTTTAGCTCCAATGTTTTCCTTGATCTTCTCAGACCACGCTTTTTCAGGATTATTTAGAAACTTCACCGAATCTATATAGATTATAAGATTTGTACTTAGCATTGATACCATATTAGAAAATGCCATTTCCTAGTCACTCTTTTATTTAGCACCTCTCCAAGTAATAGACTATGTGGGACTCCCATATTTGTATTTCAATTGCATTTTGATTGTCTCCTAAAAAGTATTTGAGAGGAAAATTTTGCTTTAATTTCCTTTACTACCCTGTATATCAGTTTTTTATAAATACATGCTATTGTTCTATTTGTGTTTCTATCTCAAAAGGTTATTGAATTCTTCACAATATCTTTTATGATTTTCCACAATACTTTAATACAGACTCCCACAAATCCTCATATCTAATAATCTCAATTTCTAATGGTTCTTTACTATCTTTCAAAGACACCAAGCTTAATTTATCAGTAATTTTTTTTGTATGGCGCTCAATAGCAACAGAATGAAAATTTTGACGATGTACTTGCAATAGCATTCTTATAAAACAATGACTTCTATAAAAATTATCTGACTTGAGATATCTACTTAAGTATTTATTTACCGCATCAAATCTTTCTTCTAATTTGTTATCATCTTTTTTCAAAATGTAATAAAGTATTTGTAGTACAATAATAGGAATGTTCATGGCCTTTTTATCCGCATTATACTCTGGTATGGAATTTAAATACTTCCCTAACTTTACTTCTTTGTTTTTGGACGAAGAAAATTTTAAAAACTTAGAATAGACCAATAAATAATTATTTAAAAGTTCTATTCTTAATTTATATTCTCTACTTATATTCTTATATAGCTTAGATTCAGAAAGTGTATTGATTGAACCAATCGCTTGTTGTATTTTATTGGTTCGTATTAAAAATATAGTTTGTAATTCCATTCCTCTCAACCAACTTTTGTTATGCTTTGGAGACATTTCCAAGCTTTGATCAAGGTACATTTTGCAAAGGTCAAATTTTTCTGTTTTAATGGCATAAGTGATCAAACTGTGCCTTAACAACATTCTTTGAAAAATTTTATTAGGATAGTTTTTATCATACATTTCAATTCCATCCAATAAAATTTCCACTAACTCCTCATATTCATGTGAAAATTCAAAAACTGCCTTTGAGAGCAAATAATAATGTGTATAGAATCTACTCGATTTGTATTTCTGAGGAATGTTTTTTAATATCTCCAAATAGTGCTTCCCTTGTTCTTTAAAATTTATCGCAGCTGTACCTTCAGTTTTTAAATGATACCCTATCTCAACATAATACCATTCAGCCTGAACCTCATACTTTAGTTTTTCAATTTCTAATGCGCAATCTTCAAATTGAACTTTAGCCTTTTTTATATTTTTTAAATATGCTCCATTGTGATAAAAAAGTTCTCTTGAAGAACCTATAATTGATAAAGTTTTTTCCTGCATTTTTGACTCTCTATAAACCTTGTTATATATTTCTATTGAAGCATATCTAGCCTGCAATCCCATAAGAATATTAGCTACTGTCTCTTGTCTAATGAGTTTGACAGTCCTTCTTTGAGATGAATTGTATATGTGCCTAGAGGGTTTGAACGACAAGAATAAATTGTAGCATTTATCCATTAAAGACTTGCTCAGAATATGCTCTTTAGGTTTTTGGTATATAATTTTCTTTCTCTTTAGTGCATATTCTTTAGCTTCATTCTCTGTAAGAATAGATTTATTGATTTTTTTGCCTCTTAAGATAATTTTTTCTAAAACATGAAAAAATTCCAAATTACTTTTCATAATGATGCGCGAATATTAGGTCCTAATTTACATATAAACGTGTATTTATTCAAATTTTAAACTTACTCAAATACCTCTATACCAATATCTTAATTAATGATTTTATGTAATTATGTTTATTTTTTCGGCAAATCAAATTAGGGCATTGTCCATTGTTAAATCAATTCATTACCATAGTTTTCATTTTTTTAATGAAAACTACATATTATGATTGATTTAATTCTATGGCTACTAGGAATAGTCGAGGATGATCCGAGTGGTTTTTAAATCACAACTGATCTTTTTGGTTATCAAAGTCGAGATATAAATAGTTTGAATATAAAAAGAAGGGTTAATTAAGAATTATGCTATCTTTTTATCTTGACTTTAAGAAAAGCTAGGTGTTGTGCTGACATCTAGCTTTTTCCATATATGGATAACATGAATTTAGTTTTATTATTATCCTTAGTATCCGTTGATAAAAAGGGTGTATTTTATTTGTTTCAAAAAAATAAAGGAAGGTAGCCCCTGCTATTTCCATTTATATTTTAAAAAAAAAGAGCTACCAGCATTATACTCGCAACTCTTTGATATTCAAGTGGTTCCACAAGGGCTCGAACCTTGGACCCTCTGATTATGAGTCAGATGCTCTAACCAACTGAGCTATGGAACCTAATGGAGAGCAAATATATAGCTATTTCCAATATCAAGGTAATAACACAGAGAAATTAAGAGACAATTATTAGTTGAACCATTTTCACCGTTTGGGACATAACTTCCATATCCGATATACACCGTACAAGGACTTATCGCATTGATCTTTAAGAAATTATTATACAAAGCTCAGGAGTATCAATCTTATCAATACCCAATTTTCTGGCAACTTATTGTATCCTTCGAATCAAGGTATTATATTGGCCTAAGGATTTCTCATCGCTAATCCGAAGATAGGTTCTTTTTGATGGCGAGGATATTCATAATCTTTATTGTGTAATAATAATCTCTTACTTTATGTCTACTTATTATAAACTGTGTTTTCTACTTACTTTCAGTATTTCACAAATTAGTTGTAATTCAGGGTCAAAAGAATCCATTGATTGGATTGATATTATTGATTTACAAGAAATAAATGACTCTAGTCCCAATAAGAACATTATTTTCTTGTTTGATCCTTCTTGTGGTACATGTGACTCCTTAAGAATAGAGGCTTTCGGAAATCCAAATTTGAATTTGTTTCTCAATGACCACTTTAATCTTGCTGAGCTAAATGTCTATGACAAGCGGACAGTAACTTTAGCTAATAGAAAATGGAAAACTATTATAGATCTTAAAGGTTATGAATATCATAGTTTAGCAACAGCTTTTACTGGGGAGAATAAAATAGAAACTCCTTTAATCCTCTTTTTAGATGAAAACCTAAAATTGATTGTACCCATCAAAAAACGTATTAACGATTCCGAATTAGAACTTTTAGCTCATTTTATTTCCGAAGATCATTATAAACTCGGAATGAATATTGAAGATTTTACCAAAGGGTTTGAATATAAATTCACACAATAAACCTACTTGCTTTTATTACATATTATCTCATAATTTAATTCCACTCCAAAATATTCTATATGTAAGCAATTAGCCATATTGCTGGCTTTGTGGCATAGTTTCTGCTTTTCTTAGATTAGCCATGAACATCGAAGAATTAAACAGAAAACACTTTATCGAAACCGACATGTACTATCGGGTTGGCTATGGTCTATCTTCCAATCTTATCAGTTACAAATTCGGAATTATAGCCATAGAAGTCGTGATAGGCAAAAAATGGGATAAAGATTATAACGCCACCGCAATGGAAATGGCGCACTGCTGGAAAAAGAGTCATCCAGAACTAAAACATGCTTTAGGTTGTAAAATCTATGTCATCGACACAAAGATCAATCCTTATAAAAGGTCGCTCATTCATTCTGGTATAAAGCCAGGATATGATGCCAAGAAAGGAATCTTATTCGCCAAAGGATACGTGAATTAACTCTATATTCGCTCTATGCGAATCTTAACTTTATTAGTACTTTTCTCTTATGGTTATAATCTATACTCCCAAATCAATCACTCCGATGTACTTCCTAATCTAAGCGGAGATCAATTACTTCAAGAACTGAGTAATCAATACAAACCTTTCTTTGTTTTAAATTTTAATAATTCTAGAGATACCTTATTCGGTGTCATATATAATGAAAATTCGACCTTGACTTGTGTCTATTCTGGGCATACTATTTCTCTTGACCCAAACGAAGACCCTACCATTTCTGCATATCAGAATGGATCTTCAAGTGGTATAAATACTGAACATACTTTCCCAAGATCTAAAGGAGCCGATAATGGAGCAGCTAGAGCAGATATGCATCACCTATACCCTACCAGGTCAAAGGTAAACGAAGCTAGAGCAGCTGATCCTTTTCAGCAAATTCCAGATTTAGAAACCGTAAGATGGTATGTCCAAAACCAAGAATCAAACTTAATTCCAACTCAAAATATTGACCTATATAGTGAAGATACGAATAGTGAGTTTGAACCTAAAGAAGCACACAAAGGTAATGTAGCTCGTGCTATGTTTTATTTTTATACCATGTATAAATCCGAAGCTGATCAAGCTGATCCAGAATTTTTTGAAAAGCAACGGTCGACTCTATGCGATTGGCATTGGAATGACCCTGTGGATTCCTTAGAATGGGTAAGAAACCAAATGATCGCCACTTATCAAGATGGAAAAGTCAATCCTTTCATTCTTGATTGTAGTTTGGCTAGTAGGAGTTATTGTGACACTTCCACATCTTGTACGACAACTTCTTCTCAGGATGCTTTCAAAAATTCTTTACCTATTTATCCAAACCTGAGCTCTTCTAATTTTTCTAAGAATTCTAACCGTCAAAATGTCCAAGGAAACATCTATTCTCAAGTCGGAAAATTGATAGAGACATTGAATAGTTTAAGACAAATGACCTTTCTAGAGAGTGCCAAACCTTGATTGTATATAGTCATCCTAAATAATGACAGAGGTTTTATAGGTACTTATAAATTGATCAAGACTTAGTCAATTACGTTAAGACTTAATCGAGATATATTCAGAGGTAAAACAAGAACACTGAAAGCTTAAAAATCCTCTGCAGCCCAGTAGGAAGTGCTGGGTACGAGAATATTAGGAACTTAAATTTGGCTCTATTTTGACCAAACATTGTGAAAAATTTAGATGTAGATAACCCCAGTTTTAATCTAAAATGCTTAATAATGGGGCCATTTTTCAATAATTATATTGGCAATCTCTAAATTAGTAACAAGTTAGATTATTCCTGAATATCCCTAATCGAAAAGAAGATTTTCGGATCCGAATTTATACTTGTAAAAATCAATGTCATTTCCGTAAAGCTTGTACACAAGATCGATTAACTCATCATTATACATGCATTCGGGAGTGGGAATAAGACCATTTTCAAGCATCGGCTGTAGATCAAGTGGTGTCAAAAAATATCCACTATCTATATCGTGCTTTTCATGCAGGGCCGTTGCTTGGCCTAAATAATCTCTTGTGTCGAATATTTCTAAGTCAATTTTTTCCTTGAGTGTTTTTGATAATAAACCAAAGTCTTCAAAGGTAAAATAATCATCATATTTCTTATAAACTAGAAAATCAACTTGTGGTCTCCAATGCATGTCAGACTGAACTAAACCCTTTCCCTCTAACATTAGCACAAAATCATAAAAAGTAACCCGGTTAGCTGGAATGTTACGCCCAGAAATATTATGAAGATTCCATGCTTCACTTTTGAGTCCAACTATTTTATCGAGGTAACAACTTAGCAAACGCTCATATGGACACCGTAGGATAGTGAAGGTATAATTAGCGGTGATTAAAGATTCTAAGTTTGTAGCAAAAGTCTCATTATTTTCATAAATCCAATTAATCTGCCCAATGTGGTTTACAACACCATTGTCCATTGCTACAGAAAACCTCAGCGTAGAGCTAGCATTTCTAGGGATAAAACTATAAACAGCTCCAGATCTATATAATTTTAAGGCAAATTGGTTAGCGAATTGATGCTTTACGTTCTCTGAAAGGCGACAACTTTGACTGCCGCTGTAATTCAGAATTCTGCGAGGAGATACTATAGGTGTTATAAACGAATCAATCATTTTTTGAACTTTGTTACAGTTCTTAGTACAAATATAAAAAAATATAATATATAATTTGGATTGTCATGAAATTGACTAAACACTCATGCATGTAGAGTGCTTGTAAAGCCATGTTGTGGTCAGGTAAATCTAAGCTTGTTGCTTTCCAATAATTATGGCTGCATATTTAATTCAACAAAGGAATTAAAAGGGTGTATTAAAGTAAATCGAGTAGAAGAAACGAGCAATGATAAATTCATTGGTCGTTTCGTCCTCTCACACCACCCAGCGTACGCCTTACGTACTGGGCGGTTTCATTAATTTTGAACAATAATGAGAATACATATCATACAAGCCCATCTC
>Ga0209828_1001079_pt1 | contig 25359 bp, 18 predicted proteins | sample MaitaG_FD_187429 | JGI IMG/M metagenome (GOLD analysis project Ga0209828, IMG submission 187429) | Marine algal microbial communities from Maine, USA - Maine_Asex2 metaG (SPAdes) (version 2) | ecosystem: Host-associated > Algae > Red algae > Unclassified | place: Maine, USA | collected 2015-01-05
CGACTTCGACCCACCACGAGTCGGCGTTGCTGGCCGGAGCGATCACGCTGGCGTCAATACGGTAATCGCCGGCAGCTGCGACGTTGAAGCACCACTCGGCATAGTTCGCCGGGTTCGCCGTGTAGCTGTTCGGCAGCGAACCAGGGGCCCCGATGTAGGTTCCGCCCGAGGCGGTTGCATCGGCGGCCGTCTCGATCGTGCCGGTCACGAACGCGGCTTCGGCTTCTTGGCTCAAGCCCGGGCAGACCGCAGGTGCCGGGGTTGCCGTTGGCACGGGAACCGCCGTCGGTGTCGGTGCCGGGGCGGCGATCTCGACCAGCTCGATGGTGTCGAGTTGCGCTCCGGATTCGCGTTGGTAGAAGCGGATCGTGTGTTGGCCAGCGGTGAGGGTGTGGAGGGTTGGGTCGCTGACGCCGAGGGTGGCGTGGCTGTCGGTGGTCCAGGTGGTGGCGGGGGCGAGGTGCCAGGCGGTGATTGGGCCGTCATCGATCTGGACCCACCATGAGTCGGCGTTGCTGGCCGGAGCGATCACGCTCGCGTCGATTCGGTAGTCGCCGGCCGTTGTCAGGTAGAAGCACCACTCGGCGGCGTTGGTGGTATCGGGCGTGTAGATGTTCGGTAGCCCAGCCGGTGCACCTATGTAGGTGCCGCCTGACGCCAGCGCATCGGTTGCGACGGCAAGTGTGCCGGTCAGCAGTGCCGCTTCGGCTTCCTGGTTCAGGCCTCCGCACGGCGCCGGCGGGGGGCTGACTGGCTTGATGTTCGTGAAGTACAGAACGCCGTCGTTCCAGTCGCACTGGCCCGACGCCGTCGTGCAACCGTTGCCCACATAGTCCTGCAGCACGATGTACGCGTTTTCGATGATGTCGCCATTGCGGTCGTAGGCCTGATACACCCGCACACCCAAGGTTTCGGGAAGGCCGGTCACGGGATCGATGGGGCCGCGGCCCGACGTGTGATAGGCGCCGGTCGTAATGCGGAACTGACCGGTTGCCGTCGTCGTGGTGTCGCCGTCGATCACCGAAGGGCTCGCGACGCTCGGCGGCAGCAACATCTGTGTGCCATCAACATCGAACGTGTGTGAGTAGCCGCCGACGGTGGCGTAGCTGGTCGCTTCCATCAGTCGGGCGCTGGCGTTGAAGTGGCCTTCATAGGAGGCCAGGCGAATGCCGCGGACCGGTTCGTTCGGGTCAGCGACTTCCCAGAGTTCCGAGACCACCAGGTCGCCATGGATGCCGGCGGCAACTTCGTGGGGAAGGGGGTAGTCCGAGCTCGGGCGATCGACGCCCGCCATCGACGTGGTGAAGCCGAACGCGTTCATGATCTGCTGCGCAGTCGGCTCGTTGCCGCCCTCATACGTCACCGCATACAGGCCGTTGAGGGTCGCGGTATAGATCGGGTCGTTCGAAGCGTTCGAGTGCAATTCGAGGCGCTCGACTCGGCTTCCCTTCGATCCGACGTTCTCGACGAAGCCGACGGTGAGGTCGTAGCTCGCTCCGGCAGCGATTGTGAGTGGCAGGTTCTGGTCCTCGCTATTTGGGAGGGCGAAGTGGGTGGCGTCAGAGATTGTGATCGCATCGATGATGAGCGGCTCGACACCGGTGTTGCTGATGCGCATCGTGTTCTGGTCGTACGACTTGTGGAACGTGACATCGCGGACCTTCGAGAACGTGTAGTAGTCGTCGGCCGGGAACGAGATCGTCGTCGACGAGACCGCGTTGAACGGCATCTTCGTGAGGTTCTCGACCGCAATGCCGGCCGCGGTACCCGGCACGGTTGGGGTGATCAGCAAGATCTCCGAGGTTCCGAAGTCCGATACATAGAGATTGCCGTTGCGGGGGTCTTCGATTATGTCGAGCGGGTCGACCATCGAGTCAATGCCGGCGATGCCGATCTTGGCGGTCGCGACGTCGCCGTTCGGGCCGTCGGGGAGCAAGGCGATGATGTCGCTACCAGCGCTGTAACGAGCGACGAGGAGCGCACCCTGCAACTTGCCATTGTGAGCGTTGCTGCGGTATTCGATGACGCCGTTTGGCGACTTGTTGAACTCGAAGTCGAAGGCGACGCCGCGGTAATTCGGGTCCGGCACGATGCCGGTGGGGTAGAAGTCGGCGTCGGGTTTGCCGCGGTTCATGACGAACTCGCCGCGCAGCGGGTTCGGGTGTCCGTAGTAACCGCCCGGGTTAGCGGGGTCCATTCGGAACAACCAGTCGCGCTGGCTCTCGTTGGGGCCGACTGCGGGAATCGTCGGACCGGCGTACAAGGTGCCGTCAGGTCGGAGTGCACCGGGGATCGAGGCCGGGGTTTGCGAACCGCCGGCCGTGCCGTTTGCCGGCACATAGAGCTGACCGTTCGAGTGCCAGACCATGTCGTACGCATTGCGAACGCCGGTGGCGTACATCGTGACCGGGGCCGCCGTGTAGTACGGGTTGTACGTGCCGTCGCTGAGGGTCGGCGAGTTTGGATCGGCCGCGTTGATCACGGCCGGGTCGTCCGACGTCTGCACGTTCAGTGGCGTCGACGTGAGCTTCGTCAGATCGAGGGCCAGCAAGGCGCCGCTCAGGAGCCGCTCGGGGCGGTTGCCCCACGCGCCGTCGGGTGAGCCGCCCGCACTGTTGCTGCCCTGGGGGAAGTACATGACGTTGGGGTCGGCTTCGTTGAACTCGATGCTGTTCGTGAGGTGGTCGCGAACCGAGCGAGGGAGACCCGTGATGAGGAGCTCTTCGTTCTCGAGGTTCGGGCCGGTGAGCCGCGAGAGCTTGCCATCCCAGGCCGGGCCGTTGTTGAACACCAGCGAGCTATGGGTCACGTACGCCACGAGATTGCTCGGGGTTGAATCCGGGGCGAACTCGAAGCCGATCGCGAGACGGCCGCCGTGGGCGTTCGTCAGACCGGTCAGCACCGTGCGGCTTGTGAGCGTGCCATCGGGCTGAATGTCGAAGCGGTGGATGTTGCCGCCGAGACCCATGCCGTACAGGCGCTCGTCGGGTCCGATCGTGAGGGTCGTGAACCGGTTGCCGGTGTCAACGGGACCCTGGTTGGTGAACGCGACGGTGTCGAGCGATGTCGAAACCAGCAGGTTCTGGTCGGTCTTGAATTCCATCGAGTACGGCAAGATCGCAGCACCGGCGAGATCGGTGACGCCATCGATCGACAGGCGGTACTTGGTCAGAGCTTCGAGCGGCGCATTGGGCGTGAGGTTGATGGCGTCGCCGCCGCCGGTGCCGTTCACCGATGCCGGAATCGGGATCTCTCCGCTGGACGTCACCTCGAAGAGTTGCACGGTCGAGGTGGTGATCGTGGAGTTGTCGAGGCTCGTCGCCCCAGACGCACTCGGGTTGGGCAGGTCGAGGAAGTTGGCCGACAGCCCCGTCGTGACGGGCACGTTGCGCTGGCCGTCGGCGGGTGTCGAATCGAGCACTGCGGGGGTGACGAGGCCGTCATCGGACTCGATGGTGACGAGCAGGATCTTCGTGTTCGAACCGCCCACCGAGTCGAGGGTCAGCGTGCCATCGGTGACGGTCACAATGGTCGTGCCGTTGCGGGTGCCGAAGCCACCGGTGGGCTGCGGGAAGTCGATCGCCGTCACGCCTTCGGCGCGCACGATGTGGCGGGTTCCTGAAACACCCTCGGTCGAGTTGTCGCCGACCTGAACGAGTACTCGGTAGTCACCGTTCGGCAGGTCGATTTCCCAGATGCCCTCCGGGGCGGAGGCGCTGGGGTGTTCCATATGCATGAGGGTCTCATGCAACACATCGGTGTCGGGGACCGGTGACCGGTTACGGCCATATGCGCTGAGATCCACCGGGGCGAGCGTGGTCGCATCGAGCCAGCCGTAGGTAAGACCGTTGGCGCGTAGGCCATACGGACTACCCGAATCGATTTCCCAACCACTCGGCGCGGCCGTGGCGGCGTCGGAGAAGTTGATCGCGTGACGTAGCGACGGGGGTGGAGGATTCGATGGAACCGTCGGCGTGGCCGGTATCGCGGTTGGCGTTGGCGGCATGGGCGTCGGCGTGGCCGGTATAGCGGTTGGGGTCGCCGGTACTGCCGTCGGCGTGCCGGGTACTGCAGTTGGGGTAGCCGGAACCGGCGTTGATGTGCCGGGGCTCGGCGTTGGCGTTGCCGGAATAGGGGTCGGGGTCGTCTGCGCCGCCGCGATTCCCGAGAACACAGCCATCAATCCGACAAGCATGGCGATCACCATCAAGGCGCGTCGAACCACGCCGTGTTTCATCGGTGATTCCGCCGCAGTTTCCTGCTGCATGAGTTTTAGCCCTTCATTTCGCCCAACTCCGGCAGTTTACGCGTTGAGTGGTCTATTTAAACACCACGCGGGTTCGCCGAAATCTAACCGTTGGGGGCGCGTGCGTACGCCCCAGTCACTTGTAGGGCGCACGAAGCCGGCGCGAAGTCGCGCCGAATATCTCGAAACTCACACTTCGGGGACGCCCGCTGGCCGGAGCCGCGAGGCTCAAGCCAGTGGGCCTATCGGGAGTTACAGGGACGGCCCTGACTCGTGCCAGAACGGGTTGGTTGTGCTCGGGTCGATGCCGTAGCGACTAATCGCGTCGGCGACGAGCGATGGCTCGATTGCTCCATCGAGGGCCAAATTGTGGAGGACGGCAACGACGATATGGGGGGCGTCGACTTCGAAGAAGCGACGCAGCACTTCGCGAGTATCGCTGCGCCCCATGCCGTCGGTGCCGAGCGGAGCGAACCGGCGCGGCGCCCACCGAGCGATTTGATCCGGCACGATCGTCATGTAATCGCTGACCGCAGTGATCGGTCCTTCGCCCTGCTGGAGTTTCTGAGTCACGAGCGGCTCGTAGTGCACGCCTGGGTTCAGCCGATTCTTGCGTTCGGCGTCGAGGGCTTCTTCTCGAAGCGCCTTGTACGACGTCGCGCTCCAGAGTTCTGCGCTGACCTCGTAATGTTCGAGCAACTCGGCCTGGGCTTGACGAGCAGCGGTGTGGGATGGACCCGAGAAGAGGATCGTCGCCTGGTGACGGCCGCCGGCCGGTGCATCGTCCCACTTATATAGACCCGACATGATGTCGGCATCGGTGACCCGGGGTGGCCGGGCGGGCTGCACGTAGTTCTCGTTGTAGATGGTGATGTAGTAGTAGACGTCGTCGCCGTCGGCGGCCCCCGATGCCGGGTACATCCGCTCGAGGCCGTTGATCATGATCGCCGCCGCTTCGTACGCGAACGCCGGGTCGTAGGCCTGGCATGCGGGAACGGTCGAAGCGAGCAGGTGGCTGTGGCCGTCCTGGTGCTGGAGACCTTCTCCTTCAAGCGTTGTGCGACCGGCCGTGGCCCCCATCAGGAAACCACGAGCGCGGGCGTCGGCGGCCAGCCAGAGCAGGTCGCCGACCCGCTGGAAGCCGAACATCGAATAAAACGTGTAGATCGGCACCATCGGCACGCCGGTGTTGGCGTATGCCGTCGCCGCCGCAATCCACTCGGCGGTGGAGCCTGCTTCGGTGATGCCTTCTTCGAGCAGCTGGCCGTCTTTCCCCTCGGCATACGACAGCAGGAGGTCGTGATCGACCGGCTCGTAGAGCTGGCCTTCGGCCGCATAGATCTTGAACTCGCGGAACAACGAGTCCATGCCGAACGTGCGGGCTTCGTCGCACACGATCGGTACGACGCGAGGGCCAATGTTCGGGTCGCGTAGCAACGAGCGGAGCATCGCTGTGAACGCCATGGTCGTCGAGACTTCGCGCTCACCAGAGCCTTCGTCGAGGTCGACAAAAATCTTCGGCTCGGGAAGCTGAATCGGTCGACGGTCGCGAATCTCTCGCGTTGGAAGCGGGCCCCCGAGTGCTCGGCGCCGGGTCATCATGTACTCGTAAATCGGCGAGCCTTCAGCTGGCCGATAATACGGCGGCATGCCCTCGGCGAGGCTTTCTTCGGGGATCTCGTCTTCGAGGTGCAGGCGAGTGCGGAGGTCGTACAGCTGCTCGACCGTCATCTTCTTGATCTGGTGCGTCGCGTTGCGGCCTTCGAGGCCTTCGCCCAAAGTCCAGCCCTTGATCGTCTTCGCCAGAATCACCGTCGGTGCGTCGGTGGTCTCGACGGCCTGGTTGTACGCCGCAAACACTTTTTGGTAGTCGTGGCCGCCGCGAGGCAGGTTTTCAAGTTCGCTGTCGGGCAGGTGCTCGACGAGGGCCCGCAACCGGGGGTCGGGGCCGAAGAAGTGTTCGCGAATGTAGGCGCCGGTTTCGGTTGCGTAGCGCTGGTATTCGCCGTCGACGGTCGACATCATCTTGTCGAGCAGTACCCCCTCGGTGTCGCGGGCGAGCAATTCGTCCCAGCGCGAGCCCCACACGATCTTGATGACGTTCCAACCGGCGCCTCGGAAGCTGCCTTCGAGTTCTTGGATGATCTTGCCGTTGCCGCGGACCGGGCCGTCGAGCCGTTGCAGATTGCAGTTGATGACCCAGATGAGGTTGCTGAGTTTGGCTCGCCCCGCCAGCGAAATCGCGCCGAGCGTCTCGGGCTCGTCGGTCTCGCCGTCGCCCACGAAACACCAGACCTTCGAGTCGGACGTGTCTTCGATGCTGCGGTCGTGCATGTAGCGGTTGAAGCGGGCGTGGTAGATCGAGTTGATCGGCCCGAGCCCCATCGACACTGTCGGATATTCCCAGAAGTCGGGCATCAGGCGCGGGTGGGGGTAACTCGACAACCCGGGCCCTTCGACTTCCTGGCGGAAGGCGTCGAGGTGTTGTTCGGTCAGGCGACCTTCAAGGTAGGCGCGGGCGTAGATGCCGGGCGCGGCGTGACCCTGAAAGTAGATGTGATCGCCCGGGGTGCCATCGGCTTTGCCATGGAAGAAGTGGTTGAAGCCAACTTCATACAACGAGGCCGAACTGGCAAACGTCGAGAGGTGACCGCCGACGCCGGTGTCCTTGTTCGCTCGCACCACCATCGCAGCGGCGTTCCAGCGGATGAACGCACGAATCCGGCGCTCGATGTCTTCGTTGCCCGGGAAGAACGGCTGCGCGCCGGTCGGGATCGTGTTGATGTAGGGCGTTTCGGTCGTGCTCGCGACGCCAAGTTGGAGTTCCTGGGCCCGCTCGAGCAGCTTCGCCATGATGTAGCGGGTGCGGGACCGGCCCGCGGCTCCGTACAGCGCGTCGAGCGACTCAAGCCATTCCTGAGTTTCGCCGGGGTCGACATCGGGAAGCTGATGCGAGAAATGATCGATCATGACTTGCATTGTTCCATGAAGCCGAACCTTTCGGCGAAGTTCGCCGCAGAAACGTCTTGACAATTTTTCGGAGGTTGTTTAGCGGTCGCAGACGGTCGCGTCGGGGCGTGTCCCTCCGCCGGTCTTACTGATCTCGTCGATGGCGTGTCATGCTTGCGGGAATGAACCCTTCGCCCGCGAGTACGACGTCTGATGGTGGTCGTCGGGTCATCTATACCGATGGCGCGTGTAGTGGTAATCCGGGCCCCGGTGGTTGGGGCTGGGTGATGCAGGGTGGTGGTTTCGCGATCGGTTGCGAGGCTCAAAGCACGAACCAACGGATGGAGCTCGCGGCCACGCTCGACGCAATCGAAACGAACGATGGGCAGCTGCACATCGTCAGCGACTCGACCTATGTAGTGAACTGCTTCCGTGACTCGTGGTGGAAAGGGTGGCTGGCTCGTGGATGGGTGAACAAGGCGAAGAAGCCGGTTGCCAATCGTGACCTCTGGGAGCCGTTGATCGAGCTGTACCAGCAGCGCGACGTGACGTTCGAGTGGGTGAAGGGCCATAGTGGCGACGAGTGGAACGACATCGCCGACCGCCTGGCGGTCGAAGGCGCCACCACCCAGCAGCCGCGACGCGGCAACGACATGCCGACCAACCTGGGTGACGCCGATGCGGTTGGTGGTCCAGCTACCGGCGCTGGCAGCGCGGCAGGTGCGGCGTCGAGCGATGCAGCCAAAGACCCGACCGGGCGGGCCGCTCCCGAGGGCCATGTGCTCGTCGTCGGGGGGCATCGTCCCCCCGACATCGGCGGCTACGATCCGAACCCGACGGCCGACAAGATTCGACGTCGCCTCGTCGACATCATCGCGGCGAAGAAGCAGGTGTCGCCGGATTTGGTAGTGGTGAGCGGGATGGGCCTCGGCGCCGAACAGCTTGCGGCAGAGGCCGCGCTCGATGCCGACGTTCCACTCGTCGCAGTGCTCGCTTTCCCCGACCCGGCCGCCGTTTGGCCCGCGGCCTCGCGGCAACGCTACGACGAGATCGTCGACCGAGCCGCTGACGTCATCGTGCTACAAGCCAAAGTCCCGGAGACCAAAGCGAAAATGGCAGGAGCGATGAAACGGCGCGACGCCTGGTTTGTCCGTAACGCCAACGAAGCCCTCGTGGTCTGGGACGGGAACGACAAACCACTCGGCACCTTCGTCCGGTCGCTCGGGGTACAGCTCGGCGACGACGTCTGGATCATCGATCCGACGGAACTCTGACGCGCGCGCCGTTTTTCGCGAACGGCGACACACCGTGCTTCGTGTGGGGCTCTTCGCGTCGAAGGGGGGCTGCCACTTTCCTCTCGGGGGCATCCCAGTATCGCTCGTGATGTTTTCCTCTCGTTGGTTCTTCGGGTGCAGCGTTACTCGACGATCTTGACCAGCGTGTAGCGAAGGCTCGAAGCGTCGGCGGGTGGGTCCTCGACATCTTCGATCGTCACGTCGAGGATGGCTGCGGTGCCTTCGTTGTGCGTGTAACCCTCGATGGCGTCGTAGAAGAACTCGTACGGGCCGTCCTCGGCGGTGGCGATTTGCATGCACTGTTGCGGGGCAACACCTTCGCAGTCGACCAAGTCGGGTTTGATCCACAGCCGCGTTGTCTCGCCGGTCGATTCTTCGGCCGACTGGTTCGTCTGGGTAGTGTCCTGGTCGGAGCCGCACGCGACGAAGGCGAACGCAGCGATGAGCAGCGCGACGAGCAGCGCCGTGGTGCGGGTGCTCTTTCGGGAGGAGGGTTGTGGCGTGGTCATTTCGGTACCTCTTTCTGTTGGTGGTTCCGGAGGCGGTCTCGACGGGCGAACAGCATCGGCTTCTCGGCGCTTCGACCGGTACTGTTCGGCGATGACGAATCGTCCGACCGCGTCCCGGGCTAGCGAAGCGCGGGCTCGCCTTACAACCGATGCCAACGTCTGGGTCGCAACGGCATCGGCCGACGGCTTACCGCACATGGTTCCGCTCTCGTTGGCCTGGCTCGACGATCAGATCATCGTGGCCACGCCTACGAACACGTTGACGGTCAGCAATATTCTCTCGAACGGCCGGGCCCGCGCCGCGCTCGACAGCGCAGATGACGTCGTGATTCTCGATGCCGACGTCGCGGTCATCGATTTCGACGCAGCCGAGCCAGCCCTCATCGCTCGGTATGTCGAACGGGTCGGCTGGGACCCTCGAAACATCGAAGGCGCCTGGTCGCTGTTACTGATGACGCCTCGCCGAGGGCAAGCGTGGAACGGGCCGAGCGAGATCCATGGCCGGATCATCATCCGCAACGGGCAGTGGGCCGACAGCTAGCGCCGGTTACAGCTCGGGCTTGCTGGCGATGCAGAGCAGGGACTGGCCGAACGGCAGCTTGACCTGGTTCTCGATGCGGCTGACCGCGGGTACGACGAAGCGGTCGTAGGTTTCGGTCAGCTTCTTGTCGACCGGTTGCCGACGCAACTTCTTGGCGAGTAGCCACCACGCAAGAGCACCCGGTGCGTTGAAGAATCGAAGCTCGTCGATCGTGAAGTCGGCCCGTGACATGAGCCGGCGAAGCATGCTCGTTGTGTAGCGCCGGTAGTGGCCCATAGCGAGGTCGACGTCGCTGTACAGCGCCCGTCCGGCCGGTACCCACAACAGCAACTTTCCGCCCGGCGCGAGTCGGTCGTATGCCGCTCGGACGAAGGCTCGATCGTGTTCGATGTGTTCGAGCACATTGACGAGCACGATTGAGTCAACCGCCTCGGTGCCACCGAGCGCATCGAAGGCATCGGCCGGTGTCGCTTCGACCCGGGTGTCGCCGGCGAAGCGTTCGGCCAAGCGCGATGCAGTTGCCGGGTCAGGTTCGGTCGCCACGTACTGGAAGGTCTTGCCTGCGCCGTCTAGGGCGTCGACGAGACTTTGCGCGACGGTGCCGGTTCCGGCACCGACTTCGATGATCGAGGTGCCGAGGTGGGGCAGGAGCGCCTCGGCGATCATGCGGTTGTAGTTGTCGGCGCCTTCGAGGGCATCGAGGGTCGGCGCAAGCTCGTCGGACATCGGGCCGGCATGCACGGCATCGGTCGACGGGAACTTCGTGCGGCCCCGCCGGTTGTACTTGCCGATGCACCAGACCGCTCGTACGCCGTCGCGCCAGCCGATCTTCTTGCCCTCGTCGTAGGTGCGACCGTCATACGAGATGCCGACTTCGTAGATCGACACACCGAGCTTCGCGAGCTTCGCCGTCATCTCGGGTTCGACGCCGAACCGATCCTCTTCGATCTGCAGCGACTGGATCACGCTCGTGCGACCCATCTTGTAGCAGGTCTCCATATCAGTGAGGTTGAGGTCGGTCACCATGTTCGACGCGAGGGTCAGCACCTGGTTGCCGATCGTGTGCCAGAAGTAGAGGATGCGGTGGGCGCGGTGGTTGTGGAACCGAGAGCCGTAAACGACGTCGGCGCGACCGTCGAGCAGGGGTTCGAGAAGCAGCCCGTACTCTTCGGGGTTGTACTCGAGGTCGGCGTCTTGCACGACCACGAACGGCTGGGTAGCCGACTCGATGCCGAGGGCTATCGCGGCACCTTTGCCGAGGTTGAACCCGTGCCGCAGGACCGTCAGTCGAGGGTCGTCGACGCCCTTGGCGATGTCGTAGGAGCCGTCGGTTGACGCGTCGTCGACCAAGATGACTTCGCCGACCACCGGCGATTTCAACACCCGATGCAGCAGCGCAGCAACGGTGGGGGCCTCGTTGTAACAGGGCACGACGACGGTGAGACACTCGGCATTGCCGACGGGCGAAGCGACAGACATAAGGGCCAAACCTTAGTTGTCTGCGCCCTCGTGCACCCAGCGGGTGGGCCGACCGAGCCCGGCCATTTGGCCTCAGCGGCCGGGCTTGCTCCACACCTCGATGAGTTGCCAGTGCGGCGCCGTCTCCCGCACGAAACCTCGGGCTCGCAGCTCGGCGTCGAGCTGATCGGTCTGGGCGTCGCCCCACCGAAGATCGAGTTTGAGGGTGACGATCGTCGTGAACTTGTCGAGTCCGTCCGGATTATTCAGCGCGGTGATCACGCTTCGGTAGACGCCCGGCTTCAGCCGTACGACGATGCCGCGGGGGCTGGTCGGGTCGTTGGCGACATCATCGATGAGGTCCGGAAACTGGTTTGCGATCAGTAGCGGAGCAGCGTTGCGCCCGATGAAGATCGCACCCGGCTGGCGAGCGTCGACGACCGAGCGAGCCGCCGCCAGCTGGGTGTTCGCGTTCCGGGACGGATACGGGTCGGGTGGACGAACCACGGTGTAGGCCGCTCCCGCAAGCAGCAGGACTGCCATTGCGGCCACGAGGCGCCGAGATGAGCTTGTCGTCGACGGACCTGGAAACCGGTTTCGCAGCAGAAACGCAGGACCGCTGAGGGCGAGCACCGCAAAGGCCGGTGTGAGCCACATATCGAGCCGCGTGCTGTTGAGGTATAGCGGCCCGAATGGCACCGTGTGCGTCACGCCCCCTCCGACCGCGAACAGGACGCAGAACAGCGCCGCCGAGGTGACGGGCTCGCGCCGTTTGAACGCGAGCAGGCAACCGATGACCACGAACGCGGTCAGGGTCCACGCGAGGACGGAGGGCGCATCGGCGAGGGTGCGGACCGCCCGCCGGAGATGGACCAGCGAATCGACCGGCGTGCTCAGGCCGCGGTCGACGAATCCGTCTTCGCCGCCGAGCCACCATTCGGTCAACCGCTCCGCGTCGTAGCGAGCCTGCACAAACAGCACCCAGGGGCCGAGTAGAACGGCCTGACCGGCCAAGAGCACCGCGGCTTTCCGTCGATCGATCGCCCGACTCCACACCAGGCCGAAGACGACGGCGACGCTGACGATCGCGTTGTGAATGCCCATGCTGACGACGGGCAGGAATGCGAGCAGCCAGATGGTGATCGACCGCCAGCTCCACTCACGTTGCCGGGTGAGGAACAGGAGCGCGAGGCAGGCGACGAAGAGTTCGATCGTGTACGGCTTGACCGCAGCCGAGAAGCGGAAGTGCAACGGGGACAGCGCGATGAGCATGCCCGTCATCAGCGCGACCAGACGCGACCCCGAGGTGCGAACGATCAGGGCGTACAACACCGGGACCGACGCCAAACCGGCGATGAAGGCGACCGCTTGATAGTCGGCCAGCGACGCGGTGTCGTTGCCGACGATAAGACGGACGAGCGTGTTGTAGCCCGGGTGACTGAAGCCGAGGTCGATCAGCTCGCGAACATTGCCAGCATGCCCGACCGCAGTCGCGATCCACGCGTCGTCGGGATGGAAGCCATCGGGACCGAGGCCCGCGACGCGCACGAGTAACGCGAGGAGCGTTAGCCCGATTGCCGCCGTGAGGTCCGGGATCGCCGACGGCCGAGCACCGGTTTGGAGTTGGCTCGCTGGCATTGGCCTGCGAGCGTAACAGACCCCCCTTGGCGCTAATCGGCGCTGAGCGGGAGCGTTAGGCCTCGACGGTTACGGCGGGGTAGAAGGCGACGTAGTCCTTGATGTTCGTCGCCTTCTCCATCGGCTCGGGGTAGTACCACGCGGCGTTACCTTCGGTGTGGCCATCGACGGTCACGTCGTAGTAGGACGCGGTTCCCTTCCAGCCACACACCGAGCTGTGATCGGTTGGCGAGAAGTACTCGCTCTTGACTGATGAGGGCGGGAAGTAGTGGTTGCCTTCGACGATGACCGTCTCGTCGCTCTCGGCGACGACGGTGCCGTTCAGGGTTGCGGTTGCCATGGGGATCTCCTCAGAAGGGTTTGGGTCAGGAATCAGGCGGTGGTCGTTGCGACCTCGTCGAGCCGTTCGAGTGTCTTGGCGATGTTAACTTTGTGCTTTTCGGGATACCCCGACTTCTCGATGAATGCGGGCGACAGCGAGGTCGAGTAGTCGAAGGTTTCGGTGACCTTCGTGCCACCCTCGACTTCTTCGAACTCGTACCGCCACCGGTGTTTGCCAAAGTGGGCCCAAGCGATTCGTTTGTTTTCTTCGAACTCGACGACTTTCGATCGCATGAAGTAGGGAACCGGCCCGATCGACATGCGCATTCCAAATTTTGCGCCGAGCTTCAAACGCTTCGGGCCAAGTTGGGCTTGCGACACCGTGTCGGAACCGTCGAAGTCCTGATGGCGCCGGGGGTCGGCGACGATGTCGAAGATCTTCTCGATCGGCGCGGCGATAACGCGCGAGGCCGACACCATCTGATCATTGGCTGCCTGGTCAGTTGTTGAGCTCATAGGGACTCCTTCTTTAGGCCATTTCTTTGGTACGGCCGACGATGTCGGTGAGGGCGGGTTCGAGGTCGGGGTAGATCCATGGGTAACCGGCGGCGGTCAGCGTGTTACCCGTGATGCGTTGGCTGGCGAGCAACATCTCGTCGACGAGTTCGGCGCCGAAGAGCAGCTTCGGCCCGATGAGGGGAACCGGTAGCAGGGTCGGGCGGCCGAGCACCTTGCCGAGGGTCTTTGTGAACTCATTGTTGGTGACGGGGTTGGGGGCGGTGATGTTCACTGGCCCGGCCACGTCGTTGGTGAGCAGCCAGACCAACGCGGCAACTTCGTCGTCGATCGAAACCCACGACTGCCACTGTTTACCGGAACCGAACCGACCGCCAACGCCGAGCTTGAATAGCGGCAGCTGTTTGCCAAGTGCCCCACCCCGTTTGCTCATGACGATGCCGGTTCGTGCGAAGGCGACTCGAATGCCTGCGTCCTGCGCCGGTTTCGCGGCGAGCTCCCATTTGTCGACGAGGTCGGCGAGGAAACCTGCGCCCTTCGACGACGCCTCGGTGAGCTCCTCGTCGCCCCGGCTGCCGTAGTAGCCAATCGCTGATCCGCTCACGAAGGCCGACGGTGCCTTGGTCAGACCGGCAAGGGTCTCCGCCAGCAACGCCGTGCCCTTGGTGCGACTTTCCACAAGCACTTTCTTGCGTTCTTCGCTCCAGCGTTTGTCGCCGATCCCGGCCCCGGCGAGATGAATCACGCCGTCGATGCCTTCGAGGCTTGCGGCGTCGATCGTGCCACCGGCTGGATCCCAGCGGATCTCGTCGCCGCCGGCGTTTGGTTGGCGCCGCACGAGGGCGATCGCTCGATGACCATCACCTCTGAGTTTCGTCATGAGCGCCGTGCCGACGAGCCCTGATGATCCGGTTACCGCTATATCCATAATGGTCATGGTGCCATGGATCGACATTCTTTTGTCGGGTCGAATGGTGGTGCTACGACACCTGCTGTTGCCACCACTCGATTGTGCGGCTGAGACCTTCGGTGAAGGTGGTCGGTTCGATCGAGAAAAGCGAGCGCAGCGTTGTGATGTCGGCGCTGCTGTGGCGCAGGTCGCCGATCCGGGGCTCGCCGTGAACTCGGTCGACCGCAACGTTGAGGGTTCGCTCAATCTGGTCGATGACGTCGAGTAACGAGGTCGTCGAGCCAGAGGCGAGGTTGACCGGCCCCGGGTGACATGCCCGACGTTGGATCGCATCGGCGATGATGTCGCACACCGTCTGCACGTACACGAAGTCACGCGTCTGCTCGCCATCGCCATGAATCGTCACCGCGTCGCCTGACATGGCGCGGGCGAGGAACGCAGGGATCACCGGCGCATAGGCATGCTCGGCGGGTTGAAACGGACCGTAGACATTGAAGAAACGAAACGCCGTGACCGGCAAGCCGAACGCCTCTTGCCAACCGAGCCCATAACTCTCGGTCGTGATCTTTGATGCGGCATAAGGGCTGACCGGAGCGGTGGCCATCGACTCGTGTTTCGGCAACACTTCGCTTGCTCCGTAGACGGCGGCCGACGACGCGAGGATGACATGGGCCCCACCATTATGGCGAGCGGCTTCGAGCACGTTGAACGTGCCGGTGCTGTTCGCCTGATGCGTCAGCAGCGGGTCCTCCATCGACAAGGCCACCGATCCGAGCGCACCGAGGTGAGCGATTGCGTCGACATCAGCGCCCAGGCGATTGACCAGATCGGCATCGGTGATGTTGCCGAGCACGAAGTCGACGTCGGTGCCGTCGAGGTTCGCCATGGCGCCGGTCGAGAGATCGTCGAGCACCGTGAGTTTCGTTGCGCCGGCATCGGCGAGCGTGCGGACGAGGTTCGCCCCGATAAAGCCGGCGCCGCCGGTGATGAGAACCTTCACGTTTTCCCTGTGGGCCGGTTAGCGGCTGAAGACAAGTGACAGCTCCATCGTGGCGGTGTCGCTCACGCTCGCAACGATCGGTGCGCTCGGCGTCGAGACGTCGTAGTCCGACAGCAACACGTCGGTCGATCCGACAACGAACAACTGCTCGTCGACGATCGTGGCCTGAATCGGGATGTCGACGGGTCGGGTGACACCATGGATCGTGAGGTCTCCGATCGCATCGAAGTCGATGGCTTCACCATCGGCCGGCAGATCGACCAGGGGGATCGACTTTGTCATCACGAATCGGGCGTCGGGAAACTTCGTCGTTTCAAGAGCTTGCGTTTTGAGCTGGTTGTCGCGGGCTCGATTGTCGCTCGTCAGGCCCGCGAGATCGGCGACGACTTCGACGGCCACAATCGAGCTTTCGTCGGCATCGAGGAAACCTTCGACGCCGGTCGTCCGACCGACGGCGGTGAAGTCGACGCCGCTGAGAATCTCGTCGATCCGATAACCAACGTAGGTGGCATCAGACTGCTTGATCGTCCACCGTCCGGCGAGGTCGGCGCTCGTCGCGAGGGGGCCGGACGCGGCCGCCGGTGCGGTCGGTTCGGTAAGCGCCTCTTTCGTGGCTTCCGGGGACGCGGCGGGTTCGGCCTCAGTTGTCGATGTGGGGGCGGGCTCGGCCGTCGCCTCCTCGGTCTCCGCCGGTTCAACGGCTTCTGATTCGCTATCGGCGCTTGTTTCGAGCGCGATCGCGTCGGCGAGGTTGGCCTCCTCGGGCTCGGCGGTGAAAAGGCCGAGTTGCCATGCCGCCAGTGCGAGCAGGCCGACCAACGCCAGCCCGCCGAAGCCGGCAACCTTCAGCCACTTGGATCGTCCGGTTGGTGCCTCGACCGGGGCGACCCCGGCAAGGTCGCCATCGCGGTGGATCACGCGACTGGTGTCATCACGGCGAGAATCGTTCATGGCCCGATGCTAAGCGTCGCAGGCACCGGAGCGTGGTCACCCGCAGTTGGGGCCCACCCAGTAGGCGCTCCGCGGCGGGTGGGGCCGTTGAGTTCATCCTGGTTCGGAACTTCGTACAGCCTCCTACCGGCTGAACTCCTTAGAGACGGAGGCGGAGCGAGAGATCGCTGACGAAACGATGCTCGGGGTCGTACCGGTCGCGACTCGCGCGCCATTCGGCGAGGCGGGGGTACATGGCCGGCAACAACTCGGCGCGCATGCGGGCGTCCTTTGCCAGATACACCCGCCCTCCCGACTCGACGACGAACTCATCGAGCTCGTCGAGTAGCCGTCGCGTGGCCGCGCTACCGGCTGGCAGGTCGAGGGCCAGGGTCCATCCGGACATGGGGAAAGACAGTGGCGCTTCGTTCGCCGGGCCGAACCGTTTCAGTACTGCGAAGAAGGCCGGCGCCTTGGCGACTTCGAGTCGACGAGCGATCTCGCGCAGCGCGTCGTCGGCGCCGTCGGGGAGTGCGATCTGCCACTGGAAAAATCCGGCCGTCCCGTAGAGACGGTTCCAGTCGGCGATGGCGTCGAGCGGATGGAAGAAACGGGTGATCGACTCGTGACTCGTGCTCGGTGTCGATGGCGCCATGCGGAACCAGAGTTCGTTGAACGCCCGAACCGATGCCATGTTGACGACCTTCGGCAATCGAACTGCCGGGAGTCGACCAGGAAAGAGCCCCGGTCGGTCGCAGTCACCCTCCTCGGCAAAGCTGCCTTGGGTAAGTACCGCTCGGCCTCGTGACAACAGGTCGACCCAGGCGACCGAGAAGGGGTAGTCGGCATCAGACTCGACCATGCGAGTCATGAGCTGATCGAGGTCGCTCGTGCGTTCGGTGTCGACAATGACCGTGCTCGATCCGATTGGCGTGAGGCCGATGACGGCTTCGAGCACAATGCCGGTCAGGCCCATGCCGCCGATCGTCGCCCAGAAAAGTTCGGGGTGATGCGAACGCGAGGTCGTCAGGACCTCGCCGCTAGCCAACGCGACCGTGATCTCGTCGACATGGTTGCCCCACGAACCGTCGACGTGGTGGTTCTTGCCGTGGATGTCTGCTGCGATCGCGCCGCCGACGGTCACGTTTCGAGTGCCGGGAGTCACCGGAACAAACCAGCCCAACGGCACGAATCGATCGATCAGGGATCCGATCGTGACACCAGCGCCGACGCGCAGCACACCGGCGGTCTTGTCGACCCAGGTGGCCGTACGGAACTGCGTGAGCGCGACGACCGTGCCGTTGTGGAGCTGGGCGGCGTCGCCGTAACTGCGGCCGAGGCCGCGAGCTATGCGCTTGGTTTCCGCCGGCAAAATCTGTTCGAGCGCGGCAGCGTTCGTAGGTGTCACGATCGAGCTCGTGACGGGGTCGGTGCGACCCCATCCGCTGATGATGCGATTAGCCATAGATAGCAACTCCGTACAACAGCGCCCACATTGCGCCGAGTAGCACGGTAGGCGGATCGCGGAACACGAGCTTGTCGGGGCTTTCGCCGCGACCCTGCTCGCTCAGCCAGCTGTATCGAAGAATGCCGCCAATGAAGGGTGTGATCGACGCGGTGACGAGCCACCCACGGTCGCCAAGATCAGCGGCTTCGCCGAACGCCCAGCCGACGTAGCCGACGATGCCGCCAATACCGGCGACGAGCAGCAACGAGCGAAGCAGCGGTAGCGAATAATGACGAAGTACCCGTCGGGTCGACTCGCTTCCGTGACTGGCCTGAAACTCGCCAAGTCGTTTACCCACGATCAGCATTAGGGCGCCGGAGCCGACGACGAGGTAGAACCACGCGGTGATCGGCAAGCCGGTGGCGAGAGCGCCGCCGACGGCGCGGAGCAGGAAGCCGCCGGTGACCGCGAGTACATCGATGACGACGACATGTTTCAGGCCATACGAGTAGGCCGACGTCAGCGCGATGTAGCCGAGGATGATCCACACGAACGACGGTGCGGTCGCGGTCGCGATTGCGAGAGCGGCGACCGCGAGGAAGGTTGCAGCGAACACGGCGGAGCGCACCGACAGCTCGCCGGCCGCGATTGGGCGGTGACGCTTTTCGGGGTGAAGTTGGTCGGACTCAACGTCGGCGGCGTCGTTCGCCAGGTAGGTGGCTGAGGCTGCGAGCGAGAACGCGACGAAGGCCAACACGGTCTTGCCGGCGATCGACGGTTCATCGAGCGCACCTGCTGCTGCCGGTGCGGCAGCAACGAGCAGGTTCTTGACCCACTGGCTCGGACGCATGGCGCGCAACAGAGGAGGGAGCGAGGAGGTCGACATGTTGGGGTGGTCAGCGAGCGGAAATGCGACGCCAGAGTGGTGCGGGCAGCGCTTGCAGGATTGGGCCGACGACCCCGAGGACGCGTGGGCTCCAGACGACGGCGCTTCCCTTCTCGAAACCGGTGACGATGTCGGCCGCGACCGCCTCGGCGGTCGTCGCGAACGGTGCCGGTTCGAGACCGTCGGTCATGACTGTGTCGACCCAGCCGGGGCGAATGGTCATGACCCGCACGCCAGTGCCGGCCACTGCGTCATGCAGGGTGCGAGCGAACGCGTCGAGGCCCGCCTTCGCCGAGCCATAGACGAGGTTTCCGGCGCGCGGCCGAACGGCCGTGATCGACGAGATGATGGCGACGGTTCCGCCGCCGTTCTCGGCCAGTAGCTGTGCCGATGCCAAACCCGACGACACCGCGCCGCTGAAGTTGGCCGTGATCAGGTCGGCGGCGACATCGGGTTGCTCTTCAAGCGTGAACGGATCGCCCAACACGCCGAAAGCCAGCAAGACCGCGTCAAAGACGCCATGGTTGTCGCGCATCGCTCGCAGCTGGGCGGCGTGGGCCGAGGTTTCGGTCGCATCGAATTTCTCGATCGCAATGTTCTGTAAGCCGAGATCGGCGAGCCCAGCTTCGGCCGCCTCCAGCCGTTCCGGGCTGCGACCGGCGAGAACGACCTGCTCAAGTCCCTTTGGGGCCAACGCCCGAACCGTCGCGAGCGCGATCTCGGAGGTGCCGCCGAGCACGAGCAGAGACACTGGGAAATCGCGCCGACCATTGGACATCTCGACAGTGTGGTCGGTCGAATACCCTGCACCACCATGAAGCGCAGATTTCCCGGACCGGGCCCGCGATGAGTACGCGCATGTTGATCTTCCTTGCGTTGCTCTGCGGCATGGTGATCCTCGTCGCCTTCGCGGTCCAGGTCGTTATCGCATAGGACCCCGGCAGGAGCGATCGATGTGCTGGGTGCCCTCGATGCTGCGCCTAACATCGTCGGAGCATCGCTGACTGCCACTGCGCTTGCCAACCGCCTGCCCCGAAAGAAGCCAATGAGAGCTCTGCCTCGGTTCCTGCCTAATCCTATCCGCCGCCTTGCTCCCCTCGTGCTGGCCGTGCTTCTCGCCGCAGCACTTGCGGTCGGGTTTTCGGCCAGCTCTGCTGCATCGCAGGAACCGTTCGCCTGCGCCTCCGATGCTGGCGAATTGTCGTGGACCAATGATGGCGCTGGGAAGTACTGGGTGTACAAGTCGACCGACGGTGTGAATTTCTCGTGGATCGGCCGAACGCTCGGTGCGACGATGTTCACCGATCCTGGGCCGGTCGTCGGTGCGACGTACCAGGTCCACTATCAAGGCCTGCCTCGCATTAACTGCAGCACGACTGCGGAACCCAATGGCGGAAGCGGCTTTGCTTGTTTCTCTGACGCTGGTGAGTTGTCGTGGTCCGACAACGGGGCGGCGAAGTACTGGGTGTACAAGTCGACCGACGGTGTGAATTTCTCGTGGATCGGCCGAACGCTCGGGGCAACGACGTTCACCGATCCGGCGCCCGTCGTCGGCGCAACGTATCAGGCTCACTTCGCAGGGTTCCCGCGTGTCGACTGCACGATTACGGCCGAGCCCGCAGCGTTGGACCCCTTCGCTTGTGAGGTCGATAATGGCGTGATCACGTGGACCGATGACGGTCCTCGCACCTACTGGGTGTACCGCTCGACCGACGGCGTCAACTACGTGTGGCTCGGCCGGGCCATCGGAGGAGCGCTGACGCTCACCGATCCAAACCCTTCCGGGACGAGCTACCAGGTGCACTACCAAGGCCTGCCCCGAATCGATTGCACGAGCGCCGTGTTATACGGTCCGCCCCCGGCAAATGCGGGTTTCGACTACCAGATCGGCGGTGGTTATCCATTGCCCGACGGCGTGAGCGTCGTGTCGCGTGATTGGTTCGGTGGCCAACCCGCCGACGGCGCGTACTCCATCTGCTACGTCAACGCGTTCCAGACCCAGGACGACGATCCGTTCGTCGACCGACCTGATGAGACGTCGAACTGGCCCAGCAATCTCATTCTTTCTGACGAGGACCCGAATTGGCCCGGCGAGTACCTCGTCAACGTGAGCACCGATGCGTTGCGCACCGCGGCGCTCGCTCACCTGGCTCCGATGATGGACGCCTGCGCATCGAAGGGGTACGACGCGATCGAGTTCGACAACCTCGACTCGTGGACGCGGTTCGACGGTCTGCCGTTCGACATGGCCGACAGCGTCGCCTTCGCCACGATGCTCACCGACTACACCCACGATCTCGGCCTGGCATCGGCTCAGAAGAACACGACCGACCTGATCTTCGCTGGCGAGCACACCGCAATTGGTTTCGACTTCGCCGTTGCCGAAGAGTGCGGCACATACGAAGAGTGCGGCGCCTTTGTCTTGGGCTACGGCAATGCGGTCGTCGCCATCGAATACACCGACGCCGGGTTCGCGTGGGCCTGCGCCGGCTTCGGTGCAGAACTCTCGATCGTCCGCCGCGACACCAACGTCACGCAGCCTGGATCGGAAACCTATACCTACGACGCCTGCTAGTTCGAGGCCCGCGAAGTCTCGATGATCTGCGGCTTCAATCGGTACAGAAGCGCGGTTCCGAATAGGCCGGAGGCAAGCGCGACCCACTGAGCGGCCGTGTGACCTGACAAGTCGATGATGCGGCCGAGGTGATGGTGTCGGTGCTGAGTGCGTTGGTCATGGCGCCTACCCCTGATCCGGTTGGGACTCGCCGTTGATGTCGCTGCGAGTTCAACAGTGCGACCGCTTCAGAAGACGGAAATCCATCGCGGCGCTGGGAGTCGTGGTCGCGCTTGCGATCGTCCTTCTGGTGCCGTTCGCGCCGCAGTCAGCTCTCCGAACGTCCCGCGAGGTGGTCCCGTCGCCCGGTGTGGTTTCGCATGGCGAACATGCACATCAGCGCACCGCGTTCGAGTCAGCTCGTCGGTCGGTTCAGCAAGGAATACGAGGTGCTCAAAGAGACCGGTGCCGACATCATCGTCGGCGACTTCAACTCATCGCACTCGCATTATCGATTTCGGGACCTGCTCGACCACGGCTACATCGATGGCAAAAACTTTGTCACCTACGCTGCGGCCCATCACCAGCAAACAGATGTGTTGCTGAAGTTGCTGGTGTTCTTGGTGGGGGAGTGCTACGTTCGTCGCAGGCAAGTGGGCGCCCGACGCAGCGGTGCGCGCCCGAATGTCCCCAGAACCAGCCTTTGGTCCAGAAGTTCGTCGCAACCGATCGGCGCGTGGTCGCGCGATCTGCGCCACCGTTGCGCGCCAGTGGGCAGTCCGTCGGCGCGTGGCACGGCTGGTTCGCGTGCTTGCACCGCTGCTCGTACTGGCCGGGTTGACCGGCGCACTTCCTGCTCAGGCTCAGGACGACCAGATCGAACAGGAGATCGACGAACAGCTCGCGACCGACGAAACGATCATCGGTTCCCGAAGCGAACAGGCGGGTCTGGTCGATGCGCAACAACACCTCGCTACGACGATTGACGAACTCGGCGCCGACCTTGCGTCGATCGAGGAGCGTCTCGAAATGCTCGAGGTCGAGGTCGCCAAACAGGAACAGTTGGTCGAGGTCATAGCGGCAGAACAGGCGGCACTCGTTCTCGAACGAGAGCGCGTGAGCGAAAACATCGAAGCCACCGAGGGACGAGTCGAGCAACTCGCTCATGAGCTGACACAGCGTGCGATCGCTGCCTACATGGACCCCCACGCCGATCGTGATGTCGAATATGTGACCGCCGACGACTTCACCGAAGCGCAGACTCGCATGGTCATGATCGATGCGATTAGTGATCACGACGCAAGGGGTCTCGATCGGCTGAGGTCCGAAGAGGGCCGCCTCGAACGAGAACGCGGCCAGGTTCTGCTCCTCGGCGAGCGCCTGGCCGAGCGCGAGGCCGAAGAACGTGAAGCGACGGCGGCGATCGAACGCACACAGGAGCAGATTCGGTTACTCCAAGCCGAACTCAAGGCCGATATCGAACGTCACATCGCGGAACACGACGCGCTCGCCGCGGCGCAGGCTGAACTTCAACGAATCATCGACGCGCGAGAAACAAAGCTTCGAGTCGAGGCCGAAGAACGGGCCCGGATCCGAACCCTTTGTGATGCCCGCATTCGCGGTGAGGTTGACGAAGCTGACCTGAGTGACGCTGATCGTGAGGCCACCGCGTTGTGTACGCCACCGGAGCCCGAAGAAGAAGAGGTCAGCGCAGCCACGCTGTTTGGCGATGACGCCACCGTTGGTCCTCAAAATCTGGCATGGCCAATTCCCGGTCCGGTGACTTCGGAATATGGCATGCGAGAAGACCGCATGCACCAAGGCGTCGACATCGCCGGCAATAACGGCGACCCGATTGTCGCGGCCGAAGCCGGCGAGGTGTTCTTCGCCGGATGGATCGAAGGCTACGGCAACACAGTGCTCATCGATCACGGTGGAGGAGTCACGACGTTGTCGGCTCACCAAAGCGTGATCGATGTGCTCGAGGGAGCGATCGTCGCCCGTGGTCAGCAGATCGGCAAGGTTGGCAGCACCGGCCGGTCATCGGGCCCGCACCTGCACTTCGAAGTAAAGGTCAACGGCGCCGCAGTCGATCCACGAGGCCATCTCGTCGGCCGGTAACGCTCGCTCGCCAGCGCCTCACAGGCCCTCGACGGCTGGTTCGCACCCGATTCGAAAACGGTTTCGAAGAGTGCGACCCGATGGCTCCACGGCCCGGGCTTTTCGGTCTCAGCCGACGCTAGGCTTCTCGGTATGTCTCACCATGACGTCGTGATCATCGGAGGTGGGCCCGGTGGTTACGGTGCCGCCCTCTACGGAGCATCGGCCGGCCTCGATATCGGACTCGTCGAGATGAACAAGATTGGCGGCACGTGCCTGCACGTCGGGTGCATTCCGGCGAAGGAGCTGCTTGAAACGGCGGCGGTGTTCCGCACCGTTCGCCACGCCTCAGACTTTGGCGTCGGCACGAGCGAGCCAACGATCGACTTCTCGGTCACCCAAGCCCGGAAGCAGGGCATCATCGACCAGCTCACCGGCGGGGTCAGTCATCTGCTGAAGAATCGCAAGGTCACCGTGTACAGCGGCACCGGTTCACTTGGGCCGAACCGCACCGTCACGGTTACCGGCGGCGACGGCGAATCCACGACGATCACGGGCAACCATGTCATCCTCGCCGCCGGCTCGGTCCCTCGGTCGATTCCGGGATTCGGTATCGACGGCGTGAATGTTGTGACGTCTGACGAAGTCCTGTCGCTGCAAACGGTGCCGAAACGAGTCGCCATCATCGGCGGCGGGGCGATCGGGTGCGAGTTCGCCTCGATGCTCCTCGACGTTGGCAGTGAAGTCACGCTGCTCGAATACATGCCGAACCTCGTACCGGGCGTCGATATCGATGCGGCGAAGTTGCTCAAGCGGGCATTCGAGAAGCGCGGCATGACGATTCACACCGGCGTGAAGGTCGAGAAGTGGGAGTCGAACGGCTTCGGGCTTGTGGTGAACTTTGGCGACGGTCAGCACACCGAAGTCGACCTCATCGTGGTAAGTGTCGGCCGCCGACCAATGCCCGACTACCTCGGCCTCGAAGGCACTGCGGTGACCGTGGGCGAGCGTGGCTTCATCGATGTGAACGGCCAGCTCAGCACCGCCGAACCAAACGTGTTCGCGCTCGGCGACGTCATCAATACGGCCCAGCTCGCCCATGTCGCTTTCGCCGAAGCGATCTACGTCATCAAGCAGATCGTCGGCGAACCGGCAATGCCCGTCGACTACGCCAACGTGCCGTGGTGTATCTACTCGCACCCCGAGGTCGCCTTCGCGGGCATGACCGAGGAAGAAGCAAAGGCGGCTGGCTACGACGTCGTCGTCGGCAAGCATCGCTACAACGGCAACAGCCGAGCCATCATCGTCGGCGAAGCCGAAGGCCTCGTGAAGGTCATCGCCGAGAAACAACCCGACGGAACCGGCGGACGGATCCTCGGCGTACACATGGCTGGCCCGTGGGTTACCGAACAACTTGGCCAGGCCTACATGGCCGTCAACTGGGAAGCGACCGTCGACGACGTCGCTCAGTTCATCCAGCCGCACCCGACGCTTAGCGAGCTGTACGGCGAGACCGTGCTCGGCCTCACCGGCCGGTCGCTGCACTGATCTGCCACTGATGATCGAACGTCTACCTTTCGCCCCCACCTCTGAGGAGATTCGCAATGTCTGATGTCGTCATGCCGCAACTTGGCGAGACAGTCACCGAGGGAACCATCACGAAATGGTTCAAGCAGCCCGGCGACACCGTCGCGCAAGATGAGGTCCTGTTCGAGGTCTCGACCGACAAGGTCGACTCGGAGGTGCCGTCGCCGCTGTCGGGCACGCTCACCGAGATCCTGGTCGCTGAAGGCGACACCGTCGACGTTGGCACCGTGCTCGCAGTCATCGGCGACGCCGGTGCTGCCCCGGCTCCAGCCCCCGATGCCGCTGCCGCTGCCGATGCCGATGCCGCTGCCTCTGCACCGGCCGCGGCCGCGGCGCCGGTAGCAGCGCCAGCTCCGCCGCCGGTAGCAGCCCCAGCTCCGCCGCCGGTAGCAGCCCCAGCTCCGCCGCCGGTTACCGCACCAGCGCCCGCGGCGGTCGCGCCACCCCCGCCGCCGCCTCCACCCCCTGCCGC